>ERZ1026903.949-NODE-949-length-11773-cov-57.875917_pt1 | contig 11773 bp, 6 predicted proteins | sample MGYA00380180_ERZ1026903 | MGnify/ENA primary metagenome ERZ1026903 (study PRJEB33269, sample SAMEA4719816) | human gut metagenome | biome: human-associated habitat; feature: organic feature; material: feces | place: Cameroon | collected 2013-10 ... | reverse complement strand
AGATAAGAATCAGTAAAAACGACATTGCTCTTGACCGGCACAGAGATTGGCTCCAGGAGCAACCATCTCTGAATAAAGCCAGCCGCATTAGGCATGACAGCCTGCTTGCCGACTGGTCCGAAATAAGGATTGATGTCTTCAGGTAAATTCCTATTTTGGGCATCCGCAGAGGAATGTCCAAAAAGGAATACACATAAACAAAACAATCTAACTATTTTATTGAAAATGTTGTACATAGACTATTCATTATTATTGAGGTTCGATAATCTGATAACGGCCACTCAGATGCATGAAGGCGAAGAGACGCAACAGTCCGTCGTAGTAGCCATCGAAGAAGCCTTCTTTATCTGGCTCATGCTTGGCATTCCAGAAATGACTGACGAATTCCCTGCCCTTCACATGATTGCTGACCAATGAAGCCGCAGCCGCAGTGGCAACAAAACCGATAGAATGACGGAGAGCCTTAGGAGCCGTACCTGCCGGCAGAATATCTTCTACCATCGTTCCATCTACATTATACTGGTCCAGGAAAGAATCTATACCCTGACTATACAGGAAGTTCTGCAGCGTATTGGCATATTTCTGCTGCCACTCCTTATCCTTGCAAGCCCAGGAATAATCGAGCGCTATGTTCATAGGAACACGCCATGAGTCATAACGGAAAGCATCACCCAGCAACTGACCGGTCTTCATCAGACTGCCATCATAGTTGCAATAGTCCGGGTTCAAGCCCGTCTTCTCATTGATACACTTATGCAGGAACTCACGGCTTTTCTCAGCACACTCCTTCCAGAACTGGGAACGTCCGTCGTTAGCCCATTTCGCCCAAACCTCGTAAAAGGCAGGGAGATGGTAAGAAGGGTCGGTAAACTTCCCGCCCCAATGATCGGGCGTAAAGGTGATGAGCTGATGTTCAAGATTGATGAGCGGAGCTGTGCGGTCCATTCCCGCCTTCTGCATGCTGCAATCCAGAATATGCTGCGCTTCCTTCAGATAGTTGATGCCCGTATCATTGCCCCATCGGTTGGATGCAAAGATGAGCGAAGTTACGAAATAGAGTTCACCATCCGATGCGGCTCCCTGCGCATTTCTCGTTCCATCAGTCTTGCAGCTCCATGCGAAATAGCCCTTATAAGGTTCTTCCTGATGCTGCATGTATTTCTTGCTCCATCGCCAGAGGCGGTCGAAGATGTCCTTCTTGTCAAACTGCACGGCAGCCATCATTCCATACGACATGCCTTCGGTTCTCACATCATTGTTCTTTATATCGCTGACATATCCCATGGAATCGCCCACCTCGAAATAGACCTTGTTCTTACCATAGAATACATCGTTGAACACTTCGTTCACCTTCCTGTCTATATCAGCCTGCTTATAGCCCATTTCGGCAAAGAGATTACGATACTGGTGAGTTTCGAAAGCTCCCTTTTCCCAAGGCAACGCATCGAAGCCCAGCCAGTCAACCTCAACGTCGGCTCCACTCTGCAAGGATACGTGTAGAGCATGAACGCCCTGAGGAGCATGGAGCACCTGAGCACGGACATTCTTCCAGCCAGCCGACTTTGGAATCTTCACCTTAGCGATGATATTGCCCTTCTTGCCATCGGCTCTGACTACGAGCACACCGCCCTTTGAAGACTTGGCACGAACGGTGATTTCTTCCACCTTCTCATTACCGAAATCCACCTTATTATATATAAGAGCAGTATTCGATTTAGAGAAGAGAGTCTTCCAACCGGCGAAACAGTTGTTCTTATCCAGATATTCAATACCAATACCCTTGCCTTGCAGCGCAGAATAGCGGTCAATCTGAATACGCGAACGAGCGTTCGTCAATCCCACACCTCTTAGCGTAGGTATCACCTTCTGTATCGTTCCGTCAGGATTGAAGTTCGCCGAAGCTCCTGTCGATAACACCAGCATCAAGGCACACATCCATGTTTTCATACGTAAATTCCTTTAAAGAAGAAAAAAAGGGGGTGCTTTTTTTCAAAACACCCCCTAATTGTCAAACAATCTATAGTTCTTTAAACTAAAAACACTATATTAACAAAACAACTTCATGATTACCAACCAGGATTCTGCTTCAGGTTAGGATTCTTATCCATCACGGTCTGTGGATAAGGGAAGAACTCATGCTTGCCCTCCTTGAAACCTACCTTGAAATTAGTCTCAGGAGTGTTGGTCGTATAGAAACGGCTGTTTTCTTCTTTTCCATACTCCCAAGTTACATTCTGGTCGTCTGCCTTTGGAGCTCTGAAAACCTTATCAAACAAATGTGGCACGACTGTACCAGCCTTAGTCAAACGCTCTTTGGCCTTTGTATCATTCCATCGCATGATATCGAACCAACGACAGCCTTCAAGCCAAAGTTCATATGACTTTTCTCTCTTCAACACATCCATATCAACAGTTTCACTGATTGTCTTGGAACCAGCACGTTTCTGAATCTTATTGATATATTTCTTAGCTTCATCCAAATCGCCTGTCTGAATACAAGCCTCTGCATAATTGAGCAAAACCTCAGCGTAACGCATGACAAGATAATTATTCAAGCGAATGTTATCACCATATTTCTTGCCTTGAGTATCAGAAGCTCTCATTACTTGCTTGAACGGCAACCAGGTAGAGTTGCCGTAGAGTCCCTGAACAGGGTCATTGATGCCAATCTTGTCACTGGTTTTCTTCTGCTCGTCAGTCATTTTATCGATTTCATCCTTGCCGTAAGACATATGATAAACCGCATCATCAATACGCTTTAAAGAAGCATTCAAGCGATAAGAGTGATCGCCATCGTTCTCATGGAACTCGTCACCAAACCACTGAGGCACGCCAAGGCCACCCCAGCCATCAGCGCCGCCACAATAAACCTTGTTAGGAGAAACAACAAAGTGATCAAAACGCCAATTCCAATAGTTGGTCTCCATCCAGCTAGAACGCTGAATCATACCAGCCCAATTGGACTTACCTGTATTATACTCGAAGTTGATTTCAAATACCTTCTCCTCGTTGGCATCACCCTCGATATGGAAGTTGTCGGCATATTTCTCACCAGGAACAAGATCATACTTCTCCGAGTCTATAACCTTTTTAAGGGCAGTTTTAGCCTTGTCATACTGCTTGGCGAAAAGGTAAGCCTTTCCGGCAAGGGCATATGCAAAGCCCTTGGTTACCTTCACTGCTCCATCCTTGTCATCCTTACTTTTACGCTCATCCAAATCGTTGGCAGCATTCTCACATTCCTGCGCAATCCACTCTATCAACTGTTGGTGATCCATAGGATGCTCAGGATCCTTATCACAATTAAAAGGCTGTGCAGAAGGATCCAGAGCTTTAGTTACCAATGGTGGAGTACCCCAGAGATTAGCCAACAGGAAATAATCATAAGCACGAAGCACACGAGCCTCTGCAGCGCAACGTTTCTGCACAGCGGTAGTAGCATCGGCAAAGTGATCGAGTACAAGGTTACAGGCATATACAGAGTGATAGAGGCCTGTGTACATAAACTTTGGCACCTCAGCCTCAGCATCATAATAGAACTGATTGAGCATGATACCAAACGTATTATCACCAGAGTTGGAACCTGCTGCCAACACATCGTCTCCACAATCATTGACTATCACTCTCAATGGAGTATAAAGACCTGGACCACCACCATCGTGGTTACGTCCCACCACATTACACATAAAGCTTTCGTATGCAGCAACGAGAGCCGCCTCTGCATCAGCATCGGTCTTATAGAAGTTCTCGGTAAGTATTACACCCTTCTGCTCAATGTCAAGCTGATCCTCACAAGATGTAGTGAGTGTCATTGTTCCTGTGGCAGCAAGAGCCAATATTGTTGAAAATAATATTTTCTTCATTTCTTTTCGTTTTAAAAGGTTAGAATGTTACATTGATACCAAATACCACCTTCTTGGAAGTTGGATAAGTACCATTATCAAAACCACGAGAAGCACCACTGTTCATGGAAGCAGTCTCAGGGTCGGCACCAGGATACTTGGTGATGGTGAAGAAATCATCCAGTGAGCAATATACACGAAGATTGCTGATACCTGCCACGCTAGAGATAGCCTTTGGCAATGTATAGCCCAACTGAATCTGCTTGATCTTGAAATACGAGCCACTGAACACAGCTGCATCAGAACTGAAGAACTTCCAGTCTGTAGCAACCTTTTTCATATCAGGATATTTAGCATTGGTGCGGTCTGCTCTCCAAGAATCCTTCCAGTAGGTATCAATTCCATTGATCAACGGACGGTCAGCAGAAACCATCAAGTTGTAAATCTTGTTGCCAGCAGAGCCTGTTCCAAATACGGTGAGGTCAAAGCCCTTATATTCTGCATTAAGAGTAATACCATAAGTAAACTTAGGAATACCTGAGCCCAAATCCTGCTTATCTTCATCGGTTGGAGATGAAGTTGTTTCGCCATTCTTATTATAATAGAGAGCGCTACCATCTTCGGCTACACCTGCATACTTGTAACCACGGAAATACCATACCTGATGGCCAGCCTCGAATGTAGGCTTAAGCTGGTTATTGAATCCATCAATACCTACTTCGGTCAAACGGCTTACAAGGTCAGAAACCTCCTTCACCTCATTCTTCAGAGTTGAACCATTTACGGTCACACTATACTTAAAGTCCTTGATGTGATCTCTCCAACCCAACTCGAAATCAAGACCAGAGTTAAGTACCTTACCTGTATTGACAACTCTCTTGTTTACACCAATCTCTGGAATAGGAGTGATTTCAATCAAGAGGTCCTTGGTTGTCTTACGATACCAGTCTAAGCCCAAAGTCAAACGGTCGTTAAGGAATCGCGCATCAAGTCCAAGGTCAACCTGCTCTGAAGTTTCCCACTTCAAGTCAGGGTTAGCAAGTCCAGAAGGCATAGAACCTAAAGTCAGCTTACCATCACCGATAGAAGGATTATACTGATAGAAACTCTGATTAAGAGCTATGGTAGAAGCATAACGATAATCGCTCAAGATATTGACGTTACCATTCTGACCCCAAGAACCACGAAGTTTCAAGAAAGAAATGGCATCACGGCTTATATTGTCCTTGAAGAACTTCTCATTGCTGATAGCCCATCCTGCTGAAACTGATGGAAAGTTACCCCAACGTGCCTTCTTTGAAAGTTTTGATGTATCGAAAGCATCACGACGGAAGTTAACCTGCATGAAGTAACGGTCGTCATAGCTGTAAGATACACGGCCAAAGTAAGATAACTCTGTTGCATCTGAAGGAGCGTTACCTACATTCTTGGTTGCATCAGCCAACAAGTAGTTGATGTAATGGAAGTTTGGCTCATAAGATGTGAGTATGTTACCTCCTGTAGAACTGATGGAACTGTTATCCCAATGATTCTTGGTAAACGACATACCTGCCATGGCACCAATAGTGTGCTTGCCGATTGTTGTCAAATAGTTGGCAAAGTTCTCCCACTGATAGTACAAACCATTATTGGTATTCGCTTCAATGGTATAGTTTTCACTATGTGCCAGAGATGATAACCAATATGGAGTCTCGTAGTTATGATAGTTACTCTGAGTGATGCGATAACCTAAGCGAGAAGTAAATGTAAAGCCCTTGAATGGCTTGATATTGGCAGCAACGGTACCACGTACATTGATACCAGAATTCCATGTATCATGACGGTCGCGCTGATAGAGAGGGTTACCAGCAGCTTCTTCTACATATTTAGAAGTACCATAGTAGTCATTGTTATGGCTTGGATCTCTTGGAACTGGGCCACCGGCTTCTACCTGTGCCTTCATGCCAGGAGCCAAATCCTCCACATTACTGATATAAGCTGGAGTCAAAGGATCGATAGAAACCACAGAGTTCAGCAATGAACCATAACCCTTGGTCACACCTTTGGTCTTCCACTTTTCAAAAGATGTATTAGTAGTCACGTTCAACCACTTATAGATATCATAGTCGGCATTAATCTGACCAGTGAAACGCTTATAAGTATCCTTGCTACCTTTAACGATACCATCATTGTTCAGGATATTCAGGCTGGCGAGGAAACGTCCCTTACCGTTACTTGCCTGCAAGGTGAGACTATGCTGGTGAGCCAAGGAATTCTCAAACACCTCGTCATACCAGTTGGTATTCTGTCCATTATAACCGTTTTTCTGGAGCAAGGCATCATCAATATCACCCAAGTACTTATGATACTCAATATACTCAGGAGCATCAAAGATATCAGCCCTCTTTCCCAACGACTGGATGGTGAACTTGCTGCTGTAAGAAATCTGAGCCTTACCGCCATTGGCAGCACCCGTCTTGGTAGTAATGATAACGACACCATTACCCGCCTGCGCACCATAGATGGCAGCAGAAGCGGCATCCTTCAATACCTCCATGCTCTCGATCATAGATGGATCCAGGTACTGGATGTTATCCACCTTCAGACCATCGACAATGAGCAACGGACCGATATTACCACTATTGGAAGAATAACCACGAATACGGATATCGGCAGCCTCACCCGGACCACCCGAGTTGATAATCTGCACACCGGCAGCCTTACCCTGGAGGGCAGCACCGGCATCGGTAGCAGACAAACCCTTGATGTCATCGCTCTTGATAGATGCAACTGCACCAGTCAGGTCGCTCTTCTTCTGAACGCCATAACCGATGACAACGACATCATTAAGAACTTTTGAATCATCCTTCAAGGTAATGGAAAGTGTTTTACCAGCCTCAGCTTTCACGGTCTTAGGCTCCATACCCACATAGGTAATAGTCAATGTTGCATCAGGGGCAGCATCAATGCTAAACTTACCATCCAAGTCGGTAATAACACCCAGCTTGCTACCATCTACTTTAACAGTAGCACCAATCACAGGTTCTCCACTTGGATCAGTCACTATACCTTTTACTATGCTCTGAGCCGAAACTCCCAAAGGAAGCAAACAGAGCAGGAATAGCAATACAAACGGCTTTTCAATCATTTTTAAATTCTTCATCTTAAAAATAGATTAATAGTTTTACTTACTAGTCAGTTGTTTAATACTACATTATTATATATACATCCTAAATTCTCTAAAATTTCATTAAGGATGCTGAAACATGTCGCAAAAATAGATAAAAACATTAAAACGCATTTTATCTCAAGTAACAAATACTTTATCAAACATAACATCTACCCAAAAAGAGACAAAATGAAACATATTCTGAAACCTGAGACAAAAGAATCACCTTATTATATAACAAAGGGAAAAGTTATTGATATATGAGACAAAGCACGTATGGAAATCTTTTCATAACTTTGCAAACAGAACAGAAGATGAAAATCAATCTAATAATTTAAATAAATATAAACTATGAAGAGATTATCAATCTTAGCATCGATGCTCGCGATGGCGTGCCTACCTATGATGGCACAGAAAACGGGCAGTAAGGTTCAGGTAAAGCCTGATCCTAATTTTCAGATTTATCTCTGCTTCGGACAGTCGAACATGGAAGGAAATGCGGCTATCGAAGACATCGACCGAACGGGCGTGAACCCGAGATTCCAGGCTATGTATGCCGTGGATGATAAAAAGGCGGGATGGAAGAAGGGACAATGGCACACCGCCGTGCCGCCACAGGCAAGACCTTCTACAGGACTGACTCCTGTTGACTATTTCGGAAGAAAGATGGTGGATAACCTGCCAGACAGCATCAAGGTGGGAACCATCACCGTGGCAGTGGGCGGAGCCAGCATCGACCTCTTCGATAAGCGTACCTATAAGGCTTATCTCAAGAAACAACCCGACTGGATGAAGAACTTTGCATCCCAGTATAACGGAAATCCATACGCCCGACTGATAGAACTGGCAAAAATAGCCAAGAAGCAGGGTGTTATCAAGGGCATCCTCCTGCATCAGGGCGAAACCAACAACGGCGATGCCAACTGGCCTAACCGAGTAAAGACTGTTTATAACGACATCTTGAAGGATTTGAATCTGAAGGCAGAAGACGTACCTCTGCTCGTAGGCGAAACCGTACAGAAGGATATGGGCGGAAAATGCTGGGCACATATCGCCATCGTTGATGATATTGCCAAGACCATTCCTACAGCCCACGTCATTTCTTCAAAGGGCTGTCCACAGCGTGGTGACGGTCTCCACTTCATCGCAGAAAGCTACCGCACCATGGGCAAGCGCTATGCAAACATGATGCTCGCCCTGCAGGGAATCATTCCAGACAGCAACTATCCGCGTGTAGATAAGGACCGCAGAGCTTATGTAAAGCTCCATGCTCCTGAGGCAAAGAAAGTAATCTTCGACATCTGCGGCAAGCAATATGAGATGAAAAAGGATTTGGATGGCGACTGGTACGGCGTGAGCGATCCGCTGGTAGTAGGATTCCACTACTATTTTCTGAATGTAGATGGCGTGCAGGTTGTTGACCCTTCCAGCGAAACCTACTTCGGCTGCTGCCGTGAAGCAGGCGGTCTGGAAGTTCCAGAGGGAGCAGAAGGCAACTACTATCGTCCTCAGCAGGGCGTAGCCCACGGTCAGGTTCGCTCAGTATCTTACTATGCAGGCTCCCAGAAGCAGTTCCGCCGCGCCATGGTTTACACCCCTGCCGAATATGAAACCAACACCACCAAGCGCTATCCTGTGCTCTATCTGCAGCATGGCATGGGCGAAGACGAGACGGGCTGGAGCAAGCAGGGAATGATGCAGCACATCATGGACAACCTGATAGCAGAAGGCAAGGCTGAGCCTATGATTGTGGTCATGGAGAGTGGCGATGTAAAGAAGCCTTTCGTTGCCCGTCCAGGCAAGAATGTAGATGAAGAGCGCAGCCACTATGGAGCTTCTTTCTATGATGTGATTATCAAGGATCTGATTCCGATGGTTGACAAGACATTCCGCACTTATACCGACCGCGAGCATCGTGCGATGGCTGGTTTGTCATGGGGCGGTTGCCAGACATTCAACACGGTATTGCCTCACATGGACAAGTTTTCTGCCCTTGGCACCTTTAGCGGTGCTCTCTTTGGCGTAGATGTAAAGACCTGTTTCAATGGAGTTTTTGCCGATGCAGAGAAATACAACAAGAACATTCATTATATGTTTATGGGCTGCGGTTCGGAAGAGAACTTCGGTACCGAGAAGATGGCACAGCAGTTGAAGGAGCTGGGCATCAAGCTTGATGTTTACGTATCACCAGGCACTCATCATGAGTGGCTCACCTGGCGCCGCTGCTTCAAGGAATTTGTTCCTCACCTCTTTAAATGGTAACAAACTATCAGACATAATAAATCCCAGAACTGCTTGGAAGAGCGATTCTGGGATTTATTTATATACTTCTTGCCATTGAATTCCCGCACTAAAATTACGTCACGACGTATCTTTTACTACGTCCGGACGTAACTTTTGCTGCGTCGGGACGTAACTTTTGCTGCGTCGGGACGTAGCAAATCCCTCAAAAACACCGTTATTTTGCTGATTTTATGCCAAAAGTGGTAATAGGTGGCAATAAGGTGACAATAAAAACACCCCTTATTGCCACACGTTATCATCTAATAATCAAAGAGTTAAGTATAAGTGTGGCAAATGTGGCATTAAATTAGAAAAAATACACATGTAATACTACAGGATACTGATATAGCTCAGTCAGCTAACTCAAGTAGTTCAATCAGCTAACCCAAGTAGTTCAGTAAGCTAACTCAAGTAGTTCAGTAAGCTAACTCAAGTGACTCAATCAGCTGACGCAGATATCTCGACAAGCCGAAGGATACGTCTCCGTTAGCCTACGGAGTCGTATCCGTAACCCAACGGAGTCGTATCCTTAACCCAATGCAGTCGTATCCTTAACCCCACGCAGTCATATTCTTAACCCCACGCAGCCATATCTGTAGGCAAACGGAAGCACATCATGGCAAACTATCAGACATAATAAATCCCAGAACCGCTTAGAAGAGCGATTCTGGGATTTTTTATACCATTTGTTTAATATTTATATTATATAGATTAATTCGTTACTGAAGTTTCGCATGTAAGCCCCATACGCCCTGAACCAACGGTCACCCGGCCGAAGGGAAAGGTAAAGGGCGTGTGGGTAATTTCAACCGTACAGGTCGAAAAGTTTTAGAAAAAGTTATCAGATAGTATTGGGGATAGCAAAATCTTTACTTTTTTACCTTTTTACTTTTTTACCTTTAAAAATCCCAGAAATCTCTTGCAGATATGAAAATAAAACCGTAACTTTGCGGCATGGATTTTTAATACAGATGATTATGAAGCAGGTAGAAGAAAGATACATCAGCTTGCTGACCGACTTCGGTTTCAAGCGAATTTTTGGAACAGCAATGAACAAGGATTTGCTCATTTGCTTCCTCAACAGCTTGTTTAATGGCAGACAGGTTGTGAAGGACGTATCGTATCTGAATCCAGAGCATGTGGGAGATGTATATACCGACCGCAGAGCCATCTTTGATGTATATTGCGAGGGCGAAAACGGCGAGAAGTTCATCGTAGAAATGCAGAATGCCTACCAGACGTATTTCAAGGATCGCGCCCTCTTCTACTCCACCTTCCCTATCCGAGAACAGGCGCCCAAGGGGAATGAGTGGGATTTCAAGCTCAATCATATCTATACCGTTGCCCTGCTCAACTTCAGCATGAACGAGGATGCATTCGACAAGGAGAAAATCCGCCATCATGTACAGTTGTGCGACACAGCTACCCACAAAGTATTTTACGACAAACTCGAATATATTTATGTAGAGATTTCCAAGTTCAACAAACCCCTGGAAGAACTGGATACGCTCTACGAGAAGTGGCTCTATGCACTGAAGAACCTCTATAAGCTTACCCAGCGCCCTAAAGAGCTGTGCGATAAAGTCTTCGACCGCCTCTTCGAGGAAGCCGAGATAGCCAAGTTTACTCCGCAGGAAATGAGGGAGTACGAGACCAGCAAGATGGCATATCGCGACATCAAGAATTCCGTAGACACCGCTAAGCGTGAAGGCAAACAAGAAGGTCTTGCGGAGGGTATAGAAATAGGCAGGGAAAAGGGCATGAAGGAAGGTATGGAAAAAGGTATGGCGAAAGGTATGGAAAAAGGTATGGCGAAAGGTATGGAAAAAGGTATGGAGAAAGGTAGAGCAGAAGGCAAGCATGAGGCCAACACAGAAACAGCACAACGATTGCTGGCAATGGGACTTTCTGCCGAACAGGTTTCCAAAGCTACCCAGCTACCTTTGGAAATCATTAAGAATCTGAGCAATACATAAAAAATATAATAGCGGAGATATTGATGACAAATATCACCATAATAAATCCCAGAACCGCTTGGAAGAGCGATTCTGGGATTTTTTATACCATTTGTTTAATATTTATATTATATAGATTAATTCGTTACTGAAGTTTCGCATGTAAGCCCCATACGCCCTGAACCAACGGTCACCCGGCCGAAGGGAAAGGTAAAGGGCGTGTGGGTAATTTCAACCGTACAGGTCGAAAAGTTTTAGAAAAAGTTATCAGATAGTATTGGGGATAGCAAAATCTTTACTTTTTTACCTTTTTACTTTTTTACCTTTAAAAATTCTAGAAAACTCTTGCGGGTTTGAAAATAAAATCGTAACTTTGCGCTATAGAATTTTAAAACAGATGGTTATGAAGTACTTAGACCCTAAGGCAGACCTTACGTTCAAGAAGATATTTGGCAATCATCCTAAAAGACTGATCAGTCTCCTGAACGCCCTCCTGCCACTCAGCGAAGAAGAGCAGATACACGAGATAAAGTATCTGCCTACAG
>ERZ1026903.947-NODE-947-length-11779-cov-19.625810_pt1 | contig 11779 bp, 6 predicted proteins | sample MGYA00380180_ERZ1026903 | MGnify/ENA primary metagenome ERZ1026903 (study PRJEB33269, sample SAMEA4719816) | human gut metagenome | biome: human-associated habitat; feature: organic feature; material: feces | place: Cameroon | collected 2013-10 ... | reverse complement strand
AAGCTTTTCGTCGCAAACGGGCACCATCGAGGAGTGGCTGGTGGAGGACTGACGCGACACCTCAAAGTTTCGTCTATCGAGCTGTTAAGCAGGCATACAAAATTATTACAGTCCGGTAAAACATAAACATGCGAACGGACTCAAGCACCAAACGCTACCTCTAATGGGGGCGACGCGTCCTGCGGGAAAATATTCAGCTATTATTTAGTATAGTTCGTATTTCCCTTCTCTCTATCCCGACGCGGGACGCGTCGCCCCCATTAGTGCTTGCGTTTTTTGCAGCGTGTTTCAGGCAACTTAAAACACCCCAAAAACGGTCTCATTTTTGATGCCAATTTTGGACACCCTACCTATCGGATCTTTACCACACAGCAATAGTCTAAAATAATTCTGAACACCTACCTAAACACACTACACACAAAAAAACGCGAAACTGCCTGCACACTGCACTTATTGCTTAAAACGCTTGATTTACAACACAATACGAAGTGTATGTATATGCTTAATGTGCATGCACACCACCTGCACACCACCCGTGCAACACACGACTAAAGGCATTCGGGCAGCAGCACCCCGGCATGACACTTATGGGCATGGGAAATATCAGTCGGAGCAACTGATATTTCTCATGCCCATAAGTGTTTTCACTACCCGTCATGAGTGTATGACGCAAATGGTTGTGTGGGTTGATTTGCATGATATATGCACACTAATTTTACCTGATAATCAGTGCATTACACCACAAAGTGCAGTGTGCAGACAGTTTGGAGGGGAAACACATAATGGCATCTGAAGCAAAAAATAGTGTACAAGTTGTACACTCTTTTTGCATCTGCACTGCCTCGTGCAGTATCTTTGCATTCACATTTAAGAATAGCTGATTTGCGATGCTTGATAATTACGGCAATGCAGCCCCCCTCTATTGCCGTTGAACTAACCAAATTGTATAATACCCATGACAACAAAACAAACCATGCTGCAATTTGTGCAGCAAATTATGCACGAAGGCATTGATGCCTTGATTGACCGCATAGCCTGCCGCGTGATTGAACGACTTGACGAGCGGAACGCAGCAAAACAACAGGACGTGGAGGCAACTGTACAGCCCCCAGCCACCAACAGCCCCATTGCGGCAGACAATGAGCAAGCACTAAACACCCCGGACATCACACCACACGCCACGAATGAAGATGGCGCGTGCGAAACCTCGTGCACCCTGACAGAACGTGCCATGCAGATGGTTGACGAGATGTATGACACACGCTACAATGTGCTGGACCATGTGGCCGAAATACGCCATCACAACGATGCTGATGCGCCCTTTGTGCCTGTGAGCAAACTGGTGCGCAACACCATTGTCATCGACCTGCACAAACGCGGCTGCATGGTGTGGAACAACGACGTCGACCGCATATTGGAGTCAAGCTATATGACGCCTTACCACCCCTTTACAAGTTACTTGAAATCATTACCCGCATGGGACGGGCGCGACCGCGTGACGCCCTTGGCCATGCGTGTGAGCCACGATGCACTATGGTGTACCGTATTCCACCGCTGGTTGCGCGGCATGGTGGCGGGCTGGGTACTGCTTGCGGCTTGCCTTTCAGCACCGCGGCCAGTGCCACAGGGGGCAATGCCATGATTCCGCTGCTTGTGAGCGAGGAGCAAGGCTTGCGCAAGAGCACTTTCTGCCGTATGTTGCTGCCCGATGACCTGCGCCGCTATTACACCGACAAATTTGAATTGGCGGGCAACGACAGACTCGAACTGGCCTTGTCGCGTTTTGCACTTGTCAACTTGGACGAGTTTGACCGTTACAGCCAGCGTCATGCCGCCAAGCTCAAGAACCTGGTGCAACTTGGCACCATGCAGTTGCGCCGTCCCTATGCCAGCGGGTTCAGCGAACTGCCACGTGTGGCTTCGTTCATTGGCACAAGCAACCGCTACGACCTGCTGACCGATCCCTCGGGCAGCCGCCGTTTTTACTGTCAGGAGGTGCGTGAGGTGATTGACTGCGACACGCCTCTTGATTATGCACAACTCTACGCGCAGCTGCTACACGAGGTGTTGTCGGGCGAACCGGTTTATTTTACCCACACCGAGGAGGCGGCCATACAGCAGCACAACCGCCTGTTCTACCAATCGTCGCCCATACGCGAGTGTTTTGTACGTTGTTACGAGGTGAGCGAAGGATATGTGGCTGGCGGCGAATGGTTGACGGCCACCGCCATATTCCAATCATTAAAGCGCGATATGCGTGGTTTGGTGCGCAACGCTGCCCCCACCACGCTTGGGCGCGAACTGATACAACTCGGCGTGCCGCGCAAGCGCAGCAGCCGCGGCACTATGTATTGGGTGAAGAGGAAGGAGTGAGAGACTTATGCTAACGATAATTGTAAACAATGTCGTTTCTATTGTCGTTAAAATCTTGCTTTGAATTTACAAGGCTATTTTTGAACAATAAGCAAAAAGATATTTTGAATTTTGATGTCATAATGGCCATCAACATGAAAAATGTGTAACTTTGCGTCGTAACAAACAAGACGATGTAATTCTGGCAATAGTAGCACAGCTATTTTAGTACTCTGATAAAATAGCCAAACTTCTTGACGTTAAGAACTTGCTTAATGACACAAACGATTATTCAAAAAATGATTGAAGTATGCCACAAGTTAGTAAAGCAACAGAATACAATTGGAGAAAACTAAATAATGATTCTCAGAACAAGTTAACGATGCGCGCAAATAAGACTCAATCAAAGAAAAGAGTTGTTGCAACGAACTATCTTGACTATGCTCCTGCAAATAATCTTCTCCAAATCATTTCAAATACAGATGCACCTATTGAGAATATTATGTATTCTCTATGTGTTTCATACCTAAATTATTGTGGTATACTTTCTAAACGAAATGTGGAAAAATTTATATCGCAATACAGCAACTGTCATCTTATTGATTTTGATGTGCCAGAAGGAATATGGCAAGAGGGAAAAGACGTTATAGGGTTTATCTACCAATCTATAGTTACAGAGGGTGAAAGGAATCTTACAGGTCAGTATTATACCAATAGTAACGTTGTGAACTATATGCTTGACAACAAGCATTTGGCTGATGGAGAAACATTCCTTGATCCATGTTGTGGTAGTGGAGCATTTTTACTCTCTGTCCAAACCAATACTCCTGAATGTCTATATGGATTTGATATTAATCCAATAGCTGTGATGATTGCTGGTACTAATCTGCTCGCCAAATATTCTGAGCATAATTTTATCCCAAACGTATTTTGTTTGGATTTCCTAAAAAATGATTTGTTTGACATAAAAAGACAAAGCATTCCAGTCAAGTTCGATAATATTTATACTAATCCCCCCTGGGGTTCTGATAGGGACGGCTTGTATATAAGAAACTATCCAGAGATTAAGTCTAAAGAACGTTCTTCTATGGTTATTGTGGAATCGCTGAAAAGACTCAAGACTAATGGAAATCTATATTTCCTTCTACCAACATCTTTGTTGAAGATTAAGACTCATCATGATGTTAGGAAGTACATCTTATTAAATTCTTCTATTCATAGAATAGACCTCTATGCAGAAAGATTTGATGGTGTGTTTACTGATTACTTTAGTATCAAGTTGTCTGCTTCTCGAACAACTACTCAAACATACATCGTTACAACCGGTAATGAAATAAGAAGAATAAAAGTATCGGAAAATGACTCTAAAGCGGGAAAGATAATTCTTGAACAATTGACGGATATTGACAACTCTATTATCAGCAAGATGGAATCTAAACGTCATGACGACTTAAAACACAGCCAATGGGCTTTGGGCATTGTTACAGGAGACAATAAGAACAAGGTAAAAAAAGAAAAGGCTAATGGGTTAGAACCCATATATGCAGGAAAGCAAGTAGCTCCTTTTAAGTTGCTAAAAGAGTCTGCATACATTTTATTCGCGCCAGACTCTTTCCAACAATGCGCAAAAGAAGAATATTTTAGGGCACCAGAAAAGCTTATATATAGGTTTATAGCTAAATATCCTATCGTTGCCTATGACAATCAACAATGTCTATGCTTGAATAGTGCAAACATTCTCATTCCCGAGCTTGATGGAATATCTATTAAGAGCGTGGCAGCCTTACTGAATTCTTCTTTATACCACTATTATTATTCTATAAAGTTTTCAGACATTAAAGTGCTCAAAGGAAATCTTCAAGAGCTTCCTTTCCCAAAACTGACAAAACACCAAGATGATAGTTTAAGTAATCTTGTATCGTCTATTCAAACATCTGACTTTTCTGTAAAACAGCAGCAAGAATTGGATGAGGTCGTTTATGCTCTGTTCAATATTACAAATACAGAACAACAACAGATTTACTCACGAATAAGATAACACTAAAAAATATGGAAGTCCTAATTAAAAAACTTGAAGCCTGCAAAAAAGCTTTGTCGGCTAAAGAAAAGTCTATACTAAGCAATGAGGTATTGGATGTATATCCATTCAATAAATTTGAGTTTACAATCTCTCATTTAATAGCAAAAAATATCATTTCTTTAGATGAATACCTCGATATACGTGCTGAATATTTTCAAAGGAATCGATACCTTCATCTATTTGAATTAGCGCCACGTACTTTTGGAGAAACTTGGGGACAGACACATCTTATGGAGTTGGTTCAAGAGCTTAAAATTCCAACAAAAAAACTTGATCCATCATTTAGTGGAGAATATGATTTACTATTAAACGACATACATGTGGAGGTAAAGGCGTCTCGTGCAGTAAAAAAAGTCGGTGGAGATACTCTGGCCAATAAGGCCCTTGCGAGCAATAGTACGTCTAATTTTGACATGAATTATCAACAGTTGAAACCTGGGTGCTGTGATGTATTTGTTTGGATTGCAGTTTGGCGTGATAAGATTGATTATTGGGTAATGTCAAGTGAAGATGTGCAAAACAATCCTTTGTTTAGTAATCAGCATAGAGCATCACAACATTCTGAAACAGGTGCTGTTGTTGAAGGTCAAATTCATATCAACAATGCCAACTACCAAGACTTTGAAAAATATCGCGTTCAAACTAGGGATATTGGTAATAAGATTATTGAAATTGGTAAAAGAAGATGATAACTCTATATTTAAGTGATAATGACAATTTTGTCCTTTATTAGTTAACTATTTTGTGGGGTGATGGCAATGGCCATTGTGCGGTAAGACATCGCACCAATAAACACCACAGCCGCACAATCATAGAAGGATTGCGCGGCCGTGGCCTATATTACTATCCGGTTAGTGCTTTACTCTTCACCGCCCCACCCTGTGGCGGTGCCGAATAATTGGGAGGGACTCTTGTCGGATTTGTCAACATTCTCCACATCGGGATCGGTGGGGAGGCTCGTTGTGCCATTGCCGCCACTTGTGGCTATGAGGCCTTCAGGGTGGAGGAATACGCCCTGTGAGTGGGGGCGCTCGTAGTGTTTCTTTTTCATTATAGAGGTGTTGTTGCGTTTACTTTATTATTACTTTTCTGCCATTCATGATGTACAGGCCGGGGGTAGCGGGGGTGCTGATGCGACGGCCGCTGAGGTCGTGAATGGTGACGGAAGTGGTGGGGGTGCCGGCAGGGGCACCGGGTAGGGCTGTAACGGTGCCGTCGGCATGGATGACCTGCAGGGCGCGCTGCGAGGCTGCAGTTGACGGGGCGTAGTAGCAGCGGAAGGCTGTGACGCGACCGGCCGGGGTGGTGACGCCAAAGGCGGTGCCTGAGGCATTGAGCTTGTACTTGCCAGCGCCTATGGTGCCGTTGACAAAGGTGCCTGTGAGTGTGCCTTCGGCGGCTGGGGTGTTGAGCGGATTGGCTGCTACGGCGGCATCGTGCTTGGTTATTTGCCATTCGGTCACATCGTCGGGGCAATATACCAGGCAAGGCTGACCTGCGGGTTGTTCGCCGTTAACGGCTATGAACTGCAGTGCCTCTGCTCCGTCGGTGCCGGTGGTGAGGGCACTGAACTGCTCGATTATCGCTCCCGTGCCAAAGTCGGCAGGTTCGGTGGCAAAGGGCAGGCACACGCTGTTGTAGCCGGCCGTGTTCTGGCGGTTGTAGGTGAGTGTGGCAGCCGTGAAGTCGGTGGGTGCGTAGAAGTCGGCCTTGTCGGTGATGACCACATTCTGCGCGGTGGCAGTAGCGGCGTCAACGATGTTGGCTGCCTCGGTCAGGGTGGCGGGCAAGGCGTTGGCGGTGGGCTGTATGTAGGCCAGGGCATTGCCCTCGAGGGTAGGCAGTGTGGCGGCTGTGCCATCGGTGTAGACGGTGCTGCTCTTGTCGGCAGACAGGGCGTCGGCATGGTACACCTTGAGCGTGTAGGTGGCGGCACCCGGTGCGGGCAGAGTAACGTCTGTGCCATCGGGCTGTGCTACCTTTACTACCATGCTCTTACCGTCGGCAGCCAGGGCATTGACCACACTTTGCGGCAGAGTGAAGGTGTTGGTGTTGGCAAAGTAGAGCAGGTTGCCCTCGTTGTCGTACACCTTGTAGCCTACTGCGCCCTCGCCCTTCATGGTGATGGTGCTGTTGCGGCGGGTGTAGGTGTAGCCCGAGGCGTAGTGGCCGGCAGTGAAGTCGGAGTATGAACCTACATCGCCGCACTTGCCCACTGCATCTTCGGTGTCATAATCGGTGCGCAGTATGAGGTTGCCTGACTTGTCGTACAGATAGTTGCCATCGTGGTCCTGGGCTGGCTCGTGCTTGATGTGGTTCTCAATAAAGAGCAGGTTGCCCTTGGGTTTGCTGTACTGCTTCATGTGCGCCTTGGCGGCATCAATCATCTCCTGCGTACAAACGGTGTAATAGTCGCCGTAGTCGCCAATGACGCGGGTGCTGAACGGCACGAAGAAGCCGTAGGCCTGAAAGAACTCTGAGAGGTCTTCCTTCACTATGTCTGACACCTTGACGGCGAATTTCAGAAAGTCCTCCGAGGCCGGCGTGGGATTTTGCTGCGAGCCTCCGCCGTGGTTGAGGGGGTCCTTGCGCAGCTGGCGGAAGAGTTCACTGCAGAAGCCGGGATAGTGGCCTGCCACCTCGTAGTAGAGGTAGAGCTTGAGGTACATGGTGTTGCGGTCCCACAGATTGTAGTCGTGCCAGCTTGTGCCTGCGGCGTAGAGGTTGGCCACATCACGGAATTTGCGGTGATTGAGGCGGGTTGAGGTCCTGCCGTTTTGGTGTACCACGGCCTGTGCAAAGAGGTTGTTTGATATTTCGGTACAGCCAATCATGTTGATCAGCCCCTGGTGGTTGTGTCCCACCTCGTGGGCCGGCCCCCAAAGCGAACCGCCGCCCACAGACATTTTGTCGTAGTTGAGAATTTCGCCAAGCGTGCTCTCATTGTAATAGGTGCCATAGCTTGAGGCGAACATGTAGTTGTAAGTAACTGAGTAGAAGCCGAGCATGTTGCGCCAGCGGTCTTTATACTCGTTTACAGCCATCATGCTGTGCTGCACGCCCACCATCCAGTCCCAAAAGTCTACTATCTCACGCATCTTTACGGGAATGATATTTTTGGTCGAATCGCAGTTCATTTGGTAAATGACGTTGGTGCCCTTCATCATGGCAAAAGGCTTGACAAAGAGGCCGTCCTTCACCATCTGCTGCCAAGCCTCGTCGGTGTCGATACCGGCGCGTGTGGCATCAAAGTAGCCGTCTACCTCACCGCCCTCGATGTGGACGGGAATGTCGGGATAGTCGCGCCACTTCTTTGAGTCGGCGGCATCGCTCGTGGCTACCTCGTAGTGTACGTACAGGGCCGAGGCATCGTCGAGGCGCACAATGTTGAGTCCCTTTTTGAGCTGAGTGCTGTTGCCCTGGCTGTCGGTTTTGGTCACAGCACGCAGGTTGACGGTGCTGCCTTCGGGAATGTCGGCTCCCACAAACACGTAAACCAATTGATTGAGTTTGCCCCAAATACCCGTCGGGTTGCTGAGGTAGCTGTAGGGATAGCCTATCTTAAGAATGCTGTTCCATGTGTCGGGATTGGTGTATGGCTCAATGTTGCGCACGCGGAATATTTTCTCCCACTTGGCCCACGAGTTGTTCTTTACTTTGAGCGCCATGTCCTGCAGTACTGATGAGGTAAGGCCGGCCTTGTTCATGGCCTGCTTGAGCTCGTTGTCAGTCATGCTTTGGTATGCGCTGGCCAACTGGGTGCATGCGGCATCGGTAAAGAAGGTGGCGAGAGCAGTGTTATAAGTATCGGCATTGCCCAATTCGCCATTGTTAGCAAGGTATTCCTGGCGTGCGGCAGCCAGTTCGTCGTCTGTAAAGTTGGTTGCCTCAATGCTCCACACCGAAGCGCTTGAGCGGTCGCTGGCATAACTGTTCCACACCACGATACGCCCCTGCGAACTGTGCAGTGCATGCGTGGGCTGCTGATTGAGGGTTATGTCGAAGTGGGTAGAGAAGCGCGAGAAGCTGCTTACCTGGGCCACCTTGAAACCACCATCGGTTTCGTTCTCCGTCACATAGTTGCGGTTGTTGAAGGCCGCAGCATTCATGTAGTGCTGCGTCAGGGCATTTTGCAACTGATAATAGCCTTCCTTGCCCTCAACTGGCACGAAACGCCAGTATTGGGCAAATTTCGCTGCATTATACGTGGCGGCGTCACCCTGGCCCGTAGCAAGATTTTCGGCCATCACGGTGCCATATATATCGCGCAGGGTCACCCATCGGTTGGCGTTGGGCACTGCTGTCAAGCGGTTGTTCTGTGCATCAAAGTGATTGCGCACTACATCGTCTGTCAAGTCGTCTACCTTTTCGAACAACCAGTCGCAGCCCGCATAGTCATCGGAATTGACATTCCAGCCCATCACCACATTGTTATACACCTGATAGTGCAAGCCTTTGTCTGAGAAATTGCTTTGATCAGACAGATTCACATAGTACTGGCTGTCGGTATTGTCGGGATTGTAGCGTATGTAGAAGGTGCGGGCTTCGCCCGTATTGGTATAGTTGAGGTATTTGCCCGTATAGTAATTGCGGAAGGTGTAGCCCCCGTCACTGGTCTTTTCGGCTATCCACACCTGGCGGTTGGCCTCACTGGCATCAGTCAGGGCAGCGCGCATGCGGCAGGTGCCGTTTGAGGTATCGTCGGTTGTCAAACCTGTTATGTCTGTTACATAAGGCTTTAACGAAGCATCTACAGCACGGCGCGACTTGATGCGCATCTTGCCATATTGCAGCAAATCGGTCAGATAGTCGTCCTTTACATAGTTGGCGCGCTTGGCCTTGATGGTGGCTATCTGGGCGTCTGTAAGCTCCGCAGGCTTGAACACCCACAGCGAGTTGAAGTCATTTGTGCCATCACACGATGTCCAGCTGTATATGGCACCATTGGGCTTGTCTGTACAGTTCAGACCTAACATGCTGCCACCCTCCGCTTCAGTATCGGCTATGTCGTATGCGTTGGCATAATTACTCATGCCAATGCTGAAACCATAGGCCTGAGTACCCATTTGGTACTGCACGTTTTTCGTACCATTGAGTGACTGCACATAGTGACCCGTCATAAGGTTCTGCATGGCCATGGTGCCGTCACCCTGGTCGATGAGTTGCCAATACTGCGCATCGGTTTCGGTGCCATCGGTCACACTGCCCAGCATGCCGTTGTACTCATAGAGCGTATTTGCGGCAAACTTGCTCGAATAGTTGAATATGCGATACACTTTGTCACCTGCCTCGGGGCGCACTTGGCCTAAAGCGGCAAGTTCCTCGTCAATTTCAGCCTCGGTATAGTCGTGCACAAAGCCCCACTCCGAGCCTGTCAAGCCCGAAGCCTGGCCATCATTTGGATTCCAACCGCACACGATGTTGTCATCGCGCCAATTATAGCTGTAAGTGGCACTGGCACTGGTCATGATGTTGAACCATGTGCGGGCGTCGCCCGTTTTGGTGTTTTTGGGCACATAGACTTCGGTCGCGGCGTCAACGGTCGTTATCTGCGAAGCGTCGTCGTTGGTGCCTTGCAGATACTTCTGCGTCTGCTTGTTCTGCACAGTGTAGTAATCGGACTTGCCGGCTACGGCTTTCACCAGCCACAGTTGTGCGTCGGCATCGCCCGAGGTGGTGTTGAGTGCCTGTGTTTTGACAACACCTGCCACATCGGCCAGATACGGGGTTTGCTGCGCAGTTTGCCCAGAATTGTGATTACCCGTCTTGATGCGGTAATAGGTACCGCTCTTGAGCTGGGTCACTTGCTTGAGTTGCGCACTGACGGGCAAGCTCATGCACAGCCCTATGCACAATAAGAGCACGGACTGTAACATCGTTAAGAATGGGGATTTATTCATATTGTTTATATTTGTTTTCCTTCTCTATACAATAACCACCCACAAAGGTAGGATATCTAAACGAGAAAACAGCACATTACGATTAGGTAATGTGCTGACGATAATATAATTATGTGATTATTATACAATAGGTTTACAACTTCATGCTTCGCGGCTCTTACTTTGCTGCAACAACAGGTAATTGCAGAGCCTGTACAGGTTGTAAAGCCGGACACTGGGTTGTGTGCCAGTCAGGTTGCGACGCATGCAGCCGCCAAAAATGCGGTAATACAACAGGAGGGGTGTCACCACATGCCAACGGTGCAATTTGTCTGCACAACGCAATATGTTGGTGTAGTCGCGCATTTCGGGGGCTAACGTCAAGAGTGTGCGCAGGCCTTCATCGGTTTTGTTGAGAAATGCCTCGTTTGATTCAAAGTCGTCAACCGCCACAGGGTTGTCAATGTGCTTGACGGGTATGCCCTCGGCCAATAGTGTGCGACCAAAGAGCACGTCCTCATAGCCGTAATGCCTTATGCGCTCGTCGAAGGGGTGCGAAAGCAGCACGTCACGACGCATGAGGAAATTGCTCGTACGAAAGCCTTGATAGGGTGACACCTTGCGGCGCTCTACGCTGTGGCGTGGCTCACAAGCCAACTCATAGCGGTAGCGCAAGTTGTGTGCGGCAAGCTCGGCATTGGGCACAATGCACACGCCACCATACACTACGTCATCGCCCTTGCAGCGCAAATAGCGCGACAGGTAGTCGGGCACGACAACCTGCACATCACTGTCGAGGAACAACAAGTAGGGGTACTTGGCCTCGCGTGCCAAATAGTTGCGTATACATGCCCTTCCAATGTTCTGTTCCAACTCTATCAAACGGCAGTTGTCCCAATCACGTATCATGCGGTTGGCTTGCTTCACCGCACTGTCGGTCGACCCGTCGTCGGCTACCAATACCTCATAGTGCAAGCCGTCAATATTCTCGGCCTGCAGCTGAAGTGAACGCACCAATGTTGTGCATTCGCGGTTATAAGTTGGAATGACTATTGAAAGCGTAGCTATCATGAGTGCAAAGTTAATAAAAATAATTGTGGTAACGCTCGCTATCGCTCGCGAATGTGCAGAGGTACGAATGGCTAATATGACAATGTGTGTAATATGCTAATGGTCAGACACTCATGCTCGTTGTCGCGAGCTGATGTGCTGATGTACAGATATGCAATGCTTGCGTCCTTAATCCACTTTTCAACCTGTCAATCTGAATGAAAGCGCAAGCACTAAACGCTATCACCAAACGCTAGCTTTTAACACTACCTCTAAACGCTAGCTCTAAACGCTAGCTCTAATGGGGGCGACGCGTCTCGCGTCGGGCTAATGAAAGATCTACAAAATAATAGCTGCTTCTTTTCCCGACGCGGGACGCGTCGCCCCCATTAGAGCTAGCGTTTAGAGCTAGCGTTTT
>ERZ1026903.943-NODE-943-length-11799-cov-32.837960_pt1 | contig 11799 bp, 10 predicted proteins | sample MGYA00380180_ERZ1026903 | MGnify/ENA primary metagenome ERZ1026903 (study PRJEB33269, sample SAMEA4719816) | human gut metagenome | biome: human-associated habitat; feature: organic feature; material: feces | place: Cameroon | collected 2013-10 ... | reverse complement strand
TATAAGATGGGTTATCAAGTTTTTTTAAGAATAATTAGATGTATTAAATTAAACGGATGAAAACGCAAAGTAAATGAAAGACTAAAATGATTAAACCTATTGCCCTTACGCATATTTGTGCAAATTACACTTGTAATCATGTGTTTTATGATGTGTGTGCGCAAACAGATTGCATGAATGTGCAAACGTTTGCACAAATAAATAGAACCTTTTTGAGAAATTTTCTTGCTTACTATAGAAAATCCTCATATATTTGCAGCCGAAAAGGAAACCCGGTGACATCCACCATGTTACAAGGATAAGCCGGCAAGTTCTCAATAGAAGTGCAAAAAATGAAATTGATTCGGATGATGAAACAAAAGAAATTACTTATAGTGTCTGTCTTACTTGTATTGGCTGTTTTCTCTAGCAGAGCGCAGAAAGTAGCCATAAAGACAAATATACCCTATCTTGCCACATCAACCCCCAACGTGGCGATAGAAGTCGCAACTGGTGACAAGCACTCATTTTCTATAGGTGGAGGGTGGCAGCCTTGGCAATTCTCAGATACCAAGAAGTTGAAACATTGGCTCGTGCAACCCGAACTGCGATACTGGACGTGCGAAACCTTCAACGGACACTTCTTCGGCATCCATGCGTTGGGAGGACAATTCAATGCAGGAGGCATAAAGCTGCCTTTCGGGTTGTTCCCATCGTTGCGCGACAACCGTTATCAAGGCTGGGCCGCCGGTGGAGGCTTGTCTTATGGCTACCAATGGGTCATGTCACCCCGATGGAACTTTGAGCTGTCGGTGGGCGTGGGCTATCTCTATGTCGACTACAAGAAGTACGAATGTCGGGAGTGTGGCAAGCCCGTTGAAAAGTCACACTACAACTACATCGGCCCAACCAAGGCCGCCATAAGTCTGATATACTGTCTGTAAAGTTAACTCATAAACAAATATGAAAATGAACATTATAAATAAATGCCTCTTAGGAGCTGCCCTCCTATACATACAGCCTGCCACTACCAAGGCCGACAACGACCATGGCTACTTCTGTAGGGTGAACAACGAGACCATACGTCTCAAAGCCGGACAGATAGCCTTGACGTTCACACTCGACCTAGGAGAACAGACCGTCAAGAGCCAGCACCGTCGTACCATCATACCCATCATACGCACCGATGACAACAGCCACTCGGTAGAGCTGGCACCTGTGGTGATAAGCGGACGCACACGAGCCTTGAAAGACCGTCGTTCCGGTAATTCATACGTACCAACCGACAAGCCCTACATCACACTGGAAGGCAATAAGACCCGATTTGTGGAATACAAAGCCAACGTCGACCGACAGCCATGGATGGACAAGGCTCGATTGATACTTAGAGAAGAGGTGGTAGGGTGTGCCTGTGGCGGGTTGCTCGACAACGAACAGACCGTAGGCGACCTGCTGTACGCACCGCAACTGGCACTGTCGGCCGAGATGAAATGCCCTAAAGAATACGATATCAGGACGAAGAGCTGCGATGCCTTTCTGATATACCCTGTCAACAAGACCATCCTGCTACCCAATCGCTATGGCAACCGCCAAGAACTAAACAAGATAGATTCGGTGTTGACAGCTGTCGAGAACAACCCTGTCTATGTCATCAACCGAATTGACATCGCAGGCTATGCATCGCCAGAAGGCACGCTGAACCACAACAAGTGGTTGGCAGAAGGCCGCGCCCAGGCATTGAAAAGCTACGTGAGCAAAAGATATTCATTTGCCAACTCGCTGTTGACAGTAACACCTAGGGGTGAGAACTGGGATGGACTGAAGGAAATTCTGTCCAAGATGGAGATACCATACAAAAGTTCTATCATGGAAGTCATAAAGAGAGAAAACGATTTGGACAAAAGGGAAGAGTCCATAAAGTCGATAGGCAGTGGCGAACCTTACAGAATCCTGCTGACCACAGTTTATCCCATGCTGAGGAAGAATATATTCAGAGTGGAATACTACAGCCGGGAAAGGACACCGGAAGAAGCAAGAAAGATGGTTGAGACCCATCCCGAAGAACTCAACGTCTATGAGTTTTACACCGTGGCCGACACATTCTATGCCAACGACAAAGCGCAAAGAGACCGCACATTGATGATTGCTGCCGACAGCCACCCTACCCACTCCATAGCCAACCTCAACGCCGCGATAATCGCACTGCAACGAAACGACACCACCAAGGCTGAGAAATACCTGCAGCACACGGCGAACGAACCGTTTACATGGAACACGCGTGCCTGTCTGCTTTGGAAAGAAGGCAAGGAAGAAGAGGCCGTGGTATGGTGGAAAAAGGCTGCAGAGGCCAACGACCCGAAAGCGGCTATGAATCTGGAAGAAGTGAGAAAAAGAAATTCTGATATATAATCAATTAATTACTTAACACATGAAAACAAAACAACTTTTCTTTTGTAGCCTGACGGGGCTAGCCCTGTTGGCTACCAGTTGCTCATCGAACGATGAAGCTTTAAACGGTGGTGATGGAACCACTAGCGAAGGCAAAACCTACGCACAGATTGCCATATCAGTGGCAAACAGTGCTACCACGCGTGCCCTCACAGGTAATACCGGTGACGAAGCTTATGGTGAAGACGCAGAATACACCGTCAAAGACCTTACTGTGGTGTTGGCCGACAAGAATGACATTGCTTTGCAGATCATTACTCCAACACTGAAAACAGCAACGAACACAACCGATGATGACAAACTAGTTCGTGTTACAGAACCATTCAAATGTACTCCCGGCAGCTATAAGGTTTACGTCTTGGCCAACTACAACAACAGCAAAAGCTCATTAAGCCCCATCATCAAAGGGTCTACAGATATGAAGACGGTATTCAGTTTAAGAGATTTAAACGGCATCGCCAAACTCTATACACCGGAGAATTTCTTCATGACCAATGTTTCTGCCCCGAAAGAGCAAAATATCGTTAAGGAGGGTGCGGACGGAAAAGAAGTAGATGATGCTGGAAAAGAAGTAACAAATGGAAAAACCAACTTGAATCTCTTGACAGTAGACGTTGAACGTGCCGTTTCAAAGGTTACATTCGGCAATGACGACGAGCACCTATCCTTTGATGTAAAAGAAGGAGGCAACAAGATAGCCACGGCCACGTTGGAAGGTGCCAGCCTGATTAACTTGAATAAAAAGATGTATCTTGTAAAGGAAGGAACACTTGCAACGAACAGCCCTGTTACTACCAACGATTGGCCATACCCAAAGGATCCGAACTATGACCAAACTTCGATAGACAAAGACTACTGTGAAGCAAACTTCGAGCAAAGAAGCGCAACGAAATTCTCTGTTCCAAGCAAAGCCAAATTCTATTGTCCGGAAAACACGATGGAAGCCTCTGCCCAGTTAAACGGTCAGACCACCGGCGTTGTCTATAAAGTGAAATACGTACCTGAAGGCAAGTATTATACAGAACTGGCTGAAAATGGAACAGACAGCTACAGCAAGATGTTTAAAGAAGTACTGGGGCTTACAGATAAAGACGCTGCCATCACGAATACCATATTCACTACAGCAGAAGGCACAGACGGAACATTCTATTCATACAACGGCTATGTCTTCAAAACTAAGGCAGGTGCACGCTTGTACAAGGCCATTGCAACCAATACGGACGGTCTGGCAGCATCTGTCAACACCGCTTTCCAAGGGAATGAAAACGATCCAGATATCCAGACCTACTCTGATGGTTACTGCTACTACACCGCATGGATTAAGCACAACCCAACAAGCGAAAAATATATGGATCAAGACAAGTATGGAGTGGTGCGCAACTTCTGGTATGAACTGAAAGTAAACAACATCAAGAAGCTGGGCTACAGCAAGCCAACCTATAAGATCCCTACAGATCCTGACGACAAGGCAGAAGCAGCCATACAGGTGCAAGTCAACATCAAGAAATGGCGTGTGGTTAAACAAAACTTAGATTTGGAATAAGCCGCCACAAACATAGAATACGAATATAAACAAAAGTTCGGTATCTCCTTCTTGACAACAAGAAGGAGATACCCCAATGGAACAAAATTCCACCAATATTTACATTATGCATAACAACCGCTTTTATTATACGATGATAGTGTTGTGTCTTACACTGACTGCCCTGCTCTCCTCCTGCGTATACGAGGATGAGAAGCCATGTCCGTGCGAGGTGCGCTTCGTCTACAACTACAATATGGAGTTCGCCGATGCTTTTCCATCACAGGTGAACTGGGTGAAGCTGTTCATCTATGATGACCGTGGGCGGTTTGTTTCAACCGTTGAAGACCACATCACACAACACGATGGGAATTATAGTTTACCACTCCGATTGCAAGCCGGAACGTACACACTGGTGGCATGGGCAGGAACCGACAACACGCCTTCGTGCTACAACATCTCACCCCAACAACCCACCACAGAAAACAGCATCGACCAGCTGCAGCTCAATCTGAAGCTCGGCGATACACAGACCGTCTACGACAAGTCGCCCGAAGACTTGTGGCACGGTATCACTGAACATTTCACCGTCAGCGAGACAGCACCCAGCCTGGCTGTAGTCCCACTGGTAAAAGATGTCAACCGATTCAAGGTGTTGATACAGTCGGCGGACGACAAGCCTCTTACGGCCAACGACTATTCACTGGCCATAAAAGCGGCCAATCATACCTACGACTACCGCAACAACCTCGCAGACTGCCCGACGCTGGAATATCGCCCCTACAGCATGAAAGAGGCCGTTATAGATAATCAGACCGCTCCTACCAATAGCGCCCTATTGGCAGAGATGGCCACCCTCAGACTAACCACCGACAAAGCGTCGCGGTTCGTCGTACACAACCAAAAGACCAACCAGGATGTGTTCAACATCGACTTGGTGAAATACCTGGAGATGATGCGCCTAGACAAATACAAGGACATGTCTCTACAGGAGTATCTCGACCGTGAGAACAACTATCAAATCATACTGCTCATCGGTCGTGACAGCAACAACGCCGAAGTGGTGCTGTCGCTGCAAATCAACACTTGGCGAATAGTGTTCAACAACAACGACTTGTAAAAAACGACAATTGCCATCATGAGAAAGTATATTTTGTTATTATTCAACATAGCCATCCTACTGATGACAACAGGATGTTCGGACTGCGGGTTTGGACCTGACGGCCCGACACATTCCGTGACTGTATATATCCCCTACAGCAATGTCACACGAGAAGGCACTACCGACGGTGACGATATTTCGGACAAAGAAGCTGACATTTCGGACGAGGAAGGAGTCATAACCGACCTTTGGTTCTTCGCCTATCCCATCGGAAAAGGCGAGGCCGTGGTGCGCAGAATAGACATCGACCAACTCTCATCCGACAACAACTATCGAGTGTTCTACTGCGACCTCAAGCAGGGGAAATACCATATATATATGACGGCCAACATTCCGGGCATAAGCATATACACAACAGAAGAACAACTCAAGGCAAAAGTGCTCGACTTCAGCAACGGCAATTTGCCGGTGCAAGGTAAGCTGCCACTACTATACATATACAATAATAACGAAAATAACGAAAATAACGAAACGCTGGAAGTGAGCCCCAACACCTCGGCAACCATAACAGCCAACATGACCTTTGTTTGCTCCAAGGTGAAGTTCTCGTTGTGTTTCAACAACACTGATTACTCCAAAAACTCTTTCGGATCCAACCGGTTGAAGATTACATCAATCACGGTGAAAGACATTGTAACCAAAGGGGGACTGTTTGACGGAAAGAAAAACGATGGAACACAAGAACAGACGCTCACGGTCAACAATGAATTTGACTTCAACAAAGACCAATGGAGCTATACCGACTTTCTCTATCTTCCGGAGAACTATAATAAGGATAAAAACACCTATCTTGAGATTAAAGGTACAGAACTTACTTCCGACGGAGCCCCGACCACAATCACCCACACCTACATACTGCCCTTGGGAGGCGTAGCAGGGAAAAAATCGGGAGGCGACTTGAAACGAGGTGCGTTCTACGATATGACTGCCCGCATCAAAGGCAAGGGTAAAATGGATATGGATATCAAGATGAGTGTCTTTGAATGGAAATTGAAAGATGTCTATGCCGACTTCAGCCAAACATGGCTATGGGTGTCGCGCACAGGAAAGCACGCCAACAGCAACGCCGACCTCAACTTTGACCACGACAATAAAACCGGCCAACAGATACTCGTCACCTCACAATACAACGACTCTATCGGATATAAAACAAACGCCAAAGAGCCAACGGTGGAATGCGTGAGTAAAAACGAGAACGGGAAACCTCTTGTTCTGGCAACAGTCAACGAACAGAGCGGACAAATCCTCTTCACCGTCAATCCTGCGATACTGATGAACGAATATCAGGGGCAAACTAAAGGTACGGCAGTGGTAGCCATCCACGCCAACAATCTCGTGAAATACATTGACGTGCAATACAATGTAACGCCCTTCCTCAACGTCACACCGCTCGAAGTGGAGATAAACACGGAGGAAGGTAAAGTGCAACCTACGTATGCAGTCTTGTTCGAGACCAACCTTGGCGGAATAACGATTGATAAAACGAGTCTCACCAGCGCCAACAAAGACAAGGTGACGATAACGCCTACGGGAACTTCACAGGGAAAAATAATGCTCCAATCAGACGGAAAGGCCAAAAATACATGGACAAAATCTTTCACCGTCTCTCCAAGCAATTCGGAATACGACGAATTGAAGAAGCAAGTGAAGGTTACGGTCATTCCTCCTCTGAACGACTATAGAATACATTTCATTGCCCTCAACGATAGTCGAGAGGGAAGTGGAGAACACATCAACACCGGCAACAAGCTTGCCGACAACAAATGGCAAGCCTATTACATATACCTATACACCCAGTATGGCATGACCGATAAAAATGATGAAAACGGTATCCCCAAAAGCGTGTGGTATTTCTTCAACACAGACGGATTAAATAAGGAGCACGGTTATTGGCCGGGAGTAAAAATGGAAGACGACCCAGAAAACGAGGGGTGGAAGCTTTTCGAACTATCCACAAAGCAAAAAGGAGTGTGCGCCATCGAAGGAGCGAAAGACAAATATCCCACTCATGGTGAAACACTGATAATGTTCAATAGTGGCGAAGGCAATAACGCCCAGCGATATCCGTACGAAATGGAACCGGGAGTGCCGCTCTTCGATTTCAAGAACCGCGAAGGATGGTTTGTCTACGACCCTACTTCCAACCTATACGAATTTTTCGAGAGCAAACCCGACATCTATCCGGTAACATTTAAAATGTACCATCAAGGGTCCGACATAAACAACTGGTACATAAAATATGGTAGTACTACCCTATACGGATTCTGCAGCACCCAAAACGAAAATGGTTGGAAACTCTCCACCTTGACATTCTGGTGTGTCAAAGGGCGAGAAGAAAAATTTGTCATTGTGAAAAACAGTAGTGGAGGCGACGATGAATACGGTATGCTCTTCGGTGGCAAACGCTTCAAGAACAACACCGGATATTTCAAGGATGGAAAATGGTATGAGGGCACTCCCCCGACTATCACAAACCCAAAACAAAAAAGAAGAACTAGAAGATGAACAGCAAATACACAAAGATTTTACTGGCTCTGACGATATGTCTGTTGATGTCTGCCTGTTCAGACGACATTTTCAGCGGATCAGACTATTTCGATAACGGCAAGGTGACACTACAGCTGGTCATTCCCGCCACTACCGTAGTGAACACAAGAGCCAATACCGATGATGCGACAATCAGTGTCAACGATTTATATGTCATCGAATACGATGACAAAGGCAACTGTGTGGCAATGAGAAAAGTCGATTCTAGCAATATCAAAGTCGATCCTAGCAATATCAAAGTCGATCCTAGCAATATCAACGGCTACACACTGACCATCAATGATGTCAATGCCACGACAACCGACATTCACATTGTTGCCAACGGCGATGACATACTTGCCACGAAAAACGAAGGCAACATTGGGAAACTTGACGGTGTGTACAGCAATACGATACCATCGCCCCCCGTACTTTGGGGACATATCAACATGAGTGACCTGAAAAACGGAACGAGCAACACGGTCAGCCTGTTGCGCAATGTGGCGATGGCCACTCTGAACAAAGCAGATTCGATAAGTAATAAGTTCAATATAACGGGTTGGGAAATCACCCAAACGGCCAACCAAGGCAGTATCGCTCCCAAGGACTATGACTATACTGGCGAAAAAACGAACGAACCGACCGGAGACGGGCTGGACAAAATGATAGGCAAATGCGATAGCGAAAGCTCCAACGCCGGAGAAGCACTCTATCTTTTCGAAACCCCTGCAACGGTCGACTCGCGCATAGTCGACTCGCGCATAGTAATCAAAGCAAACGGGAAATACTACACGGCCAACTTTCTGGATGAGAATGGCAACAAACTGTCCCTGCTGCGCAACCACCACTACAAGATAACCGTGACCGCCACAGGTGAAGGCTACAACTCTAAAGAAGAAGCTCTGAAAGCCCCCGCAGGCAACATCAAGGTAGAGATAAAAGACTACAATTTCAAGGTGACCAACCTCATATCCAACGGGGCTTACGAACTAGGCACTTGCGACACCGTGCGGGTAGAGGCCGAAGAGAAGACATACAGTGGCGGAGAGGCTTACTTCGTCACTATGTGGGGTCACGGTGTAAATGCTGAAAACATTACGCCTTCGCTCAGCACACCCACAGACAGTTGGCTGACAAATGTCAGCAAAGATGAAGGAACAGCCATCTCTTCAATCGACTATTCGTCGGCTGGCAAAGGCTACAAACTGACCTTCACCTGCGCCAAGAATCCCAGTGAAGAAATAAGGCGAACCAGACTTACCGTGACTTTCGGCGTACTGAAACGCGACATCGTGATAGTGCAGAAAGGTAGCAACTTAAAAAAAGACCGAAAAACAAAAATCTACGGACTGCAAGGCGACGGTGAAAACGGACGAGACTACATCTATTTCATTCTCAAAGAGGTGAAAGGTACATCACGCGCAGCTATGGGCGGAACCTCAGAGCGCGACAATGGATTGCAACTAGGCATAGGTAGTGAAAACAACTACTCTTATACCATTAAGAAGGAAGACGGAGACAAATACGAGAGAGTCGAGGGAGTCGATATAACCGTGGTAACCAAAGCCGATGGTAAATACTACAACATCAAGGCCACAGACGAGAACGACGAAAGCGTATGGACCAGACGATTCACCATAACAACCAAAGATGAGCACAAAATAATATACGACATCTACCACACGGGCATATTCTGGGAGGAAAAGGCCGACAATCAGCCGGCAATCAATCGAACCAACACAACGGGATGGTACTACTATGAGCTGATAAAGAGTGAAAAAGGTGTGTGGATGCTCGACCGAAACCTAGGGGCAGCTTCTGTGGACGATCCTGGAGGCTACTATCGCATAAAAGAGGGAGACAAGACCTCGGCTATGGCCGGCATCTGTCCTCCGGGATTCTCTATACCTACCGCCTCACTGTGGAAGCAACTGACACCTGAAATGAAACTGGTGACACGCACCACTGGCAACGGCACCATCTATCAGTCTATCGAACTGCCGGCTGCCACCTCCACCCAAAACATACGATTCCCCTACGGAGGTATGCACAACGGATATGAGGTGACCAACCCATCGATTGGCTACTATTGGTCGGCTACCATCGTTTCAGGCAACCAAGGTTTCGATTTCACCAGCAACGAATATGGCTATTGGTACAACGTGGCGCGCCTGTCGAGCGGCAGCAAAAGTATGCAAAACGTAAGGTATGTAGGGGGCAGCAACGGAACGTCTACCGGTGTGTACAAATACTTGAACACCCGATGCGTGAAATCGAGCAGTGCCGTGCTCGACAAAAACCGACTAACGATACACGACAAAAGAAAAAGCGATAAACCACTGTATATCTACATACATACCGATAACAATGAATACAGGAACAGACGTTACGGTGAGATGATACGAAGCACGGGTGGCTCTGAGACCACCATCTACTACGATATGATCGACCCTCAACTGATAACTGAATCGATTGGCAAACCGTTGTACATCCGTTTCCGACAGGGGAATGATTTAGATGACAGTGGATGGATTGACGAAAAGAAACTGGTGGGAGACCAACGAGTATTTACCGTTTACGACTCATCTTTCGAATAATTACATTTCCTTAATTCCGCAACACGATAAATTTTAACTTTTATAATATCCTGGGCAACAAAAAGTTGCCCAGGATCTTTCTCATGTCGAAGAATTCACTTATCTTAGTGTTGTAAAACAAACAAGAGAATTCAACGATAGATATGGCAAACAAATACGAATTAACAGAGGGTGGAGTTGAAAGCAAGAAGGTGAAAGGCCTGTTCTATTATGGTGTTGTGAAGGTGAAGGGAAAAAACCATACCTACATCAGTTTCGTGAGTGGCAGTAATGGTAATAACACAGGCCGCTACAAAGCGATGCCATTACGATTGATAAGTAAGAAAATAATTGATAACTAAGACAATATTATAAGGATGCTTACACTTTTATTATAATTTCAGGGTAAAATAACAGAGAGTCCACAGCAGGCTAACATGCCAGCTGTGGATTTCTTGATTCTTAGCTTCACTCAAATCTGCACTAGTGTCCCGTTTAGTCTGGACGATTATTATATAAGTTATTAATATCCAATATTTTATGTTCTAGAAGTTGTGTATTCGATTTGATTTTGTACCTTTGCACTCATATGGCATCCTAGCCTTTTTAAACCGATGATTTCTAAACGGGACAGCAGTGATTATCTTCTCTTCCCACGAATCTTGCCTTCTTGATTGCTCTATCAAAGCCCTTGTTAGCCTATGTATATTGTAATCTCAAAATTTAATTTCTAAATCAATCTGTGTTTTTCAAGGTATAAAAAGATTAGACAGCATCTTCATCATGATTAAAGTTCTCATAGAACTTCATTCGCTTCTTTTCTAATTCCGCAATTTCTTCCTCAGTTATTCTCATGGTTTATGCAGTATAAAGATTTAATTGACGCAAAACTGCTCGTCTTTCACGAACCCTGTTGGCATCAACCATAATGTCTTCTGTTTTCATCTCTACCTCAGATGAATCCTGTTCATCATAGCCTTCTCTTGCGTGTTTCCAAGAAAACTCTCCATGCGTTAAAGTACTCAAACTCCAAGACTTCTGTGGAGCATAAGTTTTAAACACCATATCAAACACTGGCTCATATTGTACAACCTGCTCTTTATCCATCAATTCTGGGAGAGAATCATTTTTATAATGCTGGCGAATCTGAACCATGACAGGACCATATTTCCAAGCCTCAAATTGTGCATCAAACATGGGTTCGCCCTTTTGAATCAAGCACTCACGCTGCGTGAAATAAAGTAGCTTATGCAACTTCATTTCATCAATACGAACGCCAAAATCATCCATATAGCGCTTGTATAAATAAGAGGCAACTTGTAATATTCCCATCATAGTCATTATTCATTTTATAGTTTATTGCCGCAAAGTTACGCTTTTTTATTGAAACCGCCAAAGAAAATCAAAAGAAATCTGCGAAAATCCGTGAAATCCGTGCCTTATCTATATCCTAAGAAGCTTATGACACACCCTCACAAAACGGGTGAATGAGAGCAAGAAAACGAATGAATGAGAGTAAGAAGAGGGGTAAAACGGAGATTTCAATAGGGTTAAAGAACATTTTATCCTATAATCAACCAAGACTT
>ERZ1026903.937-NODE-937-length-11821-cov-3.819650_pt1 | contig 11821 bp, 6 predicted proteins | sample MGYA00380180_ERZ1026903 | MGnify/ENA primary metagenome ERZ1026903 (study PRJEB33269, sample SAMEA4719816) | human gut metagenome | biome: human-associated habitat; feature: organic feature; material: feces | place: Cameroon | collected 2013-10 ... | reverse complement strand
GTCTAGGGCCGTGCGACGCGAACGGGGAGGCCCGCGCCGTTTATCGGCACGGAACCTCCCCGCTCGCTTTTGTCGGTCGGTCAGGCGCGGATCAGCCTGTGTTCTGCAGGCCGGCAGCAACACCTGAAACGGTGCAGAGGATCAGATAGATGAATCCAGCCTGCTGGCTCTGCGAGAGCTCTTCCTTGTCCACCTTCTTGCGCAGCGACTTGAGCGCCAGCACCTGAGTGACGGACAGGGCGTCCACGTACGGAGAGCGGATGCGGATGGCCTGACCGAGCACGTGACGGTGCTGCAGCGGCCACTTGTCGCCGACGATGTCGAGCACCCACTTGCGGGTGAGCTCCATCTCGTTCAGCACCTTCTTGTTGAGGTCCTCGCGGTCGCCGAGGGCGAGGTACATCTTGGCGATGCGCTCGTCCGTCTTGGCGATGGACATCTCGATGTTGTCGATGAAGGTGGAGAACAGCGGCCATTCCTCATACGCCTTGCGCATGGTCTCCAGATCGCCGAACTTCTCGCATGCGGTGCCGAGACCGTACCAGGCGGCCAGGTTGATGCGGGCCTGAGCCCAGGAGAAGATCCACGGAATCGTACGCAGGTCGTCGAGCGACTTGGCGCCGAGGCCACGCTTGGCCGGGCGGGAGCCGATCGGCAGCAGGCCGATTTCGGTCAGCGGCGTGACGATCGAGAACCACGGGGCGAAGCCATCGGTGTTCAACAGGTCGAGGAAGCGGTTGTGCGCGGCCTCGTCGAGCTGAGCGGCCATATCGGCGTACTTCTCGGTCATCTCGGTGTTGCGCTTCTCCACGCTCGGCGCGGACTGCAGCAAGGTCGCCGCAGCCACGGACTCGACGTGGCGGATGGCCAGCACCGGGTTGCCGTAGCGGGCGAAGATGACCTCGCCCTGCTCGGTGAGCTTGAAGCGGCACTTGACGGAACCGACCGGCTGGGCGAGCACCGCGCGGTTGGCGGGGCCGCCGCCACGACCGACGGCGCCGCCGCGGCCATGGAACAGGGTCAGGTCGATGTCGTGCGACTCAGCCCACTTGGCGATGCGCTCCTGAGCGGAGTGCAGGGCCAGCGTGGCGGAGGTCGGGCCGGCGTCCTTCGAGGAGTCGGAGTAGCCGAGCATGACCTCGAGCTTGTTGCCGGTGGCCTTCAGACGAGCCTGGACCTCGGGGATCTTGATCATTTCCTCGAGCACATCCACCGAGTTCTGCAGATCCTCAAGCTGCTCGAACAGCGGGATCACGTCGATGGTGGGCACGTCCTCCGGGTGAGAGAAGGCCAAGCGGTTGAGCTCGTAGACATCCTTGATGTTCTGGGCGCTCTTGGTGAAGGAGATGATGTAGCGGCGGGCGGCCTTGAGGCCGTTGCGCTTCTGGATGGCGCCGAGGGCGCGGAAGGTGTCGAGCACCTCGTGCGTCATCGGCTGCAGTTCGCCGCGCTCGCCATGCAGGCCGTGCTCGCGGATATCCGCAAGGGCGCGGGCGTGCACCACGGAGTGCTGACGGAACTCCATCTCCACCATGTGGAAGCCGAAGGTCTCGGTCTGCCAGATCAGATCCTGCAGCGGGCCGTAAGCGGAACGCTTGGCGCCGGCGGCGGCCAGCGAACGCTGGACCACCTTGAGGTCGGCGAGGAAGTTGTCGCAGGAGTGGTACATGAGGTCGGCATCGCGTTCGATGGTGTAGTGCAGACGGTCGGCCATCACCAGCATGACCGCGCGGTGCATCTCCTTGGTGGAGATCAGGGCGGCCTTGTCGGTCAGACGCTCGCTCATTTCCTTCTGGTGGCTCCAGAGGTTCTTGAGCTCGGCGCTCGGCGGCGTGGTCTCGGCTTCCATCGTGAGGTTGCGGCCGACGGTGCGGGTGGCTTGCTCAAGGGCGGCGATCACGTGATCGGAGAACTTGCGGGCCACGGCGCGGCTCACCTTGGCGGTGACGTTCGGGTTACCGTCGCGGTCGGAGCCGATCCAGCTGCCCGGGTGGCAGAACGCGGGGCAAGCGGGCTCGACGAGACCGGCCTTATCGCCCAGGACCCAGTCGTCGAAGCGACGGTAAACCTTGGGGATGGTGTTGAACAGCGTGTTGTCGAAGATGTCGAGAATTGTGTCCGCTTCCTCAACCGGGGTCGGCTTCTTCAGCGCGATTGGAGAAGTGCGGAACAGGGCGTCGATCTCGTTGTAGAGACGGCGCAGGCATTCCTTCTTATCCGAGCCGCCGAGGCGCTTGTACTCCTCAAGCAATTCGGAAACGCGGCGAATCTTGCCTTCCACGGCCTTACGACGGGCCTCAGTGGGGTGCGCCGTGAAGACGGGGTGGAATTCGAGCTGGTTGAGCAGTTCCTTGGCCTTGGCCGGGCCAGTCTCATTGATGAGCTGGTGGTAAGCGACGGTGAGCTCGTTGATCGGGTCGACCGCCTGGTCAACGGGCACGTTGTTCTCGCGCTCGTGGAGCACGGAAACGCGGTAGTTCTCCTCGGACAGGTTTGCCAGATGGAAATACGTGGCGAACGCGCGGGCCAGCAGCTGGGCGTCGTGCAACGTCATGTTGTCGATGACGTTCACGGCCTCCTTCAGGCCATCCTGGTCGGGGTTCGGATCCTTCAGCTCGGCGAAATGCTCGGCGCTGGCCTCCACCGCGTAATGACGCACGGTGTCGAACGTAGACAGCAGTTCGGGGTTGTATTCGCCCAGTACGTTACGCAGGATCTCAAGACACAGATCCATGTCGTACTTCAGGCTTTCGGGAAGATCATGCTCCTCCGGGCCCTTTCGGCCGGTCCCGGTAGTGACGATGGCGGCGTCAGCGGGAGTGATCTGTTCTTCAGGTGTTGCCATATAACCTCCTTTGCCGAATAACAGGTTGCTCGGTCTACTGGTCGTCTGCGGCTCCTCCGCAGTTGTTGAGACCAGTCGTTGCGAGCCCACAGCCCATATTCAACGTGGTTGTTGTGTGGGCAATAGTGTATCCCCGCGAAATCGCTTTTTACGTTACGAAGTCCATATAGTGCGCCAAGTTGTCCACCTATAGAGACCGAATATCGGACAGCATATGAGACACTGTCCGATTCGCGGAAGATTTGAGCGCCTTACGATTGCTGGCGGGGAAGGCAGGGAGTAGTAATGAAGGATGTGAGCGAACAGAAGAAAAAAAGTGCGCCCGAAGCGAAAGGCGCAACGGCTGTACGTAAATTCCACACCCACTCCATTCCGCTGGACATGGAAGATATTGCACGCGATTGGGAAAAACCGGTGGTGGACGCCGGTATCGCCGCCAAAGCCAGCGTGATTGTACGAGTCGGCATGTTGGACCTGGGAGCCGGCACCGGCTCCTTCCGCGTGCGTGAAATGATGCACCGCATCGCCTACCCGCTGGGCGTGCACGTACGCGCCGACGTGAACCTGACGGATATCGAGGCCACCTGCACGGATGGTCGTAACCGCATCACCGAAGTCGTGGATTTGCCGAGTACCGGCGTGAACACCGAACGTATCTGGCTGCTGGAACATTTCGCCGACTGGTTCTCCGTGAATCTCGGCAAGGGGTCGATGTATCACGTCGATTCGCAACTGTCCGATGGCGTGGTCAAGCATTTGGACGAACGTGACGCTTCGCAGTATTCGGCCGATCTGGCCAAGCGCCTGCGCGAACGTGCCAAGGTCGAGGCTGAGGCGGCCAACGGCAGCGTGGACGAGGCGCTGGATCTTGCGTCGAAAACCAAGGTACTCGTGACCTCCGTGGCCAAGTCCTTGGACGATGACAATGAAGAAGCCCACCGACTTTTGGCGGACAGCGCGGAAGTCACTCCGGTCGAAGACAAAGCGGCCGAAGAGAAGGCCTACGACGATGCCGAAGTGTTTACCGGTGACTCCAATGAGTCGGTTGAATCGGCGAACGCGGCGAATGCCGAGGCGGGCGCTGAGGGCGCGGCGGCGAACGGCGCAACCGTCGAAAGCCCTGCTGCAAGCAGTACGAAGCGCAAGAATCGCGTGCCCAAGGAATACGCCGAACACTTCAACGAGCGCTCCGACGAAGAGAAGGCCAAGGGCGGTATCACCGTGCGGCAGGCGCACGAGCGACTCGATCTGATTGAGCGCCGTAAGCCGCTGTACAAGCCGTGGTTCTCCGGTCTGGCCTCCGCCCTAGCCTGCGCGGCCTTCGTGTTCCTGCTCGGCGGCGGCCCATACGACATGATCGGTGCGTTCGTGGGCGCGGGCCTTGGCCAGTGGATGCGTCGCCGGCTGTTTGCATACCATCTGAACCAGTTCTTCGTCACCTTTGTGTGTGTGGCCGCGGCGGCGCTCGCCTGCACCGGCACCCTGCGACTCATCGGCATTTTCGACCCAGTCGCGCTCTCGCACGATACGGCCTACATCGGCGCCATGCTGTTCGTGATCCCCGGTTTCCCGCTCATCACCGGCGGACTCGACATGGCGAAAATCGACTTCCCCTCGGGCATCCAGCGCGTGGCGTACGTGCTGTGCATCATCCTGATGGCCACGCTGGCAGGCTGGGCCGTGGCCGTGATGGTGCACCTGCACCCGGAAGGCTTTGAGCCACTGGGGCTTGACCCGTGGGTCAACGGATTGCTGCGATTCGTGGCGGCGTTCGTCGGCGTGTGGGGCTTCTCCGTGCTGTTCAATTCGCCGCAGCGCATGTGCCTGACCGCCGCCCTGATCGGTGCGATCACGGACACGCTGCGCTTGGAATTGCAAGACTTCAACGTGGCACCCGAGATGGCTACCTTCATCGGCGCGTTTCTGGCGGGCATTCTGGCATCGGTGTGGCGTTCATCCGTGCGACGTGGCTGGCTACCGCCGCACCTCGGCTACCCGCGCATCTGCCTGACCGTGCCGTCGATCGTGATCATGGTGCCCGGTCTGTATATGTATCGTGCCATGTGGTACCTCGGCAGCTTCCAGACCATGAATGCGCTGGACTGGGCGTTCCGTGCGTTCATGGTGATTATCTGTCTGCCGATCGGCTTGGCGATGGCCCGCGTGGTGACCGACAAGTCCTGGCGCTACGACATCTGACCGTCATCTTGGCTCTCCTCAGGTGGGGGGAGTTCGGATAAAACAGCGTCTCAGTATGGAAACGGTGGAAGGTGCTTGAGCCCTTGTATCCACTACCATCAGGCGAAGTGCGTTGCGGCCGTATTCACGGCTGTGACGGTCTGTATGACGCCGCTCCGGCGTCAATCGCATATCAGCACATAGTTCTGCCATGGCGGTAGCCGCTTGGCGTCATGATTGAGGAGGGGCGCAGTTGGCCAACGATTTCTGGATTCTGCTGGCCATGGTCATCTATTTTGCGGCCATGCTGTCCATCGGATTCATCTACTCCAAACGCTCCAACTCCTCCTCCAAGGAATACTTTGCGGGCGGGCGCGGCGTGGGGCCGTGGCTCACGGCCCTGAGCGCCGAAGCCTCCGACATGAGCGGCTGGCTGCTGATGGGCCTGCCGGGCCTGGCCTACTTCACTGGTGCGTCCGACCCGATGTGGACCGCCGTCGGACTGGCGCTCGGCACCTATCTCAACTGGAAGCTTGTGGCCCGGCGACTGCGCCGCTACTCGGTAGTGACCGACGATGCCATCACCATTCCTGACTTCTTCGCCAAGCGTTTCCATGACAAGAAGGGCGTGATCTCCACCATCGCGGCCGTGATCATCCTGGTGTTCTTCAGCGTGTACGTGGGCAGCTGCTTCGTGACCGTGGGCAAGCTGTTCGCCACGTTGTTCGGTTTCGACTACCACGTCATGATGATCATCGGCGCGGTGGTCGTGTTCGTCTACACCGTGGTGGGCGGCTACTTGTCGGTGGTGATGACCGACTTCATTCAAGGCATGCTCATGTTCTTCGCGCTCGCGGTGGTGTTCATCGGCACCGTGGCCAGCGCGGGCGGTGTCGACAACACCGTGGAATTCCTGCGTGCCATCCCCGGCTACCTGTCCGGCACGCAGGTGGCCGCGCCCAAGCTGGACCCGGCCACCGGCCAGCAGCTCGTCGAGGCGGGCAAGGCCGTGTTCGGCGCGCCCTCCGACTACGGCATCATCACCATCATCTCCATGCTGGCGTGGGGCCTGGGTTACTTCGGTATGCCGCAGGTGCTGGTGCGCTTCCTGTCCATCCGCAGCGTGGAAGAAGTGCGCAAGTCCCGAATCATCGCCACCTCCTGGTGCGTGATTTCGCTGGGTTGCGCAGTGTGCATCGGCTTGGTGGGGCGTGCGATGATGCCCACCGAACTGCTGACCTCCACCGATGCGGAAACCATCTTCATCGTGCTGGCGCAGACCCTGCTGCCGAGCTTCATGTGCGGCGTGGTGGTCTCCGGCATTTTCGCGGCCTCGATGAGCTCCAGCTCCTCGTATCTGATCATCGGCGCTTCGGCCATGGGCGAGAACATCTTCCGCGGGCTGCTGCACCGCAAGGCCACCGACAAGCAGGTCATGATTGTGGCCAGGGTCACGCTGGTGGTCATGTTCCTGTTCGGCATTCTGGTGGCATACGACCAGAACTCGTCGATCTTCCAGGTGGTGTCTTACGCGTGGGCCGGGCTTGGTGCCTCATTCGGCCCGTTGATGCTGTGCTCGCTATACTGGCGTCGCGCCAACAAGGCCGGCGCCGTGGCCGGCATGCTGTCCGGCACGGCGGCCGTGCTGATCTGGCACAACCTCGTCAAGCCCTTGGGCGGCGTATTCGCCATCTATGAGCTGCTGCCGGCGTTCATCATTTCGCTGCTGTTCATCGTGGTGGTTTCGTTGCTGACCGCCAAGCCGAACAAGCGCATGCTCTACGAATTCGACCACTACATGGACGATCCGCTGCCCGGCACCCTGCCGTCCGGCACCGTGCTCGTCGACGAGCCCATGGAAGCCATGGAGTCCGAGGTCCGCAGCGGCAAATGACACGTGCCTGCTGTGCGGTCGGCTCGTATGGCAGAGGAGTGGCTTTTTTGTGGTTCGGCAGGAAACATTGAGGCCAAAACGGACTTCGAGGGGCTGATTTGACGTTCTGGAGAGATCTACTTCCGTTTCAAGGGGCTGATGCCTGAGTAGACGCGGCTCCAAAACGGCGGAATGGCGTTGACGTAAGGGCATTGATACACGTGGTCTACCGGATGATCAGCCCCTTGAAACGGAAGTAGACCTCCGGCGGAGGCCAAATCAGCCCCTTGAAATGGGTTTTGAATACCGTAGCGCGGTGCGGACGGTGCGGACTGACTCTACCGGGCTTATTATTCCTGCGCCGTCGGAATAATTGGCAGCAGAGGCTCGAATTTCAGCCGTTTGTACAGTGGAATACGGCGTAGCTTTCGGACATCGCTAATTTGCTGGGTAGTTTGCCGCATCGTGAGCTGGACCGTTTTGCCCGTAACCTCCTGTATCCTTTCGGCAACTCTTCGGGCAAGGGCCTCTTCTCCCGCTTCGTCGCCAATATCTAATTTGGTGACTTGAATGTACTTCCAGCCAGCATCTTCGATCATCTGGCGGCGTCTCGCGTCATTCAGCCATTGCCCGGCATGATGAGAGCCTTCGTATTCGATACATATCTTGAATTCAGGGTATGCAAGATCGAGATATATGGGTCTGGTGTTGTTTCCTACGAATATTGGATAATTCACCTGCGGGCAATTCAGACCGTATTTCAAGAGAACCAAACGAGTTCGTGTTTCCATGGAGGAATCTGTGCCCGCGCGCGCCAAAAGTAGGGCGCGACGGCATTTGTTATACCCGCGGAACAAATACGAATTGGTGCCATTCTCTTTGTCGGCTCGCACCTGGGCCTCGGCCTCATCGAGATACAGAGAAAGGGCGTCGATGGTTGTTCTGCAGAGCCTTCGATCTCGTCGCATCATGGAATCAGCGAGAACGATGAGTTCTTCAAGTTCGAGATACGTGGAGAACATGGCCCATGTGCAAGCTGGTGAAGTGCATGTGAATTGTCCCTCGATTATGACCGTGTCTAGTGGAAAAGGCCATACAACCACTTTGACCCCCACAATGTGCCGTTTGTCATTGGCGTGTGGAACCGCAACAATGGTTGTAGTTGCAAGGCCTCTGTGTTTGCTTGATATGCGGGGTACTTCAATTGACAAAAGCTCCAACGCTGTTGTCAGGGCATAGGGTGGGCGCCATGCGCTTCGTCGTTGAACATCTGCGCACGTCTGCATTCGTTGGTACTTCTGCATTGTCAGCTCGGTCAATGCCGTTGAGCTACCCATGATGATCACCCCTTCGTGATGTTCGCTTTGTCCTCGCAGTGTAGAGTCCGGCTACCGGCCTTGTCTACCGCCCCAATTTTTCGGTGGATAAATGTGGATAAGTCGGTGGATAAACTATGGGTGTTCATCGCAGTTGCAGGCCATCCCGCAATTACATGGAACGTAGGGGTTTGCAGGCAGCCAGCGGGAATCGCCGCCGACGGCGCGATTCAGCTTGAACGAATCTCCATGGCGTTCATGCAAAGGTGGCATGATGGCGGGTATGAGTAGCTTGGTGCGTATTGTCAATGCCGGTGTTCCGGGGTCTCAGGACCGCGTGGATGTGGTGCTTCGCGATGGGGTTGTTGCGTCTGTCGGCCCTGCTGGAACGGTCTCGGCTTCGGACGGCACGATGCAGACTAAGGCGCATACGACATCGTTGGCATACGCGACGAATGCCATTGCTTCTGGCGGCGTCTCAATCCCAACGTCGGCCTCCGCACCTGCTGACGAAACCACCATCGACGCCGACGGCCTGTGGGTTATTCCCGGCCTGTGGGACTGCCACACGCACTTCACGCAATGGGCTAAGACGCTGGGCCGACTGGACCTCATCAATGCCCGTTCCGCCGCCGAAGCGATGGACATGTTGCGCCGTCATCTGGATGAGCGCCGCGCCGCCGGCACGCTTGACCCAGATGCCTTCGTGGTGGGCATGCGATTCCGTCACTCGCTGTGGGCCGACGACGAGCAGCCCACACTGGCCGCAATTGACGCCGTGACCGGCGAACAGCCGGTGGCCCTCTCCAGCGCGGACATGCACTGCGGTTGGGTGAACTCTGCCGCGGCTCGCAGACTTGGCGTACATGTGGACGAATCCGGACTGGTCGGCGAGCTTGAATGGTTTAACGCCTACACCGCCTTCGACAAAGCACCGGGCGCCGCCGAGGAGACCGATCGTCTGCTGCGCGAGGCCGAACAGGACGCCGCAAGCAAGGGCGTGGTGGGCATCCGCGATTATGAAATGGCCGAAAACATCGATACATGGATCAATCGTTTCGCGGCTGGCATTAACGGTTTGCGCGTGGACGCCGGTGTATACCCCGAGCGGTTGCGAGCCGCCATTGACGCGGGTTGGCATACCGGCAAGGAATTGCCGGGCAGCGCCGGGCTTGGCCATGTGGGCGCCATGAAGCTCATCTCGGACGGATCGCTCAACACCCGCTCCGCCTACTGCTCCACGCCGTATTCGGGCATCGAGCCGCTGACGTATGGCACGCTGAGCTACACGCCGCAGCAAATCGAAGACTATATGCGCCTAGCCACCGAGCATGGCTTCGACATTGCCTGCCACGCCATTGGCGACGAAGCGAACACCATTGCGCTCAACGCAGTCGCCGCCACGCACGCACATGGATCGATCGAGCATGCGCAGATGCTCAAACCCGTCGATATCCCGCGTTTCGCCGAGCTAGGGCTCACGGCCAGCATCCAGCCGCAGCACGCCATGGATGACCGCGACGTCATCACCCGTTTCTGGGCCAACCCGGCCGGCATCCCTTATCCGTTCAGGGCCCTCCACGACGCCGGTACCACGCTGCGCATGGGCTCGGATGCGCCCGTGGCCCCGCTGGACCCGTGGCTGGCCATTTCCGCCGCCGTGCTCGGCACCGAAAGCTCTGACCGCGAGCCGTTCCAGCCCGAGCAGTGCCTCGATGTGCATACCTCGCTGGCAGCCTCGACCGCCACTGGCCGTGACCGCCTTGCATCCGGCGACCCGGCCGATGTGGTGTTGCTGGACGCCGACCCATACGCCGCCGATACTCCGGAAGCCATGCGCGCTATGCCGCAACACGTCGTAATGACATTGCTGTGCGGGGAGCGTACGTATTGATGCAAGCCATCGGCATGAAGTGAACAGAGGTCCGTCTTGATAGCCGCGTTGCACGGAAAAACAAGAAATCCGCCCCTCGAAGTGAAGATAGGACACAGCAGACGCCGCAATACAAAAACGCCGTGTCAGTTGCCCAGTTGGGGCTGACACGGCGTCTTGCTACGAGCGGCGGGGAAATCAGTACTTCATGCCCATGGCCTCGCGCACCTGGTCGAGGGTCTCCTCGGCGATGGCGTTGGCGCGCTTGTTGCCGTCGTGCAGGATGTCACGAATGGAATCCATGTCCTTGGCCAGCTCGGCGCGGCGCTCGCGGTGCGGGGCCAGGAACTCGTTGACTGATTCGATGACGTATGCCTTGAGCGCGCCGGCGCCGGAATCACCGATCTCCTCGGCGATGTCCTTCGGGTCGCGGCCGGTCACCAGGCCGGCGGTGGTCAGCAGGGCGGAGACCTGCGGGCGGGCAACCGGGTCGAAGGTGATGCGGCGCTCGGAATCGGTCGGGCTCTTCTTGATGAGCTTGGCGGTTTCCTCGGCGGTGGCGCCCAGCATGATGGAGTTGCCGTACGACTTGCTCATCTTGCGGCCGTCGAGACCCGGAATCTCCGGTGCCTCAGACAGAATGGCGGCCGGCTCCGGGAACACCGGGTTCTTCTTGGCGTAACGCTCGTTGAAACGGCGGGCGATGGTGCGCGTGATTTCCACGTGCGGCAGGTTGTCCTTGCCGATCGGCACGACATTGGCCTTGCAGAAGAGGATGTCGCACGCCTGATGCACCGGGTAGGTGAGCAGCAGACCGGTCAGCGCGTGGCCGGACGCCTCCATCTCGGACTTCACGGTCGGGTTGCGGTGCAGCTCGGCCTCGGTGACCAAGGACAGGAACGGCAGCAGTAGCTGGTTCTCGGCCGGCACGGCGGAGTGGGTGAACATCATGGTCTTGTTCGGATCGATGCCGGCGGCCATGTAGTCGAGCACCAGGTTCAGCACGTTGTCTTGGATGTGCTCGGTGGTGTCGCGGTCGGTGATCACCTGGTAGTCGGCGATGATGATGTTCGTGTTGACGCCGCGCTCCTGCATGGCGACACGCTCACGGATCGAGCCGAAGTAGTGGCCGAGGTGCAGCCGGCCGGTCGGGCGGTCGCCGGTCAACATGGTGAAGGACGACGGCTTGGCCTCCAGCTTGGCGAGCGTTTCGTCCGAACGCTTTTTGGCCGCGAGGAAGCTCGCGCTCATCTCATTGCCTGCCGCTGTCAGTTGCTGCTCGTCGGTCATGCGAAAATCCTTTGAATATGCCCTAAATAAACGCTTTTTATGGTAAAAGTGTGAGCCGACAACGAACAAGCCACTATTAGTGGTACTCTCTATTGTTGATGAATCGAACAGCACAGTAATCGCAGGGGGTCAGATGGGCCGCGGACGTCAAAAAGCAAAACAGCAGAAAATTGCCCGAAAGCTCAAGTACCTGACCACCGATACCGACTACGATGAGCTGGCAAAAGAGCTGAGCGAGCAGGAGCCGGGAATGGGCTCTCCTGACCCGTTCGCCGACATCGATGACCAGTATGCGGACAAGGATGTGGATTCCGCTGCTGATGACCACGCTTCCGGTGCCGCCGAGGCAGCTCCCGCTACGCAGGAGGATGACCTCGACGAGTACGCCAAGTGGGCTGCCGAAGCCGCCGCAAAGGCGACCAGCGGCGAGTTCCCGGCCTCCGCGC
>ERZ1026903.934-NODE-934-length-11839-cov-3.919297_pt1 | contig 11839 bp, 10 predicted proteins | sample MGYA00380180_ERZ1026903 | MGnify/ENA primary metagenome ERZ1026903 (study PRJEB33269, sample SAMEA4719816) | human gut metagenome | biome: human-associated habitat; feature: organic feature; material: feces | place: Cameroon | collected 2013-10 ... | reverse complement strand
ACTGCCAGCATATATCTGAGCCATCCTGCAATTCCAAGTGGAATCGCTGTAAGTGAAGAAGCATCTCCGAATCTTTCTACATACGCCTTTACCGTCTCTCCGAAACGGATTCCTACCATCTGGGATACATCAACTGCCAGACGAAGATTCGTATCTCCCAGATATTCATTCGGGAAGCGGTCATTAAAAAGTTCATCTACGAATGCCTGTGGTGAAAGGATCTTCGGATCTGCAACGACCGGAAGACCTTCATCATATGCTACCATACGTGCCATCTTCATCATGTCTTCATTCGTATTTAACATGTGAGCGAACAGATCATATCCAAGTACCACTCCTAACGGTCCGGTTGCGGAGTGAACCGGATTCAAACATACCGTAACTTTCATTCTTTCGGACATATTAACAGTATCTCTGTCTGCAAGATAGACACCGAATCCTTTCTCCAATGCCGGGCGTCCATTTGGAAAATGATCTTCAATTACGAGGTACTGTGGTTTCTCAGCATTTACAAATGGTGCGATGTATGTCTTCTTTCCAGTAATCACTGGCTGCATATCCTCCACGCCAAGTGCTTCCAGATCTGTTGCGATCTGTTCGCTCGGACGAGGTGTGATTTTATCAATCATTGTCCATGGAAATGCTACTACATCTTCATCACTTACATATGTAAGGAAGTCCTCATCTACAAATCCTTCTTTCTTCCACTCCTCTGCCATTGTCAGTACAGATTCGCGCAGTTTTGCACCATTCTGTGAACAGTTATCCATAGAAACCAGTGCCAATGGATATTTACCTGCTTTGAATCTCTCATACAGCATTGCCACTACGACTGCCATCGCTCCTGTTGCTTTGTCCGGACCATTTTTAATGTCTGCTTCTACGAATGGGAACCAGGTTCCATCAGCTTTCTGCAGTGCATATCCTTTTTCTGTAATTGTAAATGATACCATCTGAAGAGACTTGCTTGTAAAGATCTCTTTCAGCCGGTTCCACTGTGCCTGGTCAGATGCCTGTGCTTTCACTGCTTCTGCCAGAGATCCCAGTACTTTATACTCGCGGGTTCCGTCTCCGTGCAGGATGACACTCAGTCCGAGATTATCATATGGATCATAAATCTTATCTACTACATCATAGTCAAATGTCTCCACGCAGGTAATTCCTCTGTCCAGCACACCCTCTTCCAGAAGTCCATCTGCGATACCCCCGATGAAGATACGGAAGATGTTACCAATCCCAAAGTGTACCCATCCCGGTTCTTCTTTTGCTTTCTGTGATACCTTCTCTACATCATATCCCGGAAGTGCAATTCCAGCTTCTTTCCATGCTTTCTGATTCTTGATTCCTTCCACTGTTAATTTCATGTTTTCTTCCTCCTTGATTTGCATTTTTGTTCTTTCTTGTTTTAGTTACATTTTTGACTTACGCTTATATCTAAGTTGTAAGTGTAGTATAAATCTCATGTCGTGCATTTGTCTATTGACAAAAAATACAATTCTCATCATACATTTTTATGCATTTCTCACAAACCACCTGTAAATTCTTGTGTTGCGAACTTATTTATATTAAAATAAATGCAGATCTTGTGCGTATGATTCACGCATAAGTAGATAAAGGAGTATAGCATGAGAGAAAAAGGAATGACAACGATTACTCTGAAAAAGATTAATCGCAATAAGGTTTACCAATATATTTATCAGCAAAAAGAAACTTCCAAGCTCCAGATCGTTCAGGATCTTCAGATGGGACTTTCCACTGTCAGTCAGAATCTGATGATTTTCGTATTTCCATCGGTGTGGGAATTTTAAAAGATATGTTCCATATGGTAGCAGTGAATCTCTACGGGGATGCCATTGTCACAGAGACGGTTGAACTTCCTTATGAGAACAGTGACGATTATTATAATATCCTTTCTGAAAATATCAGACAATTTATCACAGAGCAGAACTATGATACCGGGAAAATTGAAGGAATATCCATTGCCACCCAGGGGATCATCTCTCCTGACGGAACTTCGGTTACTTATGGAGATATTATGGGCAATACACAGATGCAGCTTTCTGATTTTTCTAAGAGGCTTCCGTATCCGTGTCATCTGGAACATGATTCCAAGGCTGCTGCCGATCTGGAACTCTGGAATCACCCGCAATTTGACAGTGCCCTGATTTTCCTTCTGAATTCGAACCTCGGCGGGGCGATCATCACCAATCATGAAGTACATCAGGGAAGTCATATGCGGAGCGGACTGATCGAACACATCTGTATTGACCCGGACGGACCGAAATGTTATTGTGGCGGTCACGGCTGTCTGGAAACCTACTGTTCTGCCAATGCGCTGAAAGAAGCGGCCGGAATGCCTGTGAAAGAATTTTTCCAGATACTTCACCATTCGCCAACACCGGCTCTGATACAGATCTGGCAAAACTATCTTTTACATCTTGCATTTGCGATCCGTAATCTGAATCTGGTGATCGACAGCCCGGTAATCATTAGCGGCTACCTTGCCCCATATTTCCGCAAGGAAGATATGCAGGAACTTTTGGATAAAATCAACACGGATTCTTTGTTCCAGATGTCGGAAGAACAGCTTCTGCTCGGAAATCATGGACAATACACACCGGCGATTGGAGCTGCTCTTTATTATGTAAAGAATTTTCTGACTCCGACGGGAGCATAGCAAAAAGGGGTGTTGCTTTGGTAGATAAATCATCGGCTGAAGCAACGCCCCTTTTCTATTAAACACATAATGGTTTATAAAGTATTTCTTTTCTTTCCTGCACGTCCAAGATAAATATAAAATCCAACATTCAGCACAATTCCCACCATCGTCGATACCGGCGCCGCAAGACCAATCTTCGTAAGGCTCGCATCCGGTTGGATACTCATGACATATGCAAATGGAAGACGTACCAGCAAGGTCTGGATCAATCCCTGTGTCATTACCCAGACCGTCTTATTATTACCATTGAAGTATCCGACCATACTGAACAGGATCGCTGTCACGATTGTCTCCAGTGCAAATCCTTTCAGATATGCATAGCCTTTCTGGATAACGGCTGCATCTGTCGTAAAGAATCCTGCAAGCATATCGCCTTTTAACATCACCAGTAAGAATACCATGCATCCCACAACCAGGCCGACACCGATTCCGGTGAACATGGATTCCTTCGCACGTTTCGTCTTTCCTGCTCCAATGTTCTGGGATACGAAAGATGCCATCGACTGCATCAGCGCACTTGGTACCAGCATCGCAAAGTTGACGATCTTGCATGCAACACCGTAACCTGAAGAAGCTTCCAGACCAAGCCGGTTTACGAATGCACAAAGTGCCAAGAAGGACATCTGTGTCAAAAACTCCTGCAGTGCAAGCGGCAGCCCAATCTTCAGGAATTTCTTACACTGGCTGTTCAGGCTGAAATCTTTTCTGGTAATCTTAAATGGAAGTTTCTTTTTGATCAGAAGGATTACGGCAAATACCACGCTGAGTGCCTGTGCTGTAACCGTTGCGATCGCCGCACCTGCTGCATCCATGTGAAGTCCTGCCACCAGTACCAGATCTCCGATCACGTTCACGATGCATGCAACAAATACAAATAGTAACGGAGATTTACTATCTCCCAATCCACGGAAAATTGCGGATAAAAGGTTGTATGCGACGATAAAGAAGATACCGCCTCCGCAGATACGCACATATACTGATGTCAGATCAACTGCTTCTTTTGGAGCCTGCATCAGTACTGAGATCGGATGTGCAAATCCTACCATAACGATAAATAAGCAGGCTGCAATCATAGTAAATACAACTGCCGAGCCGCCAATAACCGAACCTATCTGATCCGGTCTCTTTTCGCCCAGATACCTTGCGATCAAAACCGTGATTCCCATCGCAAACTGAATCACTACGAAAGTGACAAGATTCAATACCTGACTTCCTGTGGACACAGCCGAAAGTCCTGATGTCGAACCAAATCTTCCGACCACCAGAAGATCCACTGCTCCATATGCCGCCTGAAGAATCAGTGCTCCCAGCACCGGCATCATAAATGCAATCAGTTTCTTAAGAATGCTTCCCTGTGTAAAATCTGCCTTATCGTTCATCGTAGTGTTTCCTCCTTTCACACATGATCTGATAGAATTTTTCGATCGTCTGTATCATGCATTCTGCATCTTCGTCCGGTATTTCTTCCATATATGGAAGCAGGCTGTCAAAATATTGTTCGTCATATTTCTGTGACAATTCTGAGCCTTTTTTCGTAACAGTAATGTATGTGACACGTCCATCCTCTTCGGAAGCAATCTTCTGAAGATATCCTTTTTCTTCCATTTCTTTGACCGTTCTTGTAACACCCGGTCTTGGAAGCTCCATTGCATCGCTGAGATCCGATACTTTTACCTGTATGCCCTTTCTTTCCAATGACTGAATCACATCCAGATACTGAATAAAGGATGCTCTGACACCTTCCGGCAGCGGCGGGAGCATATCCCGGGTCCGTTTTGCCTGATAGCATGCGTCGAACATCCTTTTTATGATTTCACTTGTCATATTTTGTCCTCCTTATATAATCATCATACAATTACTGCTTACCATTCTCTTGATATTGCAATGCATTCATAAAATTCTGTTAATAAACAGTAATTCAAATAATTACCTCTGCTAATTACCATTGATAATTATATGCAGATTTCAAAATTTGTCAAGAACTTATTTCATTGTTACACATTTGCATGGCGATTAAAGGCGGGGAAAATAACTTTTCCCCGCCTCTATGCATTTATATCAGTATTATCCTACATGGCGTTCAAATCTCTGGAATCCAAGAATCTTCTCAATCCGTTCCATCGCATCATCCGGAATCTCCAGATCAACAGCTTTGAGGTTATTCTCAAGCTGCGACAGCTTGCTTGCCCCTGCGATCACGCAGCTGATCTCCGGGTGTTTCAGAATCCATGCCAGTGACAGGATTGCTACATTTGTTCCCAGATTATCTGCCACTTTGGAAAGTTCATCCACAATTGCAAGATTTTCATCCGTCAGCAGATTATTGATCTGTTTGTCTGCCTGATGTGTTGCACGGGATCCTTCCGGATATGGCTGTCCTTTTTTATATTTACCGGTCAGAAGTCCCTGCGACAACGGTGAAAATGAAGTGATACCGATTCCGTATTTTCTGCAAGTTCCCATGATCTCATGCTCAATATAGCGGTCTACCATATTGTACTGTGGCTGGATCACTGTGATTGGATATAAACCACGCTTATCAATGATCTTCTGTGCTTCTTCAATTCTTGCACTTCCCCATTCTTCACTTACACCGTAATACAGCACCTTTCCCTGAGCAACCAGATCACTCATCGCACGAAGTGTCTCTTCCAGATCTGTGTTCTCATCATAGCGATGGCAATAATACAGATCCAGATAATCTAAGTTCATATTTTTCAGAGACTGCTCACAGTTTTCCATAATGTGCTTTCTGGAAAGTCCTCTATCATTCACGCCATCTCCTGTCGGGAAATAGACCTTGCTTGAGATCACCAGATCTTTTCTCGGGAATTCTTTTAACACTTCTCCTAAGAACCTTTCAGCTGCTCCTCCTGAATATGCATCTGCACAGTCGAAGAAATTAATTCCATTCTCATAGGCAAGTTTTACAACTTCTTTTGCCACATCTTCCTCGGAACTTCCTTTCAGATCTGTCATCCAGCTTCCAAGTGCAATCTCACTGACTTTGATTCCTGCTTTTCCTACGTTACGATATTTCATGTGTATATCCTCCTTTAAGTAAATTGGTTAAACGTTTTCATATTATACAGAGTTCCACGCTCCATAATCTCATATGGAAGGATCCTGTCTGTAAGCGGCATTCCCTGATCTATATATCTGATCAGCATTCCAGCTGGCTGTCTGCAGCCTTTTCCGGCAATATATGCCGCTACATCCTTCATTGCAGAAAAATTATCGATCAGAACACTTCCCATATTCTCCCTTTTCTTTATCTTTCTGTCCATAAAAACCACCGGAACCGTTATGTTTTCCAGAAGTTTTTCACTTGTTGCAGGATTGAAACTGACGTATATAATACCGTCCACCATCTTTGCTTTTAATGCATCCAAAAACTTTTCTTCCTGTATATAGTTATTATCAGTACTTCCAAATAATACGGTATAACCATGCAGAAAGGCCTCATCCTGAGCACCTTTTGCCATCTCTGGAAATGCATTGTCAATTATATTCCGTATTTTTCCAGATCTACCCTTCCGTTTATCACTTCGACTCCATCCGCCCGAAGAAGTTCTGCCTGCACATTCTGGCCTCCAAATGCAAATGCTCCGGCCAGTTCTCCTTTTGCATTAACTACACGGAAGCATGGAATATGTTCCGGATCCGGATTCTTATGCAATGCATTGCCCACGGCTCTTGCTGCCATCTCTGCAATCTTCCCATAAGTTGCCACATGTCCTTTTGGAATACGCTTCACTGCTTCATAGATTCTCTTTGTCGGACTGTCCGTAACCAGATCATAGCTTTCTGCGATCATTCTTTTGATCTCTTCTTCCGGAATGGTCCCATCCAGAATGATCGTATTCCAGTGTTCTTTATTCAGATGATATCCGGCCGTCACTGACTCATACGCCGAGCGCCAGAAGTCTCTCCACTCCGGATTCACTTTGACATTCAGATTGATATAGCCTTCCCGTTCATATATCCACAGAAATGTTTTTTTACTTCCTTTAATCCGCACCAGCTGCCAGTTCGGATCACGAAATGGCTTTTCTTCATATACATTATAAAATGACATTCCGTATGCTAATGCTTCCTCTCTTGTCATCATATACTTCTTATCCCTCCTGATTTCTGCTTTCAGATTAACAGAAATCAGCATTTCTGTAAACGGTAATGCTCTGGCATTTATGCATATGAATTATTCCTGTAAGGATGACTTTATCGTCTCCGTAACACTTTTCTCCGGTGCAGCACAGATAATAATGTAATAGAATGCCTTACCCTGCCAATATCAGTACTTTTTCAGAAGTTCCTCACATATTCCAATATATTTTTCTGTATAAATACTGCCCTTTTCCCAGATAAAATCAAAATCATGCTGCATTTTAAAATCTGAAAGCCTGATTTCTTTCAATGTTCCGTTCTTAAGTTCATCCGCTACCGCAATTTTGTACATAAATGAAATTCCACAATCTCTTTTTAAAAGCCCGATAATTGTATGCATATTTTCCACTTCTGTATAGTGAAGAAAATCTTTTATCCCCATTCCTCTTGCAAGAAGTAACTCTTCTAAAATATTCCTTGTCCCGGATCCCGGTTCACGTACAAGCAGGCGCTCCTTCACCAGTTCCTGCATCGTTTCCGGCGATTTTACTTCAAATATGTGATCTCTGGCACAAACTGCTATATATTCTTCGGTACTGTAATTTTTATGTTCATAATTTTCCTTCGGATAATTACCCTCTACAAGTGCCAGATTAATAATTCCTTCATCCAGCAATGTTAATAGCTGTGTTGTATTTCCATAATGTATGTGTAGATTCATCTCCGGATGACCGATCAGAAAATCTGCTATTTTATCTACAATTGCATATTCTCCGATCGTCATTGTAACCCCTATAGAAAGAGATTCCATTTTATGGGATTCATTTCTTATCTCATTCATAATTGCCAGCTGATCATTTTTCATTGTCATCAGACGTTTTCTGAGTATCTCCCCTGCAGGCGTCAGATACAGTTGTTTATTACAATAAGAAAACAATCTGGTATTATATTCCTTTTCAAGGAAACGAATATGTTGCGAAACTGCCGGCTGTGTAATATGTAATCTTCTTGCTGCCTCTGTAAAGTTCATCGTCTCACATACCGTAAGAAATGTATCTGTTCTAAAATCCAGCATAATTTTCTTCCCTTCATTGTCAATTTGATTTTCACAAATGATTTTTATTAATTCTCTTTCATATCTGTCAATAATTTTTTATTATCGTTCAATAATATTATATAATTTTTTATTATCGTTTACCAGTGTTATAATCTCTAATTGGAAACCTGTATGAACTAACAAAAGAATGAGAAAGAGGAAAAAACATGAATTTTTTGAAAAAAAACCTAAACGGTATACTGGTTTGTTTTGTGATTGCCGTACCTTCCTGGCTTCTTGGAAAGACATTCCCAGTTGTTGGCGGCCCTGTCATCGCAATCCTTGCCGGAATGCTGATCACTTTAGTGTGGACGAACAAAGGAAAAGCCGAATCAGGAATCAAATGGACTTCTAAGATTATTCTGCAGACAGCAGTTGTCCTGCTTGGATTCGGAATGAACCTTGGCGTCATCTTACAGACCGGAAAACAGTCACTCCCGATCATCGTATGTACCATCAGTACTTCCCTGATCATCGCATGGCTGCTCCGTAAAATTATCAAAGTACCTTCTAACACTTCCATCCTGGTTGGTGTCGGTTCTTCCATCTGCGGAGGATCTGCGATCGCTGCCACCGCACCGGTCATTGATGCAGATGATACCGAAGTTGCACAGGCAATTTCCGTTATCTTCTTCTTCAACGTCATTGCAGCCGTACTTTTCCCGGTACTTGGAAGCGCACTTGGTTTTGACACAACAGGCGGTGGATCTTTCGGATTATTCGCAGGAACTGCGATCAATGATACCTCTTCCGTAACGGCTGCCGCCTCTACCTGGGACAGTATGTGGAACCTTGGAAGCGAGACACTGAATACTGCTGTTACGGTAAAGCTTACACGTACACTGGCAATTATTCCGATCACACTGGTATTATCCCTGATCCGTGCAAGATCTGCCTCAAAAGCCGGAACTGCTGATTCTTCCGCAAACAAATTCAGCCTGAAGAGAGCATTTCCTATGTTCATCTTATACTTCATCATTGCAGCTATCATCACAACAGTATGTATGAGTATGGGTGTCAGCGCTGACGTATTTGCTCCGTTAAAAGAATTATCGAAGTTCTTTATCATTATGGCTATGGCCGCAATCGGGCTTAACAGTAATGTTGTGAAGCTTATTAAATCCGGAGGAAAACCACTTCTGCTGGGTGCCTGCTGTTGGGTTGGAATTACAATTGTGAGCCTTGGAATGCAGCATGTAATGGGGATCTGGTAATTCTACTTAATTCACTAAGCTGGCTACCCGGACCGGAATAAAAGTAGGAAAGGCATTCCTGTTCAGATTCCGTCATCGGGAACTTCTAAGATAAAAAAATCGGCCTAAAAACAGTTTTCAAAAAATCCAAACTCGGCATTCGCCTCAAACAGTGGATTTTTTGAAAACTAACGGCCGATTTTTTTATCTAAGAAGTACCATCGATAACTACATATTCACTGGAATGCCTTTCCAACTTTTATTCCGTGTGTATCTAACGCTGTAGTGAATTAATAGAGGATCCGTAACCGTTGCGAAACCGGAAGTGTACAAAAAAGCCGAAAAATCAAGGTTTCCACCACAACTTTCCGGCTACACATAAAGGTTACCATCCTTCTATTGAATTCATTATCATTGGCCTGTCACGACATGATAAAGACTTGGTATCCTGTTGCGGGCTAAGATTCCACGATGAAGAAGTTGTAAGGGCGCCAGAATTTTCTAAAAGCACCCGGCCTATGTGCCAAACTCGCCATTCGGCTCAAACAGTGGCACATATTCCGGGTAACGAAAATTCTGGCGCCCTAACAACTTCTAGTCATCGTTCCATATACGCCTACAACAGGATACCTAGTCTTTCTCATGGACCGGGGTAAGCCACAATAATGAATTAAAATCCATGATATACTACTTTCCGTATATCATGGATTTTTATTGTCATTTTTCAGACCAGCGATATAATCCCCGGCTTCTCTTTACCTGTTCTGTGCAATCGCGGCATCTACCACATGTTCCAGTAAGATTGACGTCGTCACTCCGCCGACGCCTCTTGGAACAGGTGTGATTGCCTCCACAATCTTCTCTGCTTCTTCAAAATTCACATCTCCGCAGAGCTTTCCTTCTTCATTCACATTGATTCCTACATCAATCACGATCTGTCCTTCTCGCAGATAGCTTCCATCAATCACTCCTGCTTTTCCGGCCGCTACAACTACGATATCTGCTTCCTTTACTACAGATGGCATGTCCACCGTCCTGGTATGGCAGACGGTTACGGTCGCATTCTTCTTGATCAGCATCATCGCTGCAGGTTTTCCGACTACAAGACTTCTTCCGATAACTACCACTTTCTTACCGGTACAGTCAATTCCATAATGATCCAGTACCTTCATGCAGGCACTCGGCGTACACGGTGCATATCCCATATCTTTTCCCATGAACACACCTGCCATGGAAAGATCGGTAATTCCGTCTACATCCTTTTCTACGGCCAGTGCATTCACGATCTTGTCTTCATTCAGATGCTTTGGAAGCGGTCTGAATAACAGAACTCCGTGGATTTTTTCACTTTTATTTACCTGGTCGATCGTCTTTAATACCTCTTCTTCTTCTGCATCTGCAGGAAGAAGGAATTTCTCATATGCTACTCCCAGTGTCTCACAGCGTTTTGTTGCGCCTCTTTCGTATGCGATGTCATCTTCTCTTTCACCGATACGGATAATTCCAAGTGTCGGTGTGATATTCTGTGCTTTTAAAGTTTCTACTTTTGCTTTGATTTCTTCATTGATAGAAGCATTTACTTCTTTTCCTAATAGTAATTTTGCCATTTTTCCTGCTGCTTTCCTTTTATTTTGTATTTTCTCCGGACATTTCCGGTCTATCCGTCTTTATCTCACTGGATTTTACCGGATACGGCTGTTTACTTCCGCAAATATCCGGTCTGCTTTTGCTTCGTATTCTTCCCGCAGGGAATCTGCCAGATGATTAAGCTCTTCTGCTTTTCTTCTGTCTTTCATTGATTTCGTATTAATATATACATTCAGTGAAGCCCCCTGCATTGCGGATTTTAAAAGTGTTGCTCCAACTCCCGCATCACTTAATGCAATCCTGCTTCCTTTCGCAGCGAATACTTCTACCAGGTCAATACCTCTGGCACAGGTCTTCATAATCTCAATCGGAACACCACATGCCGTATTCAGCGCCTCTTCCATAATCTCTGCTTTTTTGGCAATCTCTTCCGGCGTAGACTTCGGAAGTCCATATGCCTTACTGAGCGGCTCGAATGCTTCAGCATCCTTATCCATCAGTTCTAAAAATTCTTTTGCAATCTCATCTGCCTGTTTTTTGCATTCGATGATCTCTTCTTCTACATCTGCATAGGTCTTCTTTCCTACAGTCAGACTTCCGACCATATTACCAAGTGCGATCCCGATGGCTCCGGCTAACGCCGATGCCCCGCCGCCGCCCGGAACAGCTGCTTTACTTGCAAGGACTTCTATGAAATCTTCACAGGGCTGAGATTTAAAGTTTCTATTTGGATTTTCCATGTTGTACCTCATTTCTAAAAATCATGGGTACATTATACACTGTGAACTCTTTTACTGCAATACACTAAATTTGGGAGGGAAAATAAAAAAATTCTCCCTCCCAACTCAAAAGCTTCTTTCCAAACACATACCCTGCCGCCGACAGCTTCTTTCAAATACATAACAATTTAAAGTATTTCATTTTTCTTATCCAGGATTGCTCCGCCTGCGCTGCACGCCGGGCAGATACAATATTTACCGCCGTTCGCTTTAGATGCCTTTCCGGCTTCTGCCATAGATTTTGCCTGTTCTGCTCCGAATACCTCTGCTCCTTTTTCGGATGAAGCAAAGCTAATCAGTGCATCAATTGGCAGTACATCCTTTTCATCTGTAGTTCCTTCTGCTGCCAGCCATTTTT
>ERZ1026903.930-NODE-930-length-11863-cov-28.845444_pt1 | contig 11863 bp, 8 predicted proteins | sample MGYA00380180_ERZ1026903 | MGnify/ENA primary metagenome ERZ1026903 (study PRJEB33269, sample SAMEA4719816) | human gut metagenome | biome: human-associated habitat; feature: organic feature; material: feces | place: Cameroon | collected 2013-10 ... | reverse complement strand
CATCAAGCGCATTTGGAAACAAAGTGTGCTGAAAGATTTCCAGCATTCTCAATACATCAAACTTGAAAATGGATATTCTGCGCATGTCTATGATATGGAAGTGATTATCGCCATAGCACTTCAAATGGATACATACCAAGCCTTGTTGTTCAGACAATGGTTTATCAGTAAGGTTGTGAACCGCAAGGATTGCCAAGCAGAGCAAGTAAAACACGAGTATCCGATGATTATTGTGATGAACGGAACGATGCCAAGAGGTGCAAGTTAGAATTTCTCATCTTTTAATAAGATTCCTACACCTTTATAATATAATAGCGTACAGGGGGAACGATTTTTGTCGTTGTACCCTGTACGCCATTTTTGTTTCGCTATTATTAAGCAGTACCCTCCCCTTGTGAAACAGTGCCGTCGATTATCGGCTTGCGGTAATTACCAGTGAGAAGTGCTTGTATCTCGGATTCCGGATAGAGGGTCTTGCCACATAATATAATGTAGGGCAAGATGCCTTGCTTGCGATATTCCTGCAAGGTGCGGCGACTAAGCTTCAGGAGCTCGGAGAGTTCCTTGTCGGTGAGGTATCGCTCCCCGTCCAAAGGTGGGCTGTAGGACTCGATGAATGAGGATAGCCAGTTGTTGGCTTTCTTCAAGGATTGCATGGCGGTGTCTATCGACTTGCTCTTATGCGTAAGAAGTGTTGAAAGGGTCTCTTATGCCAAAGTGTGGGGAGAGCGAGCAAAGGACAAATCACAATACCTTTCCCAACTGCATACTGACTATTACAACAAGGTAGGGCATAAGTATGGCTTGGCAAGAGGCTTCTCCTATGATGAACTTTCAGAGGAAGAGAAGCGAGGACGCAAGCATGAGAACAAGGTGGTGCTTGAAGCGGAACGCCAGGCGAAAGTCGCTCTTGACAAAGTGGAGAAGTATGCTGTACTTGCCCTGATCGACAAGAAGGAGCTGACCATTCCTTTTCTCAACATCAAGGCTCCAGTTCAAGAAGCGATGAATGCCGTAAAGAAAGAACTTGCCATCCCTATTCCTGCACTTATAGGACAAAAGGCGTGGCGTGAGGAGCGTGTGGCTAATATCTACGCTGCAATCAAGGCTCTTGTAGCAGCCATTAATGCAGAACGTGACAAGCAGAATGAAGGTGTACGCAAGTCTGTCAACAAGACGTACACTTACTATATGCAGAACCTCAATAAGCAGATAGAGGAGAACAAGTCGCTTCGTGCCGAGAATGATGCGCTAAAGACAGAAAATAACAAAGTCAAACAACGCATCTCTCAACTTGACGAGAAGGCTGTGGAGCGAGTGACTACTCAACTTGTCTGTGCGAAGGAAGAACTCGCCAGTGCCAAAAGTTATAATACTACACTTATGGAAATGTACAATGATTTGAAGGCTCGTTGGAATGCCATTTGGCAAGAGCCAGAAATGACAGACGCATGGAGACGAGTGGAAGCACGTAAGGAGAAAGAAACAAAAGAAAAGGCTCGGCAAGAAGCCGAAGCCAAACGTGAAAGCATGGTTCGTCAAAATAGATACATAGGAGTGCTTGACAAGTTCATCCATGAGGGACATGAAGCTTTATCATCCTTTGCAAAAACAGATAGAGTCAACTTCAACGAGAAAGAATCGGCTTCCATATACTATGGCATTATGGCATCCGCTGCAAAAAACATCATTGGCTTGGGCACACGAAAAGACATAGAGGCTGCGACTAACAAGTTCTTGTCTGGTATGTCATGGAAAGGGTTTACAGATTTCCAGCAAGAATGTGTCACCAGTTGGACAAAACTCTTCGCCACGAATGAAGTTCAATTCACAGACAAAGCCATTGACAACTTTCTCGCTTTTGTTGACCACATGTCATGCAGTGCAGACACATACGTTTCGCTTGGTGGCTCCAATGGCTGTGCCGACCAACTTACGAATTGGGACGGAACACAAAAGGTGGGGCTTGGAAACGTTCCACAAAAGAAAGAAAAAGGGCTGGGGCGATAAAAGAACAGAATATGGTAAAATAATTGGTTTCATCATCTTTGTTGCTTATCAGTAAGATAGTTGGATTGGTATGGCATTTTTGATGTCGCCAAGGAAAAAACTTAAGGGAAAGTTCTGTTTCAGACGTTTGAAGCAGTTATGTGTAGCTATACATAACTGCTTCCGTGATGCCAAGCGTCATAATCATATTAACTGAAAATTATCAGCACCGAACCGACAATCATTATCAATGCGCCTACGAGTTTCTTCATTATGCTTTCTTCATGGAATATCTTGTAGCCCAAGACAATGCTGACGATGGTTGATAGTTGGAACAATGCCAGACCATATCCCACATTAATATGCTTAAACGTATAGTTGGTGGTGTATTGCGTCAAACCAATGCAAGCTACAAGTCCGAAAACTATCCGCATGTCATGAGGCTTGATATTTTGAAAACCGCATTTCAGGTCTATTTTCATTATAACGAGCTGAATGAATGAGAACAACGCCCCTGCCCAACACCATACTATGAACGATACGGTTGTATCTGAATATATAATCACTTTCTTGATGATGACAGCTTCAATGGCGGTAAGAACCATAGCCAATATGCGATATTGTATCTCACGGTTTTTCAGCAGTTTCAAAGAGAACCCTTCTTCGGTAGTGTCGAAGATGAAATAACTGCCGAAGACGATAGTGCCCACTCCTGCCAATCCTGTAAGCGATGGCAGTTCGCCAAGCATAATAATGCTCACAATGATGCCGACAATTGACTTATAGGAGTTGATAGGTCCAAGTACGGATAGGTCGCCATGCTTTAGAGCCATGACAAGAAAACCGTTGCCTACGGCTCCAAACAGTCCACCCAATGCAGCATATCCCCAAAACTCTCCAGAAAATGAAGTCCAGTCTGTCTGCCATGCAAATGCGATGCATACGATGCTGAGCATCAGGTAAGAAATGAAATTGACCAAAAGTGGGTCGTGCCCCCTGCCCGTAAGCTGTTTTTGAAAGACATTCGAGAATGGGTTTAAGAGCACACGGACAATAATTGCTAAATAAGTGAGTGTCATAAGCAGTCTATTTTGTTACTTCGTTACAAATTTCTTTTTATATTCTGTTGGCGAATAGCCAGTCTGATGCTTGTAGAATTTCGTGAGCGACGCCTGATCCGGAAAGTTGAAATACGCCGATATTTGCAACATGGTTTCATTCGTTGTTTCCAAACGCTTGGTTATCTCTCCCGTCAGAATAAAGCATATCCATTCGTAGGCAGTCTTATCGGAGTTTAGCTTTGAAATACGATTGAGGTATTGCCTCGTCACGCATAGCTTAGAAGCATAGAACCCGACTGTGTGCTCACGTACGACATGCACAGAAAGTAATTGCGTGAAGCGTATAAAAAGCTCTTTCTTACGCTCGCTATTCCCTACGGCTTTCTCCTGCTCCTTCTGGCGGATCTGCACATTGGCAATATCCATTAAGAACATCCATAGCGCACTTTTTATCATTTCATTACGGAATACATGAGATTCATCCATGCAGACATTCTCTATACAATCCAACCTGTAGGAAAACAATCTTGGCATGTCTCCTTTCATGATTTCTACCGGACTCTTGCGTATTTTCATCACATACGAAACGGGGAACGGTGGATTATATCGCATCAGTTCTTCTATATACGAATCTTTTATAAAAATCAAGTATGCCTTGATGTTTCCCGAAACGGAAAGAAGCTCAAAAGAGGGCTTTTCTAAGAAAGTAGCGAAAGAATTCTTCGCAAGCACATACTGTCTATCCCCTGAGCTTACTGTCATTTCTCCCTCGAACACGATTGCATGTGCAACCATGCCTGAAGCTCCACTATCCAACAGAAATGATTCCTTATTTCCATCGTATGATATTTTCCAAAACAGAAACCCGTCTGCAACTATATAGCAGTTCTTACGGTTCCGTGCAAATTCTTTATATTCCATAAGTTTTTCCTATTTGGAATGCAAAGATAATGTTTTTCTATCAATATTACCGCATATATTCAAGCATTTAACACTTTTGACTGTATGATGGTTTCCAAATATCCAAATCATATTCACAAATAAGAAAATTCAAGAAAATATTTTGTGTTTGTTTCCAAATCAGAAAAAATAGGCTTAAATCATGCAAGTGGTTTTCTTTAATTTCCTCTTACCTTTGCAGCGAAATTAAAATCATTTCTAAAAAAAGCAGATATGAAGAGAAAAAATCAATTGAACAGTTTGATAATGTTAGGACTCCTTGTGTTGAGTCTGGCATCTTGCAACAAACAAGCCGCCACATCGAAATCCGGCGACTACAAGACATTGACCGTAACCACGAGCGATCGTACTACCCACACCTCCTATACTGCCTCCCTACAGGGCAAGCAGGATGTGGATGTCTATCCGCAGGTATCGGGCTTGATAACTAAGGTTTGCATCAAAGAGGGAGCAGACGTGAAGAAGGGGCAGACGTTGTTCGTCATAGACCAAGTGCCCTACAAGGCCGCTTTGGAAACGGCGATTGCCAACGTGGAAAGTGCTGAGGCGAGTGTTGCAACGGCACAGATGACAGCCAACAGCAAGGCGGAACTCTACAAAGACGGTGTCATTTCCAACTTCGACCTCACGTCAGCTCGCAATACCCTGCGTCAGCAGAAAGCGGCTTTGGCACAGGCTCGCGCCGAACTTACCAACGCCCGCAACAACTTGTCGTACACAGAAGTGAAAAGTCCTGTGAACGGCACGGCAGGCATGATACCCTATCGCATAGGCGCATTGGTAAGTCCTTCGATAACCACGCCTCTCGTCACCGTGTCTGACAATAATGAGATGTATGCTTATTTCTCCATGACGGAGAAGCAGATGCTCTATCTCACGCAGCAAAACGGATCTTCCGGCAATGCAATGAAAACAATGACCGGACTCCAACTTGTGCTAAATGATGGTTCTACTTATAAGGAGAAAGGAAACGTGGATGCTATAAGTGGCATTGTCGATTCAAAGACTGGAGCCGTATCCATCCGTGCCGTGTTCCCGAATCCTAACCATGTATTGCGTAGCGGTGGAGCCGCCAATGTGCTTGTTCCTTATGTAAAGAAGGGTTGTATCGTCATTCCACAGGAAGCCACGTTTGAGCTTCAGGACAAGATTTTCGTCTATAAAATTGTGGACGGCAAGACGAAATCCACACCTATCACGGTCTTTCCTATTAGCGATGGCAAGGAGTATATTGTGGAGTCGGGTCTCAAGACGGGCGACATTATCATAGCCGAAGGCGCAGGATTGCTGAGTGACGGCATAGAAGTAAACTTAAAGAAGAAGTAAGGGAGGGAAGGATATGAAAATAAAATTGTTCATCGACCGCCCCATTCTTGCGGCATGTATCTCTGCCGTTATCCTGATGCTCGGCATCATCGGACTTGCCAACCTTCCTATGGAGCAATACCCCGATATTGCGCCACCTACGATACAAGTGTCTGCCACCTATACCGGCGCAAGTGCCGAAACGGTTCAGAAGTCTGTCATAGTACCGTTGGAGGAAAGCATCAACGGTGTGGAGAACATGACCTACATGACATCTTCTGCCACCAATACGGGCAACGCTACTATCATGGTGTATTTCAAGCAAGGCACCGACCCCGACATGGCTGCCGTCAACGTGCAGAACCGTGTGACCAAGGCACAGGGCACGCTACCCTCTGAGGTTACGAAGATTGGCGTAACGGCTGAGAAACGACAGAACGGACAGCTAAAGCTGATGTCGCTCTACAGCAAAGACAGCACCTACGACGAGACTTTTCTCGCCAACTATCTGAAGATAAACATCGTGCCGCGTATTCAACGTATCACAGGCGTAGGCGAGGTGATGGTGATGGGCAACGACTACGCCATGCGTATATGGCTAAAACCGGACGTGATGGCACAATACGGTTTGGTGCCGTCGGATATTGTAAGCGTGCTTGGCGAACAGAACATCGAGGCTTCCATGGGTACGCTCGGCGAGGATTCGAAAAACACTTTCCAATATACATTAAAGTATAGGGGACGTTATGAAACGAGCGACGAGTATGGCAATTTGGTGATACGCACCACGGCAGATGGTAAGGTGCTCCGATTGAAAGACGTGGCTGACATAGAACTGGGCACATCTTCCTACAACTTTACAGGCAATGTGTCGGGACATCCCGGAGTTACGTTTATGGTAACCCAGACTGCAGGCTCAAATGCCAACGAGATTATTAAGGAGATAGACAAGATGGCAGATGAAATTAGTGCCGAACTGCCTGAGGGTTTGGTACTCAAAGACATGATGAGCGTGAAGGACTTTCTCGATGTGTCTATCGACAGCGTTATCCAGACGCTGCTCGAAGCCATCCTTTTGGTCATCATCGTGGTGTATGTGTTTCTGCAAAGTGTACGTTCCACCTTTATACCGTTGGTCGGAATTGTCGTGTCGCTTGTGGGCACGTTCGCATTCCTTTATGTGGCAGGTTTTTCCATCAACCTGTTGACGCTTTTCGCCTTGGTGCTTGTCATCGGAACCGTTGTCGATGACTCCATAGTGGTGGTGGAAGCCGTACAGGCCAAGTTTGACGATGGTTACAAATCTCCTTATAAGGCTACCGTAGATGCGATGGGCGGTATCACGTCAGCCATCATCACCACCACTTTGGTGTTCATGGCTGTATTCATTCCCGTGAGCTTCATGGGCGGCACTACCGGCACATTCTACACTCAGTTTGGTCTGACGATGGCGGTTGCCGTAGGTATTTCGGCTTTAAATGCCTTGACGCTCAGTCCGGCTCTTTGCGCCCTGATCATGACTCCCCACATGAATGCAGAAGACGGCAATAAGCTTTCGTTCTCGTCACGTTTCCACATCGCCTTCGACACGGCATTCAACAGCCTGCTCACAAAGTACAAGACTGCTGTGAAGTTCTTTTTCCGCCGCAAGTGGATGGTTGGCGTGGCACTTGCTGCTGCCTCCGTGCTGCTTGTTGTGCTTGTGAAGACCACCAAGACCGGACTTATCCCCGACGAGGATACCGGTACCGTATTCGTTTCCGTGACAGCTGCTCCAGGTAGCACGCTCAACGAGACGAAGCAAATCATGACCCAAGTGGAGAAACGACTGAAAGAGATTCCGCAAATCGACATCTACTCTTCCATCTGCGGCTACAATATGATGGGTGGCGGACAGAGTAGCACAGCCGGCACGGTAATCGTCCGTCTGAAACATTGGGACGAGCGCAAGGGGAAGGAGAACGGTAAGGATGCCGTAATACAACAGATATTCGCACGAACTGCCGACATCAAGAATGCGCAGGTTTACGCTTTTGCACCACCTATGATTATGGGCTACGGTACGAGCAACGGACTGGAAATATATGTGCAAGACCGCAAGGGTGGCGACATCGAGACTCTCTTCTCACACACGCAGAAGTTTGTGGCAGCACTCAACAAGCGTCCGGAGATACAAAGTGCCCTGACCACCTTCGACACTCGCTTCCCGCAATATCTTGTAGAAGTGGATGCCGCAAAGTGCAAGCGTATCGGAGTGTCGCCATCCGACGTACTTGATGTCCTTTCATGCTACATCGGCGGCAACTACGCATCCAACCTCAACCGCTTCTCGAAGATATACCGAGTGATGATACAGGCACATGCCGACTACCGCCTTGACAAGGAGTCGCTCAACAACATGTTTGTGCGCACCTCCGATGGCAGCATGGCTCCCGTGGGGCAGTTCATCAAGCTCACCAAGACCTATGGTCCTGAGATATTGAGTCGTTTCAATCTCTTCAGCACCATATCCGTGAACGCTTCTGCCAATGCCGGATATAGTTCGGGTGATGCCATCAAGGCTGTGGAAGAGGTGGCAAAACAAACGCTCCCTTCGGGCTATGGCTACGAGTTTGGCGGCATCACACGCGAGGAATCGTCGTCGGGAACATCCATCGTGGCTATCTTCGCCATCTGTATCATCTTCGTCTATATCATCCTTTGCGCTCTTTATGAGAGTCTGTTCGTGCCGTTGGCGGTAATGCTTTCCATTCCGTTCGGACTATTGGGCAGTTTCCTGTTTGCCCAGATGTTTGGCGTAGAGAACAACGTGTATATGCAGACCGGACTCATCATGCTCATCGGACTGCTTGCCAAGACCGCCATCCTGCTTACGGAATACGCTTCCGAACGTCGCAGACATGGCATGACCATAGCTCAGGCAGCACTCTCGGCAGCTGGCGCACGTCTTCGCCCTATCCTCATGACAGCCCTGACGATGATCATCGGTCTGCTGCCTCTTGTGGTAGCCACAGGAGCCGGAGCAAATGGTGAAATCTCGCTCGGCGTAGGAACGGTTGGCGGTATGCTCATCGGAACCATCGCTTTGCTCTTCGTGGTGCCGGTATTGTTTATCGTTTTCCAAACCATCGAGGAAAGAGTGATGCCGAGAAGACAGATAGAATAAAACAAAACTATATAGATTATATAATGAACAATATAATGGTAAACAAACATATATTAGGGCGGTGGTGTGTCGTCGCCCTTATCCTTCCGCTACTGGGCAGTTGCGGCATCTATACCAAATATGAGCGTCCCGCCAACTTGCCCGTGGATAGCCTTTACAGGGACATCACGATCACGGAACGTGACACCTCGTCCATAGCCGACCTGTCGTGGCGCCAACTGTTCACCGACCCTTGCCTTGTGCGATGGATAGAAACCGGACTGGAGCAAAATACCGACTTGCAGACAGCCCGACTTCGAACAGAAGAGGCTCGTGCCACGCTTACAGCCTCAAAGCTCGCCTTCTTGCCCTCAGCCACGCTCACACCGCAAGGTTCGCTGAGCAGTTACGACGGGACAAAGACCACCAAGACCTATTCGCTTGGCGCAACGGCAGAATGGGAAATCGATGCTTTCGGCAGTCTGCGCAACGCCAAGAAAGGCAGTCAGGCTGCGTATGAAGCGAGCCGGGCATACGAGCAAGCGGTTCAGACACAGCTCGTGGCTACTATTGCCGACATATATTACTCGTTGGTGGCAATGGACAAGAAACTTGCCATAACACGAGAGACCGTGGAGAAATGGCGTGAGAACGTGCGTACCATGCAGGCTTTGAAACGTGCCGGAGAGCAGACCGAAGCTGCCGTGGCGCAGTCGCAGGCAAGTCTTCTGGAAGCTGAGTCGTCGGCACTTGCCTTGGAGAAGCAGATTCACGAACTGGAGAATACTTTTTCCACCCTGCTCGGCATGGTGCCGCAGGACATAGAGCGTGGCGATTTGTTCAGCCTTGATTTTCCGGCAGAACTTTCAACTGGACTACCTGCAGAATTGCTCAACCGCCGTCCTGACGTGCGCCAGGCAGAATGGCAGCTTGCCGAAGCCTTCTATGCCACCAACAAGGCCCGATCGGCGTTCTATCCTCGCATAACCCTTAGCGGTTCGGCAGGTTGGACCAACAACGGCGGAACGGGCATCACCAATCCTGGCAAATGGCTCCTCCAAGCCGTTGGCTCACTGACGCAGCCGTTGTTCAATAAGGGGCAGAACGTAGCCAATCTGAAGATAGCCAAGGCTCAGCAACAAGAGGCTGTACTTGCTTTCAGCCAGAAACTGCTCGATGCGGGAGCTGAGGTCAACAACGCCCTCACACAATGGCAGACCGCCCGAAAGACAATGGCTCTCGACCAGCAACGCACAGAATCGTTGGAATCGGCTGTACGCAGCACACAAAAACTGATGCAGCACGGCACAACCAACTATCTCGAAGTGCTCACCGCCCAGCAGACGCTCCTTGCCGCTCAACTATCAGAAGTGTCCGACAAGTATGACGAAATACAAGGTGTCATCAATCTTTACCACGCCCTTGGCGGCGGTGCGCAATAAACTCTCAAAACGGCTTCCATGCGGCAAACGGCTCAACAGTTTTTCTTACTGTTCACTCTTCATACCTATTAAACCGTGCATCCGCAGGAAGCCGTATTTCTACATTATATAATGTTTCATCAATAATGACAATTAAACGAATATGAGAAATGTATTTATCCTGTTGGCATTGTTGCTGACATACGCAACAGCCAGCGCACAGACTGAGAGAAGAATATATACCAGTAGCGAACTCAATTCTATGCAGACCCGTTCTGAAAAGAACGAACTGACAAAAGAACAGAAAAAACAGATTGAGGCGATACAGGATTCTATTCATTATGCACAAGCCATACAGTCTTTGGAAACGTTAGAATTTGTCATGGAAGCCGACCAGCTTGTGTTCAAACGTGGACATACAGCATTCGTCACTTCAACTACCAATTTCATATCCGTCTCTGATGACAAAGCAGTAGTACAAATAGCTCCATTCTACGGTGGCGGACCAAATGGCGTAGGTGGTATCACGTTGGAGGGCAAAGCCTCCAACATCCGCATCAAAACAGACAAGAAGGGGAACACCTTTTTCTCAATGAACGTCATGGGAACTGGTTTGTCGGCAAGCATTGAAATACAGCTATACAAAGGCAGCAACAAGGCATCCGTCACCGTAAATCCAAATTTCCATTCCAACAGGGTTACACTAAATGGTGTGCTGCTTCCTACCGAATATTCCAGTATTTATAAAGGGCAAGCCTTTTGAATCAGACTGCAAAAAATATCATTGGATAACTTTTGGTTATAAAATCGTAAGCTCGGTTGAAATGACCCCATCTAACCTCTATTTAGAAGTTTTAAATGTAAGTGAAAGTTAAATACGTTAAATCATCACCTTTTTGTATTCATAAAGAATCCATACCGTCACTTTTCTACCGTTTAGAGTGTATAATACTGATAATCAGCTAATAATAGATACCTCCATTGTATAAGAAAGCCAACCCTGATGATACGGTTAAAGGCTCCGCCCTTTTCGTTTCTTTTTCTTTCTGCGTAGCTCTTTGTCAAACGCAGCCTCCTGTGCTTCATTTGACGAACCTTCTCCAGACATGAGTCCAAGACCACTGCCGTACTCATCGAACAAGCCTGAACCGTGATATTCCTGTTCTGATATTGTGCCATCTTCCTTTGGAATGGTAAGTGGTATCGGCTGCTCATTCTCGTAAGGTAAGGTGAAGTGCTCCTGCAGGGCATTGGCAGAAAGATTCGTTCCAAGCCTTGAACCATTGAAAACGCTTTGAGTGCGGTGGTCAATGAATGTTGCTCCGTAGATACGGCCGTCAGCTGTATGTCGGAAAACGACATCAATGCCCTTTGTTTTCAGCAGTTCAACGAACTTATCCTTATGGTACGTCTGTTTCAACACTGCTTCTACGCTATGACGGGTCATCTCGGAGAGTTTCTTGTCCTCCTTGAACTTCTTGGCAGAATAAGCGAACCGCTTTTCTATCGCCTCCACACCGACAGACCTGTCAATCTTTGAAGCCTTGAAAGGATTTCCCACCTTGTTGCCCTGTCCGTCCGTGGCAGAATAGACAAAACCATGATACTCACGACCGCCAACTTCGCCTCTGACTTCCTCCAAGGATATATTATATAAGGAAAGAAGTGCACGGTACTCGCCCAAGGACTGGAACCTGTAGGTAGCGCAGAGAGATTTTACTGTATTGGCAACCTGCTTCTTCACATTGCCTTGGCTTACATCCACCTTACGGAGTGGATTGTCTGCCTGGCGTTGCTTGCGGTCTGCCTTGTGGAGATTGTACTTCTCCTCCAGTCACGGGTGATAGCCTTGCTCCTATGGTAGTTGTATCGGTTATCCAAGCATTTGCCGTTCTCATCCACCCGGATGGTCACGATGTGCATGTGGTGACGGTCGATGTCCTCATGCTTGTAAACCATGTATGGCTGGTTGCCATATCCCA
>ERZ1026903.927-NODE-927-length-11880-cov-22.133953_pt1 | contig 11880 bp, 9 predicted proteins | sample MGYA00380180_ERZ1026903 | MGnify/ENA primary metagenome ERZ1026903 (study PRJEB33269, sample SAMEA4719816) | human gut metagenome | biome: human-associated habitat; feature: organic feature; material: feces | place: Cameroon | collected 2013-10 ... | reverse complement strand
TTCGGTCTAGCGGCTTTTTCGTTTTATAGAGACTATGTTTCATTTTTTTTAGGTTACCTTTTAGAATTTTAGAAAAGATAATTTATGATAGATTCAAGTGCCTTCCAAGGTAAAAAGGCAGCTTACTATACGCTAGGCTGCAAACTCAACTTCTCTGAAACTTCCACTTTTGGCAAAATGCTCGAAGACATGGGCGTCATTACTGCTAAAAAGGGGGAGAAAGCTGATATTTGTCTGATTAACACCTGCTCGGTAACAGAAGTTGCCGATCATAAATGCCGTCAGGCTATCCACCGGATGGTGAGAAACAATCCGGGCGCATTCGTTATCGTGACGGGCTGTTATGCGCAGCTCGAATCTGAGAATGTCAGCAAGATAGAGGGTGTAGACCTCGTGTTGGGTGCTAACGAGAAGGCGCACTTGATTCAATATCTCAGCGATGCATGGGCGCAGAAGTTTGCCCAGGAAAACGGATTGGCTGCTCAGACTCCTCAGAATGTCGATGCAGAAAGTTCTCATAACGGCGATGCTGCGGCTCTTCATCAGCATTATAGCGTGAAGACGAAGGAAATCAAGACCTTCCAGCCTTCTTGCTCGCGTGGCAACCGTACCCGTTATTTCCTGAAGGTGCAGGACGGCTGCAATTATTATTGCACCTATTGCACCATTCCATTTGCCCGAGGCAATTCGCGCAACCCGAGCATCCAGTCGCTTGTGGCTCAATGTGAGCAGGCGGCTGCTGAAGGCGGTAAGGAAATCGTCATTACCGGTGTGAATATCGGTGATTTCGGTCAGACTACCCACGAGCGATTCATCGACCTTGTCAAGGCGATGGATCAGGTAGAAGGAATCAAGCGTTACCGCATCTCGAGTCTGGAGCCTGATCTCTGTGATGATGATCTCATAGAGTATTGTGCCCAGAGCCGTGCCTTTATGCCTCATTTCCATATTCCTCTGCAGAGCGGAAGCGATGAGGTGCTCAAGCTGATGCACCGCCGTTACGACAAGGCGCTCTTCGCCCACAAGGTGAATCTTATCAAGGAGAAAATGCCTGATGCGTTTATCGGTGTTGATGTGATGGTGGGCTGTCGCGGCGAAACTCCGGAGTGTTTTGAAGAATGCTATGAGTTCCTGAAGAGTCTGCCTGTTACCCAGCTTCACGTCTTCCCTTATTCTGAGCGTCCGGGCACGGCTGCCTTGAAGATTCCGTATGTGGTTGACGAGAAGGAGAAGAAGAAACGCTCCAAGCGACTGTTGGAGTTGAGCGATCAGAAGACGCAGGAATTCTATGCTCAATACATCGGTACAGAGGCTGAGGTTCTCTTCGAGAAGGCGCCAAGAGGCAAGGCAATGCATGGATTCACCAAGAACTATATCCGTGTAGAACTTTCACCAGCTCTCGCCAAGGAAGAATACGACAACCAGCTTATCAAGGTTCGCCTGGGTGATTTCAATCACGATAAGACGGCGCTGAAGGCAGAGCTTATTTAGTTGATAGTTAATAGTTTATAGTAAATAGGGCTAATCATAAAGTTCAAAGTCCAATGTATTACAACGATTTTGGAACATGGATCCGGAAGCAGTTTCCTAATTTCCGTGTTCAGAAGATTTCGATAGACGCGGGATTCTCCTGTCCTAACAGGGATGGGAGAATTTCGAGTGGCGGATGTACGTATTGCGACAACCGCACCTTCAATCCGAGCTATTGCGACCGGAAAAAGTCGATTACCGAACAGCTGGAAGAGGGAAAGGCTTTCTTCAGCAGAAAGTATCCTGATATGAAATATCTGGCTTATTTCCAGGCTTACACCAATACTTACGCCAAGGTGGAGCAACTGAGACAGATGTATGAAGAGGCTTTGCAGGTGGAAGATGTGGTGGGAATCGTTATCGGAACCCGTCCGGACTGTGTGAGCGATGAATTGCTCGATTATCTGGAAGAACTGAACCGCCGCACCTTCGTACTGGTGGAATATGGCATTGAGAGTGCCAACGATGAAACCTTGAAGCGCATCAACCGTGGACATGATTTTGCCTGTTGCCGCGATGCTGTAGAGCGTACTCATGCCAGGGGAATCCTTACGGGCGGCCACATCATTATCGGTTTGCCGGGAGAAGATGCGGAAGAAAGTCTGCGTCAGGCTCCTCTCATCTCTTCCTTGCCGCTTGATATTCTCAAGATTCATCAGATGCAGATTATCAGGGGCACCCGGCTGGCACAGGAATATGCTGAGCATCCCTTCCATGTTTACACGGTAGAGGAATATATTGATGTCATCGTGAAATACATCCGGCTGCTCAGAAAGGATTTGGTGCTGGAGCGCTTCGTCAGTCAGTCGCCCAAAGAACTGCTGATTGCTCCCAAATGGGGACTCAAGAACTATGAGTTTACCAATCTCCTGAATAACAGATTAAAGAGTTTACAATAAATATGGCAAAAGTAGCAATCGTTATATTAAACTGGAATGGACAGAAGATGCTGGCAAAGTATCTTCCTAATGTCATTGAATATTCCCGTCAGGATGCTGAAATCTGGGTGGCTGACAATTCTTCTTCTGATGGTTCGATGCACCTTCTGGAGACTCAGTTCCCTCAGGTCAAGACCATCGTTCTGGAGCAGAATTTCGGCTTTGCAGAAGGCTATAACCGTGCCTTGAAGCAGATAGATGCAGCGTATTATGTTCTCTTGAACAGCGATGTGGAGGTTTCTCACCATTGGCTTACACCGCTCATCGAGTTTATGGATTCGCATCAGCAGGTGGCTGCCTGTCAGCCTAAACTTCTTGCCGAATACGATAAGGACAGCTTTGAGTATGCGGGTGCCTGTGGCGGATTCCTCGATAAATACGGTTATCCGTTCTGTCGCGGTCGCATCTTTGATACGGTAGAGCGAGATAACGGGCAGTATGATTACCAGCAGGAAATCCTGTGGGCTACGGGTGCCTGCATGATGATCCGCTCAAAGGATTATTGGGCTGCCGGTGGTTTAGACGGCCGTTTCTTTGCCCATAATGAAGAGATAGATCTTTGCTGGCGCTTGCGTCTGATGGGCCGAAAAATCTATTGCATTCCTGAGAGTGAGGTTTATCATGTGGGTGGTGGAACCCTGCCGAAAAGCAATCCGATGAAGACTTATCTGAATTTCAGAAATAATTTAACCATGCTTTATAAGAATCTGAGTGATACGGAGTTGACTCATGTAATGCGTATGCGTAGATTCCTGGATTACCTTGCTGCTTTCGAGACATTGGTTCTGAATCGCAACTGGGGCGACTTCAAGGCTATCTTCAAGGCGCGCAGGGCTTTCAAGGCATGGAAACATGAGTTTGACGAAGATCGTAGAAAGATACAGGCGGGTAGGGTGAAGGAGGAGATTCCACAGGTTTACAATCTCTCTATCATCTGGCAATATTACGCCAAGGGCAAGAAACTCTTCTCGCAGTTGTAGACTATATAATAAACAAACTTAAAAATCTATGAAGAAAAGACAAATGATGATGGCGCTGGTTTCGCTGATGGTTCTGTCAGCCCAGGCGCAGGCTAATTTCCAAGTGTCGGTTTCCAATCCTTCCAAGGTGGCAAGAACCGATGCTCCGGTGGTGGTAGATCTCAGCAAGTTGGGAGCTATCGGCGACATTCAGCGCGCTGTAGTAACCGTTGACGGTAAGGAGATTCCTTCACAGCTCGACGACACCAACCGCGATTGTACCAACGATGAACTCTGTTTCCTTGCCGATTTGGGCAAGAAAGAAACCAAGACCTATCAGGTGCAACTCTATCGTGAGGGTGAGCAGGCACAGTATCCGGCTCGTACCTTTGCCGAACTCTGTCTGCCAAGCAAAAACAGGAAGCTGGCTAAGAACAGGCAGGATATTTATCTGCGCAGCATCTCGTTTGATAAGAAGACCAAGGACCCTTATCACTACGTCCATTCTCATGGCATCTGCTTCGAAAGCGAACTGATTGCCATGCGTGTTTATTTCGACCATCGTCAGACCATCGACCTTTATGGCAAAATCAACAAGGGACTGGTGGTTCAGGATACGCAGTTCTATCCTTCAGAAGAGCAGATTCAGGCAGGTTCGGGCGATGATTGCCTCTGGGTAGGCAATACCTACGGACTGGGTGCGCTCCGTGGCTGGGACGGTAAAGACCAGGTGCTGTTCAACAACGTGAAATATCAGGAGCAGCGCGTCATTTCAGAAGGTCCGCTCCGTGCCATCGTCGAAGTCGTGGATAAGGGTTGGGTTCCGGCTCCGGGCTTGCAGCCTGTCAATGCCACCATCCGCTACACCATCTATGCCGGTCATCGCGATTTCGACGTAGATGTATTCTTCAACAAGGATGTTTCTGATTATCAGTTTGCTACAGGACTCATCAACGTAAAGGGTTCCAGCGAATTTGCTGATGGCAAGGGATTGCGAGGCTGTTACGGCAGCGACTGGCCAACAGGCAAGGACGATGGAAAGCACAAGCTGGAGACCGTAGGCTTGGGCATTTATGTGCCACAGTCTGCCCTGGTAAGTCAGCAGCCAGCCAATAAGGATTGCTATACTCAGGTGGTGAAACCTGCAGGCAGCCAGCTCAGTTATAAGCTTGCTTATACCAGTGCCAACGAAACCTATGGTTTCAAGGGCGAGAAAGAGTGGTATGAGTGGTTGAAAGCCTGGAAGAAGCAGATAGAAGAGCCGGTTCAGGTTTCAGTTTCTGTCATCATCCGATAAGCCGTTTCTTTTATCATCCGATAAGCAGAAAAACTGCGCAAATAGCCAGTAATGAGCAAAAAAGCCTTACGTTTTGCTCATTGCTGGCTATTTTGCAAACAAATTTAAGAGAAAAACCCATTTTTTTTGCGAATGCGTATGATTTTTTAGCAAAAAAGCTTGGTAATTTAAATAATTTTTAGTATTTTTGCAGTCGTAACTCGAAGATTTGTAAATTATCGTGAAAAGGTTTTTTAATTATATAGTCATATTAGCAATCGTGCTTCTCAGTTCGGCCTGCGAGTTTAAGTTCAAGCCGAACGAGGAAGGAGAGGCTGTGCCCCTGTCAGTACAGCGTTACGACCGATTGGAAAGCAGATATCTTACTACCGGTGATTTCTCAGCCCTGCAGCAGATGAACACCGATTACCCGATAGAAACCCGTACGCTGATAGAGAAAATGCTCCAGCTTGGCACCATTACCGACGCCAATATCAGCAACCGTTTCCTCATGTTCTATCAGGATTCTACCCTGCAGTCACTTATCGCCGATGCTGAGGCAGAATTTGCCAATATGGAAGACATCAACGAGCAGCTGAAATCTGCCTTCTCACGTCTGAACAGTTGGATTCCGGAGCTCCAGCAGCCTTGTTTCTATGCCCAGATTGGTGCTCTCGACCAGAGCATCGTAGTAGGACAGCACTCAGTAGGAATTTCGCTCGATAAATACATGGGCGAAAACTATCCGCTCTACAAGAAATTCTATACACCACAGCAGCGCAGCACCATGTCGCGCCAGTATATTGTGCCAGATTGCCTTACCTTCTATCTGCTGAGCATCTATCCGATGGATCAGTTCGACACCCGTCCGCAGCTCGACCGCGATCTGCACATGGGCAAGATTATGTGGGCTGTCAATAAGGCGATGGGCAAGGAGATTTTCAAGACCAAGTATGTGAATACAATCAACGCTTATGTAAAGCGCAACCCTAAAGTAACAGTAGAACAACTGCTCAAGGACGAAGATTATTCGCCTATTGAGGCATTACATAAAGATTAACACATGAAAAGATTTCCAGTTTTTATTGCAACTGTCATGATGGTTTCAGCAATGCAAGCTGCAGATAAACTCGACCTGAAGGCCATTACCTCCGGCGAGTTAGCTGCCTCTTATGTTACCGGTATTAACCCTATTGATGGCACCGATTTGTACGCTTCTATCAGCAATGATGGCAAGCAGGTTATCAGTTATTCGTTCAAGACGGGCAAGCAGATGAGCATCCTCTTCGATGTGAACGCAGTCAAGGCTCCCTTCGAACAGATTGAGGGTTATGTAATCAGTCCTGATGGCAAGAAATTGCTTATCATGACCCATCGCGAGGCTATTTACCGCCGCTCGTTCAAGGCAGAGTATTTCATATATGATATTGCTAAGAAGAGTTTGAAGAAACTTTCCCAGGGCGTTAACCAGCAGGTGGCTACCTGGTCGCCTGATTCACGCCACATCGCCTTCGTAAAGGATAACAATCTCTTTGTTACCGATGGAGATAAGGAAACCCAGATTACCCGCGACGGTAAGTTCAATGAGGTAATCAATGGTATTCCTGATTGGGTTTACGAAGAGGAATTCAGCTTCAACCGCGCCTTTGCATGGAATGCGGATGGAACTGCCATCGGATGGATACGCTTCGACGAATCGCACGTAAAGACTTATTCTCTGCAGATGTTCGAAGGTTCTCATCCTACCCATAGCGAGTATCACGACTATCCGGGAGAGTATTCCTATAAATATCCTAAGGCAGGGCAGGACAACTCTAAGGTGAGCCTCTGGAGCTATGATATGAAGAACGGCAAGACCGTGGCGCTCGATGTGCCTGTAGATTCCGACGGCTATTATCCACGCATCAAGACATCGCCAGACGCCAACAGTCTGATTGTTTATACGATGAACCGCCATCAGGACGACATGCGCCTCTATGCAGTCAATCCTTTCACCGGCAAGAGCAGGATGCTCATCAAGGAGAGTGTGCCTAAGTTTGTAAAGGAAGAGGTGATTGAAAACAGCATCGTGGGCAAGAAGAATATCCTGCTGCCTAGCGACCGCGACGGCTTCATGCATCTCTATCTCTATGATATGAACGGCAAGCTCCTGCGCCAGGTAGAGAAGGGCAACTATGATGTTACCTCTATCTACGGAATGGATGAGAAGACGGGCGATGTTTATTTCCAGGCTGCCAAGCTCAATGCGCACGACCGCCAGGTTTACGTGGCTCATAAGAACGGAAAGGTAGAGCGCCTTACCGATGCGGCTGGTTCCAACTCGGCTTACTTCTCGGGCGATTACCGCTATTTCGTCAATACCTGGAGCAGCTACAGCCATCCTTATGTCTTCACCGTACGCAGCAACAAGGGCAAGCTTATCAAGACATTGGAAGACAACAAGCAGCTGCTCGAAAAGACCCGGAAGTATAATTGGGGCAAGCGCGAGACTTTCTCTTTCACCACTTCCGAAGGTGTGAAACTGGACGGCTGGATGGTGAAGCCTGTAGATTTCGACGCCAGCAAGAAGTATCCTGTCATCCTCTTCCAGTATTCCGGTCCGGGCAACCAGCAGGTGCTCGATTCATGGAGCACGGGCAGTATGGGCAATGGCGGTGCTTTCGATTATTATCTTGCACAGGAAGGATTCATCATAGCCTGCGTAGATGGTCGTGGAACAGGCGGTAGAGGAGCTGAGTTTGAGAAGTCTACCTATCTCCGTCTGGGCGATTTAGAGTCGAAAGATCAGGTTGAAACAGCTCTCTACATGGGTTCTCTGCCTTATGTAGACAAGGATAATATCGGCATTTGGGGTTGGAGCTATGGTGGTTTCAATACGCTGATGAGTATGAGCGAGGGCCGTCCTGTGTTCAAGGCAGGTGTGGCAGTGGCTCCTCCTACCTGCTACCGCTTCTATGATTCGGTTTATACTGAGCGCTACATGCGCACTCCTAAGGAGAACGAAGAGGGGTACAAGGTGAACCCTATTGAGCGAGTAAAGCAGCAGCATGGTGCGTTGCTTATCTGTCACGGATTGGCAGATGACAATGTGCATCCGCAGAATACCTTCGAATATGCTGAGGCGTTGGTTCAGGCAGACAAGGATTTCAAGACCCTGTGGTACACGAACCGTAATCACGGCATTTCGGGCGGTAATACCCGTAACCATCTGCTTCGCCAGATAGCAAACTGGTTCAAGCAGAATTTGAAGTAGAAAATGATATGATATAAAAAGTGAAGCCATTCTCGGCAGAAAACGGGAATGGCTTCTTAATTTAATGTTCTCCTCATTACTTTGCGAAGTAAGGAACGTTTGAATTCTTATTCAGTTTTAGCGCCTTTTCTGCGCTTTTCTTTCTTGGCTTTCTTAGCCTTCTTCACTTTTACCTCTTCAACCTCTTCATCGTTTGGCTGAACAGATGAAAAATGAAAATCTGTAGAGTTGATGGTCTTCACCTGATAAGGGCTAGGCGCATCGTTCATCTGCTGTCCGTTCTTTGCCTTCTTAGCCTTTGGCTTCTGAATGTATCTTGCATAGAGCTTGTTCCATTTCTTTTCAGCCTTCTTCTGGTTGAAGTCAAACATCACGATACACGTGCGGTTGCCGGCACCTTTCTGCTCCAGATAGTCACGCAACTGGTATGAATAGTTCTCGCGGCTTACCAGAAACTTGTTCTTGCGGGTGAAATAGGCAGAATCAACCTTCTGAACGTCTGTGAAATAGACTGTAGAGTCATTAAACGACGAGGCAAATCCAAAGATGTATGCAGTCTTAACTTCGTTCTTGGCTGATGCAGAGAGCGAGCTGAAACATGCTAATGCAATAGATGCTAATGCAATTTTTGTAATTTTCATTTCTTTTTCTGTCTTATTTTTGTTTTGTGCTGTCTGCCCCATCAGTCATGCAGGATCTTTCCTTATCCCAGATAGGACTTCAGCAGTTTATCTGTCGTTTTGTTCCGGAGTCGCCTTATCGTTTTTTCCTTGATCTGGCGTACTCTTTCCCTGGTGAGATGATACTTGGTTCCGATTTCTTCGAGCGTCAGTTCCGGTGTTCCTATGCCATAGAAGGCAGCAATGATTTTCTGGTCTTTGTCCGGCAGCGTGCCAAGCAGTCTTTCTATTTCTGCTCTCAGCGACTCTGCCAGCAGTTCATTGTCGGTCGGATCATCCGAATTGGCCATCAGGTCGAGCATGCTGCCTTCTTCATCGTCAGAAAAAGGAGCATCCACGCTCAGGTGGCGGCTTGTTGACGAAGCCTTCATGGCGTCCTCTATCTTGTCTTCCGGCAAGTCTACGCGGTCAACCATTTCGTCTAAACTCGGTTTGCGTTCAAACTCCTGTTCGAACTTACTCATCTCTCTGTTAATCTTGTTAACGCTTCCCACCTGGTTGAGCGGAAGGCGCACAATTCTGCTCTGCTCGGCTATGGCCTGCAGAATGCTCTGGCGAATCCACCATACGGCGTAAGAGATGAACTTAAAGCCTCGGGTTTCATCAAACTTCTGTGCGGCTTTGATAAGCCCCACATTTCCTTCGTTGATAAGATCAGGCAAGCTGAGCCCCTGGTTCTGGTACTGTTTGGCAACAGACACCACGAAACGGAGATTGGCTTTTGTTAATCTCTCCAATGCCCTACGGTCACCTTTTCTTATACGCTGAGCGAGCTCCACCTCTTCATCTGTAGAGAGCAGCTCCTCATGAGCAATATCTTGAAGATATTTTTCCAACGATGCGCTTGCGCGATTCGTAATTGACTGAGTAATTTTTAATTGTCTCATGCTGGCATCAAATTTTAAGTAGTTGCAAAAATACACTTTTTTGTTTAAATACCAAAAAAAATAGTAGATATTTTTCAGAAATACCTACTATTTTATTGATTTTTGTCTGTTTCTTGAGTTTTTTGGCAGCAAAAATGCCTTTTCACTACTCAATCATGAGACGTTTCTCTTCAAACGCTTACCCTTAGTCTTTCTGCAGCGGAACAGCGAAGTAAGCCTTCTTGCCTGTTGGCCATATACCCTGGATGTAGAGCACTGGGTCCTTGCTGGTAGAAGCACTCTTTACAGCCTTCTGCAGGTCATCAATCGTATTGATGTTGTTGTCGTTGATGCGCTGGATGATGAAACCGCGTGAAATGCCACCATCCTTCAGGGCGCCGCTGTTCACCTTCATCACCTCTACACCATACTTGATGTTGAGCTGGTTCTTCTGGCTCTCAGTAATAGGGCGGAAGCTGCCGCCGAGCACGTCGAGGTCAGCACTCTTGATAACCGAAGTATTACCCTGGGCATTCTTCAGTGTGATGGTCTTGGTGCTTGCCTTCTTGTTGCGCAGGTAGGTGATGCTCATCTTGTCGCCAGGGCGCTTGCCGTTCAGGATTTCCTGCAGCTCAGCCATCTTGGTCACCTTCTTGCCGTCAACCTTGGTAATCACGTCACCTTCCTTCAGTCCTGCCTCAGCACCGTTGCCGTCTTCATCAACCTTGGCAATGTAAACACCCTCGTTGGTTCCCAGGTTCACATCCTTGCCGTTCTCCTTCTGGGCGTTGATATAGTTCAGCACATCGCTTCCCTGTATGCTCAGCATCACACGCTGTACGCTGCCGTATTTCTTCAGGTCGTCTACCACCTTGTTCATGATAGAGGTAGGAATGGCGAAACCGTAGCCGGAGTAAGAACCGGTCTGTGAATAGAGCATGGCGTTGATGCCTACCAGTTCGCCCTGGGTGTTGACGAGTGCACCGCCCGAGTTACCTGCGTTGATGGCAGCATCGGTCTGTATGAAGCTCTCTACACCGTTGGCACCGAGCGAACGTGCCTTGGCTGAGATAATGCCGGCTGTAACCGTATTGTTCAGTCCGAATGGGTTGCCCACGGCGATGACCCATTCACCCACCTTCACCTTGTCGCTGTCGGCGATAGGCAGGGTAGGCAGGTTCTTGCCGTCTACCTTGATGAGGGCGAGGTCGGTAGTCTTGTCGGTTCCGATGATGCGAGCTGAGAATTCACGGTTGTCGTTCAGTGTTACGGTCAGCTCGTCAGCACCTTCTACCACGTGGTTGTTGGTAACGATGTAACCGTCCTGACTGATGATGACGCCCGAACCGGTAGCCTCTCTCTTCGGAGTCTGCACTTTCTGCTTGCGTGTTCCTCCGTTGCCCTGTCCCGGGTTGCCGAAGAAACCGAACGGGTCGAAGAATCCTCCGAATGGGTCGTCCTGCACATCTACCGTCTTCACCTTCGAGTTCTGTACGTATTTAATATGTACTACAGCAGGCAGCGCCTTCTCGGCAGCATAGGTTAAGTCTACAGGCTGACCTGCTGGCGCAGCGGTAACTGCAGGTGAAGCATTTACTTTCATGAAAGCACCGGCTGAAAAAGCGAGCGAACCAACGCAGAGCACAGCCACAACATAATTACTTAATTTTTTCATGTTTCTTATTTTTTATTGTTTACTTTTCTTTTCCTTGGAACTGCAGCAGCTAATATCATGCCAAAAGTCAGCTTGTCATGCATCGCTCTGTTTTCCGGTTGCAAATATAGGGTCATTTTTTGAGATACGCTTCATTCTCTGCATAAATTTATTCCGTTTTAACATTTCAAATTAACACTTTAACGGCTATTAAACAAGAAATGCCCTAAATTCACAAATATTTGAATGTAAGCATGAAAATCTTAGTTTTGTATACGAAACTATCTTTTATTAATCATTGAATATCTGTTAAAAGGCAGCGGCTCAGAAACTCGGTTTAACCGGGGGAAAAGAGTGAAAATAGCCTTGCGAATAACTAATGATGCATAAAAAAGTGAGGAATCGTGCGATAGTATCAAAAGTTTTTTGTACTTTTGCATGTCGAAAGCAGTGCTCCGGTCTGTCGCTGGCATCTTTCAGGTGCGAGAGGAAAGTCCGGGCAGCATAGAGCATCCCACTTCCGAAACTAGAAGCTATTGGTGACAGTAGGTGTCGGTAGAAGAAAATAACCGCTTTCACTTATCCCGTTTGTCCAGTCTGGGGTGGTGAGAGTAAGGGTGAGAAGGTGGTGTAAGAGACCACCAGCTGGCGGGTGATCGTCAGGCTGTGCCATCTGGGAGCTGTAAGCTCATGTATACCGCAGATTGAGGGCGGCTCGTCCGAT
>ERZ1026903.925-NODE-925-length-11942-cov-91.079751_pt1 | contig 11942 bp, 16 predicted proteins | sample MGYA00380180_ERZ1026903 | MGnify/ENA primary metagenome ERZ1026903 (study PRJEB33269, sample SAMEA4719816) | human gut metagenome | biome: human-associated habitat; feature: organic feature; material: feces | place: Cameroon | collected 2013-10 ... | reverse complement strand
GTTCGATGGCTGGCGTAACCGGAAGCATGGGACCTTTCTTCTGCGAATTCACCCTGAACGGCGATATTCTCGCCCACGATTATCCTGCCACCTATGCCCACGAGTTTGCCCACTTTCTGGGAGTAGCCAACGAGGGCGAAGCGAACTTCTACAGTTACATCGTGTGTACGGCATCGGCAGATAAGCAGGTGAGATTCAGCGGCTACTACCACATCTTCTTCCATGTATTGAATAATGTATTCGATATTCTCGGCGAAAAGGAGGGAGAAAGATTCCTGAAACATATCCGTCCCGAGATAATCCAGCGGGCAAGAAACGACCGCCACTACTGGCTCAGCAAGCGATGCAAGGCATTGGATGCTGCCCAGGATTTCATCTTCGAACTCTATCTCAGGGGCAACCATGTGGCAGAAGGCAGGAAGAGCTACTCGGGCGTCATCGGTCTGATTCTGGCTTGGGAAGAAAAAAAGAAAGAAGAGAAGTGAAGAGAGAAGAGAGAAAGAGAGAAAGAGAAGTGAAAAAGAATCAAGGCTGATATGCACCCATACCAGCCTTGATTTTTATTCACATATATCTATAGAAAGTAATACCTTAATAATTTTCCTATTGCTTTTACTGCTGAATACATCTGGCATTTGACTTACATTCCTTTTTCATTCCCTTCTTAGCGCCCTTCTTAGCGCCTTTCTGAGCAAAGCGCTTTTTCATCTGTCGCTCTATCTCATAAACACGCTGAATCTGCTGCTGAGTCAGAAACTTAGAATACTCCTTGTAATACTTCTTACGGATGCTGAGAATCTTCTCGCTCATCTCAAAGCGCTGCTTGATTTCCTGCTCCGTCTGAGCATCCGTCTTCATTTCGCCCTTCTTATGATGAGGACGAGGACCCAATGCCCATATTTCTTTCTGACAACGAGTATAGGTGTCAGAAAACTTAGCACCCGTTTTGTCATCAAGCCCCAAACTGCGAACGAAAAACTGAGACTGCTTCTCTGCCAACTGTTCACGAGAGAGGCTCTGCTTCTGATTAGGTGCCTGAGCACATACATTTGTTGCAACGGTCATCATAGTGACGACCATCATCAAAATACCTAAAATCTTTTTCATAATTCACCTTTTTATATATTATAGAATCTAATAATTATATTCTTGAATCCGTTTATTCATTTCTTGAATCCGTTTATTCATTTCTTGAATCCGTTTATTCATCAAGAAAGACATCATCCTGATAAACATTGAGCAGATATTCCTGATCGGCAGAAGACAACTGTACGAAAGCCTGATCTACCGCTTGCAACTCATTATCTGCCTGAGATGGCAGAGAAGAATGAGGCGCCATGAAATCGATGTTGAGTACCAGGAGTACTGCCACCGATGCTGCCACAGCCATTGCTGCCGCCCATATCACCTTCATCAGAGGTAGTTTCTTCGGCTGCCTCCTGACAGGTTCCGGTTTGTCATTCTTCACCTGTTCCAGGATATTGGCTTCCATCTCCTTGAAGAATCCTTCTGGCGCAGAGTAAGGCATCCGCTTACCCACCTGGTCGAAATCGAACTTCCCGGTTTCTTTGAACTCTAAATTTGTATCCATATTCTTTTCCATTTTGAATAACCATTTAAAAACTCACAGAACTCTCACTTAATCGTTCGAATTCATGTACTTGATAATTTTCTCCTTGGCAACATGATAGCTTGCCTTGATACTGGTTGGCGTGGAATCAGCAACCTTCGCTATTTCGTCGAAACTCAATTCATCGTAATACCGAAGATTGAATGCCAGCTGCTGTTTTGGCGGAAGCGAGAGAATCGCCTTCTGCAGTTTCACCGCCACCTTATCATCGAAGTCGATATAATTATCGGCAGGGATGAGGTGGATGCCCGTTGATTCAGATTCCAGAGAAACCACTTCCTGTCTCCGTTTGCTGATGAGTCGCAGAGCCTCGTTGGTAGCGATGCGGTAAATCCAACTTTTCAAAGAGCAATCGCCCCGATATTGATTGAACGAGCGATAGATTCTCACAAAAGTTTCCTGCGAGGCATCCTGCGCATCATCGTGCAACACCACCAGTCGGCGGATGTGCCAGTAAACGGTTTCCTGATATTTCATCATCAGCATTCTGAATCCGTTTTCAGGCGATTGCTTCAGCGTTTCCACTATGCCATTATCTTTAATACTCATATATTTCGTTTCACTTCATTACTTGAACGTTAATCATATTCATTTATTTCTTGAACGTTAATCATATTCGTTCATTTCTTAAACGTTACGATTATATGACCAACCGAAAAGGAAAAAGTAAAAAGCGGGATGCATTTTTTTCGATGCCAGCTTAATTTTTCCCCTTCTTTCTTCTTTTAATATATAGAAGAGGAGAAAAAAGGAGCAAAATCTCCTGTTTCTCAAAGAAAAAGTATATATTTGCAATCGAATTGCGGATATCAAAAAGATATATCGATATGAAGAAAGAAAAGAATTTCCCTGAAAAGGATTTTTCAGATATGAAGGCATCAGATAAGATAGCTTTGGATAAGAAGGCATTGGAAAGCTTATCGGATGATGAGATTCTGCAGGGCTTCAAGGATGCCGATGCCAGAATAGTGAGGGAGTATTACTACGGATACTGCCGGGTGGCTTATTGCATCTACGACAAGCGATATGACCTGCAGCACAAGCCGGGCATGGATTTCTTCTCGCTGGCTCACGAATACTATCTCTATCTCTGCGAACACGACTTCAAAACGCTGGAAGACAGAAAACCGAGCATGTCGCTCAAAACCTGGATGGTGAATGGCTTCCGCTTTCTGCTGCTCGATAAACTGAAGGAGGTGGTGAAGGAGCATTGCTTCGAGAGTATCGAGGCTCGACAGGAAAGCCGCAAGATGCAGTTTGACGTGACTGATAACCAGTTTGAGCACGATCTTTACCAGACGATAGAGGACATCGGCACGTTCTATTATGGCAGAGACAGCAAGAACAGCATCATCCTGAAGATGCTCTATATAGAGGGATTCCGGGGCAAGGACGTAGCCGCCCAGTTGGGCATATCCCACTCAGCCGTCACCCAGCGTTGCCAGAAGATGATGCACGATGTGGTGATTCCTTATTTCAAGAGATACTTCGATGCATCGGAATACGGAAGCTATCTGTCGTTCGCCGACGAAGACGCATCTGTTTCAAGTGCTCCGAAGATGTCAATGCCGAGAATGATGAATTCGGGAATGAGTTCAATGCCGGAAATGATGGCTTCGAGAATGTGCTGCGAGGAAGCGGCAGATAATGGCAATAACATATTTAACAATAAGAATAATATGGAAGATATGAAGAAGGGAAGAATCACTCCTAGCTGGATTGATTCATTAAAAGAGAACGAGATTTTTGTGTTTGGCAGCAATCTGGCTGGCATGCATGGTGGTGGAGCTGCCCGCATTGCCCGCCTGCATTTCGGTGCCGTCATGGGCAAGGGTGTAGGCTTGCAGGGCCAGAGTTATGCCATCCCTACAATGCAGGGCGGCGTGGAAACCATCCGTCCATACGTGGAGGAATTCATTATCTTTGCCCATCAGCATCCCGAGCTTCATTTCCTGGTAACCCCAATAGGTTGCGGCATCGCCGGCTTCGAAGCCGAAGACATCGCCCCATTGTTCGAAAAGGCAAAGGAGATGAAGAACATCAGCCTTCCTGAGAGTTTCTGGGAGGTGATAGAGTAATCTTCTGAAGAAAGAGTGGAATATAGGTTTTGAAAGAAAAAGGAAAAGATCATGCAGAACTTGAAAGAAACTTTAGAATCATTTTCCTTGAGTGAGGATACACGGAGAAAAATTCTGAACGAAGACCATCCATTCGGAAATCAGGGCAACCCATTCATCCCTTCTGAATTCAAGGAAATCGCTCAGATAGCTTTAGCCGGTCACTTCCTGGTAACTGCTGGAGTCCAACAGGTAACAGTACAACCCACATGTGTGGAGTTCTACTATCACGAAGAGGCAGAGGGTGGCATCAAAGACCCCATCGTATATCATCGCAACCCTAAGAATGGTTCTCCCAAGAGCATCTTCAAGTTGGGCATCCTGCACAACCATGTTTCAGGAATCGACATCACGTTCGAGAAGGGCACCCATCCCGAAGATGCCATCAGGGCATCCCTGCTGATACGTGAGTTTTCGGTAGATGGAAATCCACCCGACAGTCGTTCCACCTTATTATATGATATGCTTTATTCGCAAGCCTCCATCTTCGATGGCTTCTCCATCAAATGGGTTGATGGAGAAGAAAAGGCAGAGGTAGAAGCTGATGTGCGCAAGAACGTGGCGAAATATGATGAAAATGGGCAGAAGATGCAGGCAAAAAATCATCAGGAACTTCTCGACAAAGGGTTTACCCTGACAAAAGACAAGAAGCATATCCAAGACCCACGGCCATGGCAATTTAAAAAGATACAGATATGATAGTAGATAAAGATACGAATCAGGTATTCGTTTCAGAATGGCTTCAAAAAGTTCATCCTGCATTCTTCAGCCGTTTTTCGGAGTTACTGAAGAATGTCCACATCAATATGGCTCTGTTATCAAACACAGCCGATATCTGGTGTCGTGACTACATGCCGATTCAACTAGCCGAAGAGGATTTCCTGCAATATCGGTATTATCCCGATTATCTCACAAAGAAAGAATCAGACAAGCAATATATTACGGATTCAAAGAGCGTGTGCAAAGCTTTGAAGCTACCCAATATCCAAGCCACCGATTTGATAATAGATGGCGGGAATGTGGTAAAAGCCCATGATTGCATCATCATGACAGAGAAAGTTTTTCATGAAAACGCTCAATATCCGCAAGCAGAAGTATTGAATGAGTTGGAGCATCTATTTCATTGTGAGGTCATCATGCTTCCATGGGATAAATATGAGAAATATGGGCATGCTGATGGAATAGTGAAACCAATAGACGAGTCACATCTTCTCTTGTCCAACTATTCTGATTACGACCAGGAACTTGCAGAAGAATTCGAGCGACGGCTTGCCATCCGTTTTCGGATAGAGAAGCTACATTATCATGTTCAGCGAGCAGATAAGCGAAATTGGGCATACATCAACTTCCTGCAAGTTGGCAACAACATCGTTCTGCCAGCTATCAACACAGAAGAGGATGAGCAAGCTATGGAGCAAATAAAAACATACTATCCATCATGTAATATCTACCAGTTGGATAGTGAAGAGATCATTAAACAAGGCGGAGCCTTGAATTGTATAACTTGGAATATTAAGAATTAATTATTATGGCATTTATACATCACACAGAAGAAGAGCAAAAGCGATTCTGGGAACTCATGAATCGTTTTGAAAACGAGGAAGAGGCTATCAAGAATGGATTCTTAAATGGATTCACAAGAGAAGAAATGATATTTATGGGAGAAATGAATATCGTCGAGTTTGGAAATAAGTATTATCAGCTCTGCTATTACTACATGACTGAATTAGATTATTAGCAACTAATTTAGGAGCAATGATAGGAGAATCAGCCTTCCGGAAAGTTTCTAGGAGGTGATAGAGTAAAGAATTGGAATAATACATAATTTAAACATTATAAGATATGAAGACAAATAATAAAGATAAGTATTTTGACATACCAAAGAATTATCAGAATTTTGTATTGGTACAAAAGACGAATGCAAAACCTGAAGATTATGGTTACACAGAGGAGGCTGTATTAAATGTTTTGAATCTGGTCAAGAATGATCCTAACAATTATGATCTTGAAGATGACGACCTACAAAACGACTTAGGTTGTTTCTTCAACGACGGAGTATGCGTTGAAAGAAATGTAGAGTTTGCTAAATATTGGTTTGCCAAATCTGCAGATCAAGGCAATGACTTAGCTCGCAGCAACTTGGCAGACATCTATCGTAAAGGTACTGATGGAACAGAAGTTGACCTAAAGAAGGCATTTGAATTGTATAAGGCCTGTGGTTTGCCATACGCCCACTATCGTTGTGGAGAGTTTTACGAGAAAGGTTGGGGAGTAGATAAAAATATAGAAGAGGCTAAACGCTACTATTCATTAGCCTACTCAGAAGGACATCCTTTGGCTAAAAAGAAACTGAAAGAGTGGAATTTTTTAGAGGATTAAAGATGAGAAATCAAACTATACCACAAGAATATAAGCCATCCCCAAGCGAAGTTGAAAAATACATTCGCTTGTGGGATAGCTTAGACAATTATGTAAATCAAGAGAAAGCTCTTGACAAATTGTTTTTCAGCTTATGCCAAAAGAACGATACCATAGAAGATGTTCTGCTAAAATGCTCTACACTAAATGACTTCTATAGTACCAACATATTTGATATTCATGCTGTTGCCAAGCATATACTATCAATTCCAGATATTGACAAGAGACTGAAAAATGGAGATTTAACTTTAGTGGATGAATTGCCCACGTCGAAGTTGGAAAAGAAAAGAAGCAGCATTTCTTCTACTCATTTGCTTCAAAATATTGCAGCCACCATCAACCATTAATGTATGCTATTTACGACAACTATGTAGAGAAAGTGTTACTGTATTTCAAAAGACGCGACAAATTTTATAATTTCAACAATTCCGACTTACGAAACTACCCAGTTTTCATCAATATCATACATAAGTTCCAAGAGAGCTATGGGTTAATGGCATACAATCTAAAAGAGATAGATAAATATCTATGGCAATTAGGTAAATCTTATTACAAAAAATATAATTAGGTAAAAATGTTAGGAGCAATGATAGGAGATATTGCTGGCTCAAAATATGAGTTCAACAATACGTTTGATTATGATTTCGAGATGTTCGGCGAGGGATGTGACTTCACCGATGATACCATTTGTACGGTGGCGATAGCCGATGCAATACAGAACGGGCGAAACTATCAGGAAAGCCTGTTGGATTGGTGCCGCCGCTATCCTTCTCCAAAAGGAGCGTATGGCGGAAGATTCGCGGGGTGGATTCGTTCACTTGATCCGCAGCCATACAATAGTTTTGGCAATGGTTCGGCAATGCGAGTATCACCTGTGGCTTGGCTATTCGATGACCTGTCGCAGGTTTTGGAAGAGGCAGAGAAAACGGCTCTTCCTACTCATAACCATCCCGAAGGAATCAAGGGAGCCAAAGCCGTGGCTCATGCCATCTGGCATTTCCGCAAGAGCAGATTCTCAGAAGAATCTAAGGAGTGTAAAGATAAGAATTCTAAAGAATCTGATGATAAGGCAATGAAAGCCTTCAAGGATATCACCCGCAGCTATTATGAGGATTTCGATACACGAGATTATCCGAAAGGCAAGTTCGATGAAACCTGCATGGATGCCGTGCCATTGTCTTTCTATCTTCTTTCAAAAGCCTCATCCTTCGAGGATGCCATCCGCCTAGCCATATCTCATGGCGGCGATAGCGATACCATCGGAGCCATCGTCGGCTCCATCGCCGAAGCCCGATTCGGAATTCCACAAGATATGAAAGAAAAAGCAATCAGCTATCTGCCGGATGATATGAAAGAAGTATTGGTAACTGAACTTTCGCACTTGAAAGCCTAAAAATATTTAGCCTTAAGGCTAATTATATTTTCCCTTAAGGCTAAATATTTTTAGACTTAAGGGAAAATAATCACCATCAACTTTTCACGGATATTCCTTTCAAACTCCAAGACTTCGCAGGAATAGGCAGAGGGCGTAATTTTGCATTTCTACTTCACACTACACAGATTCTGCATAATTAAATGATTTACTGCAACTTACAAGAGTGCAATATACAATCAGACACTACACGAACACTACACCACACTACACTCACTACACTCGGAGCCGCTTACATTAAAGAAAAAACGAAGCTCGGCTGTTCCATAAGAGCCAAATAAAAAAAGTGCAATGTGGTGTAGTGTGCGTGTAGTGTGAAGTACAAATGGCTTGCTATTCTTCTGAGATTTCCGATGAATCATCTTTCTGAATCCAGCAGCAACGCCACAACCCTTTTTGTGCCTAGCCACGGCAATTCATTGCCCCAGCCAGGGCAACATATTGCCGTAACCAGGCACAAATCGTTAGGACGCCTTTTTGAGAAAGGTTCGATTGATAAAAGCCGATAGATTCACATGTACAAAAGATGTAACATGCAAAATAATGCCACAAAAATTTGGTGTTATCAAAGAAAAACCGTATTTTTGTGGCAATTAAAACAAGTAAATATGACGAATCATGATTTTTAGATCTTATACAAACGATTTTCACCGTCAGAACAGTATGGGTGCCGTGAAGGAGGTAGAATCCATGTTATTGCATCCTTACTCGCGGGAGCAGAAGTTGGCACAGATCAACTCTCTGCGCCAGAAGGCAGTTTCAAAAGAGAGCAGCAACTTGCGAAGATCCAAGAAAAGAGAATTAGGCATAATTGAAGAATTTCAGAAAAGAGGATTGACCTAAAACTAAAAAAGCAGCACGTGAAATCATGCTGCTTTTTTAGTTTTATTTAGTTTACTTGCTTGCAGGTAATTCTCTGCTTATACAGAGGTCCATCCTTTATTTCTCTTCAAAATAACTACCCGCTTCCATCACGCAATCCATCGCACGGCACTTGTTGTAGCGCTCTCGGGCTCTGTTTTCTCTGGCAAACATCGCCTTGGTGCCAGCCTCATCTTCCGAGAACTGAAGGTGGTTGTCGATGCCCATACCATGAGCAATGTTCTCCACATCAAGATCATCGGTGCCGATGAAGGTAAAGGTCCAGTTCTGCTTCTTCAACTTCTCTATGAGGTTCTTGATCATCTTCAGATCATACTCCTCGCTGCAGTTCTCCTCACCATCCGTAATGATGGTTACCAATACGCTGTCATCCTCGGTGGTCAGGGCGTTGATCTTGGCGATGCCCATGCCTATGGCATCATAAAGAGGGGTGCCGCCACATGGGTTGTAATCCCTTGATTTCAAAGGGTTGGCATGGCGGGCAGACACATTATCGTAGAACAGCTTCTTGTGGGTGCTGTCGAAGGTGATGAGCGTTACACGCTGCTCCATGTCCTTATGCGTCTTCTGCATTTTCTGAATCGTGGTCAGGGTCTCGTTGATGCCCACCAGTGCCTGGCGCTCGATAATGCTCATGCTGCCACTCTCATCTACTACCAAAAGATTGAATACTCGTTTCATAACTTGTTTCTCCTATTAATTTTAATTGTTCAACATATTCTGTTTCATATTCCATTTCATCAAGAAGAGGGAACTTACCAGCTTCTTTTCCAACTTCCTTATTATAGCTTCATCCCCCGCATTCTGATTGCTTCTTTATTCCTTAAAAGAAAGAATAGAGGGAAAAATTAAGAAAAGACACAAAAAAAGTTTGCTTGTATCGTTATTTTTTGTAATTTTGCAGAAAATAAGAAACAAGCATATGGGCAATATGAAATATCCGATAGGCATACAGAGCTTTGAGAAAATCATCACAGAAGGATATCTTTATATAGATAAGACTCAGATGATTTATGATATGGTAGAAAATGGCAAGATTTACTTTCTGAGTCGTCCCAGACGATTTGGAAAGTCACTCCTCGTTTCTACACTTGAATGCTATTTCCAAGGAAGAAAAGAACTGTTCAAGGGCTTAGCCATCGATAACCTGGAAACCAACTGGAAACAATATGCGGTATTCCACCTTGATTTCAACGGCAAGGATTTCACACAAGCAGGTCAGCTGGAAAAGACGCTGATCGATTTCGTTGAATCGCAGGAGGCCATCTATGGCAAGGCTTCCTTTGCTTCCACCCTCGGCGACAGATTCATTGGCGTTCTGAGAAATGCCCACGAAAAAACAGGACTTCGCGCCGTTGTCCTTATTGATGAATACGACAAGCCTCTGCTAGACGTCTTGGATTCTACTCTGAAGACAACCGACGCTGATGGCAACGAGCGATTGCTGGAAGACAGACATCGGGAAATTCTGAAAGGCTTCTACAGTGTATTCAAAGCTGCCGATAAAGATCTGCAATTCGTTCTGCTTACGGGAGTTACCAAGTTTTCGCAAGTAAGCGTATTCAGCGGTTTCAACCAACCCGAAGACATCAGCCTTTCTGCCCACTTCGATACGCTTCTCGGCATCACTGAAGACGAGTTGCGCTCTACCTTTTCACAGCAAATTGCAGAAATGGCTGAGGAATATGATGTTTCAAAGGAAGAAATACTGATAAAACTGAAACGCCAGTTTGACGGCTACCATTTCAGTCGCAGGATGCGAGGCGTATATAATCCTTTTAGTATCTTGCGTGCCTTCAAGGAAATGCTCATCGACGACTATTGGTTCCAAACGGGTTCACCCAGCTATCTGGTTCGCCTGCTAGCTCATAGCGATGAAAACATCAACGAACTGGTGGGGAAATATTATCCCACCAATTGTTTTGAAGAATTATCCATCGATTGCCCTTTATCAATAATATTCCAAAACGGATACTTGACCATTAAAGAATGGGCAAAAAATACAAATTCATATTTATTGGATTTTCCGAACGATGAAGCAAGAAGGGGATTCGTCAGCTTGCTGGCAGCATCAAAAACAGGAACAATAGATGATTGGGGAGAGAACTGAACAAGTTATTACATATATATAAGGAGATAAGGAGATGAAAGAAATATTGATAGTAGGCATAGGCAGCTTCTTCGGGGGCGGCATGAGATATTGGATTTCAAAGATGGTGCAATCCTGCACGGCGATAGCCTTTCCTTTCGGAACCATGGCGGTGAATGTGGCGGGATGCCTCATCATCGGGTTTCTCTCGGGATTGAACTGGAGGGAAGGAGGATGGATGTCGCCATCTGCCAAACTGCTGCTCACCACGGGATTCTGCGGCGGATTCACCACCTTCTCTACCTTCATGAACGAAGGGGCGGGATTGATGAAGGAGGAAAACTACCTCTATATGATGCTCTATCTATTCGGGAGTTTGGCGCTGGGACTCGTCGCCGTGCTCGCCGGACACTATCTGGCGAAGATTATCGCATAGAAAACTTCGGAGAATGGAAAGAAGAAGAACCTGGATTGCCGAGAAAGAAGACCGGAAAGCAGAAAGAAGAAGAACCCGGATTATCGCATAAAATACAGAAGACAGGATTCCATCAGATGAAGAAATGATGAAAATTCTATCTTTTTTATTATTTTATATTTTCAAAATGCCTTAATTACGAAATTTATTCGTAAATTTGCAGAAAATAATCTGCACTCGACTATTTGAAAGCATGCTTTCATTGTTCTCGTTTGCTTAATTTTTGCACCAATGAATACATTAGATACAAACAATATAAAATGGAGCGAGAATGTGATCATCGCTGATGCCGATTATATCGACAAAGTGGCTTTCGACCTGACTGTCAACTTCGAGCGAATGATCAACCGACGCATCCAGCCAGCTGACATGGCACAATGGGCAGTGTGCATCGCCCTCGACGGAGGACTCAGAGAGGGGGAACACGAAACGCAAGTGGTGCTTATCCACGATAAGAAATCCATTGCGATGAAGAACTTCCGCCCTTCTAATTATGAAACGGACCTCAACGCCAAGGCTTTCAAGGAAGCAGGTCTCGGAGAATTCATCTTCTCGTCTTATCCTACAGAGGAGAAGATGGTGGGAAAGGATGAATTCCTCGTAGAAGTGGCACGCACCGTATGCAACACCAAGGAGGTGAAAAGGGTGATGGTGATTCCGAACTCGGAAGATGGAGATGCCTACGACCAGCTGAGAGATATGCTGAGAAAGGTGGAGGATGACGACAAGCGCATCACCCTCTTCGCCATGCAACCCATGCCGGGAGGAAACTTCCGACAGGAGATTCTGGGTTACTCGCTGATGAACGCCCTCGGAATCTCGGCAAATGAGATAAAATAAACATTAAAATAATAAACATAATAATAAAAAACAAGATTATAAATGAGTAGAGTACTTAT
>ERZ1026903.924-NODE-924-length-11943-cov-3.559303_pt1 | contig 11943 bp, 10 predicted proteins | sample MGYA00380180_ERZ1026903 | MGnify/ENA primary metagenome ERZ1026903 (study PRJEB33269, sample SAMEA4719816) | human gut metagenome | biome: human-associated habitat; feature: organic feature; material: feces | place: Cameroon | collected 2013-10 ... | reverse complement strand
GACGACTCCTGCGCGCTCGCGCGCATCGAGGCGGAGACGGGTTCGACGAAGCGAGGGGCATGAAAACAGATCGGCCCGGGGAGAGGGGAGCTCCACCGGGCCACAAGGAGGGGGATGATGCGACGCTTGCGCATCGCTCTGCTTCTAAGGGGGTAAAGCAGAGGCAAACTGAAAGGAGGGGAGCCTTTCGTTTACAGCTGCTAGTATACGGGTCGTTCGCGCACATCGTATGATGCGGGCGTGCGCGTTTTGTGAAACGATGGGTCGCAGAGTAACGGTTCGTTAACAAGGATCAAAAGAGTCAGGAAAAGAAGTTTTCCGATAGGCGCCGCGCCGCAGAAATCTGGCGAGCGAAAGGTTGGCGAACGACATTGCCTCAAAGCGGCATCGACCTGAAGTAACATGTTCTACGATGATACGCGTTGGTCGATGATGCGGAAGCGGGCGTGTGCGGGTGCGAGAAACAGATCGGCCCGGGGAGAGGGGAGCTCCACCGGGCCACAAGGAGGGGGATGTGCGGCACCGAGGTGCCGCCACTGCTTTGTAAGGGGAAAAGCAGTACAAACTGAAAGGAGGGGATTCTTTCGTTTGCGAGACCAAGTATAAAAGTAAGCCTTGAAGAACACGTGATCGACTCATGTTCGTCCTGTGAAATGCCGCGAAGCGTCGGCGAGCGTCCATCCTCCTTCCTTCCGCCGCTCGAACTGCGCCGTTCGCGCGAGATGCTTCCGTCTCGGCGTGCGCGAGCGCATCGGCGCATTTCGACGGTCGCATGTCGGGGCTCTTTTCGGTATCATGGATCACCTGACGAAAGGAACTCCCCATGCCCGATATCGCGCTTCGTTTTCACAAGGACATGCTCGTGCTGTCCTCGCCGGTTGCCGTTGTACTGGCCCGGCAAGGGTTCGACGTGGAACACGATCTCGAATTCGCCAACCTTGTGGAGCCGGAGGCGGTGCGCGATGCGCTGCGCCTCAACAAGATGGCAGGCGCCCAGTGCCTCGTGGCGAACACGGAAGGCATCGCGCCTGCTCGTCTGGCGCATCGCGGCATGGAGGACCGCGCGGCGGAGATCGTGCGCACGGGCTTGTCCCTGGCGCGCGAGCTGAAGCCCCAGCACGTGCTGGTGGAGATCGGCCCGTGCGGCCTCCCCCTCGATGCCGCCAGCAAAAGCTCGCTCAACGAGAACCGCGACCAGTACGCCCGTGCCGCCCGCGCCTGCGATGGCCAGGAGTTCGACGCGTTCTTCCTCAACGGGTTCGCCAACCCAGCCGACCTCAAGTGCGCGCTCATGGGCGTGCGCCAGGTGAGCGGCGCGCCGGTGTTCGCGTCGGTGGACGTGGATGCCGACGGCATGCTGGCCGACGGTCGCCATACGCTCGAGGATGCGCTCGCCGTCATGGTGGACTACGAGGCCAGCGTGGTCGGCTTCGCCACGGCGGCTCCGCTCGATGCGGCCGTGACGTTCGCTCGCCGCGCCAGCGGGGCGGGGCGGCTGCCGGTGCTGGCTCAGCTGATCGTGCGTGAGCATAATCCGAAGCAAGGCGACGCTACGCACGAGAACCCGTATTACTGCCCCGATGTGCTGGTAGGGGCGGCCGTGCAGCTGCGTGCGGCCGGAGCCCAGTTCCTGCGTGCGGCCGGTGCCGCCACGCCGGCCTATGCAGGCGCGCTCGCGGCGGCCAGCGAAGGGTTCGACGTTGTGCGCTCGGATGTGGAGGAGTAGCATGGCAGGCTCTAACACGGTGCGCAGCCCGCATTACGGAGCGCTGCAGGATGTGGTGGATTCGCTGTACCTCGGGCTGGGGCCGAAGGAGAAGCTCCGCCGCCTCGACATCGTCGTGGCCGCCGAGGCCGCCGATCTTCCCGACGCCCTGGCCGAGATCGTCAACCTGCTGCCGCCCGGCAGCTACACGCGCCAGCGCCTATGCGACCAGCTGAACTCGGCTATCGGCGGGCATGCGTGGGGGCAGGTGTACGGCACCGTCCAATAGCGCGTGGGGCGAGGCCGCAGCGACCGGCAGGGTGTCGGCGGTGCCGGGGCGCCCGTCCGACGCGAGGCTTCTCCACGCGAGGCGGCGGCCGACGCAACGTCTCTCGGGGGGCGTCCGCCCCGTCGGCGGCCGTAGGCAGGCTCCTCCTGCGTTCGCTCGCGGCACCCGTGGATATACTGTGAATCGCCCGCCGCGCCCCGTGTGGCCAATCGATACCCCCTTGCGCACGGCCTGCTCCGCTAGTACTATATGTTCACTTTCCTAACATCACCTACTACTACATATTGTGGAAAACATGGCGTAGATCGTGTGGAAACACTGCGCATAAACCAAGCGAAGCCACAGCTCGCAGCAGGAAAACGACGAAGCAAGAAGAAGCTCGAAGAGAGGATTGGCAGCATGGTCGAGACCATCATGAAGCGCGACGGCCGGACGGTGGAATTCAAGCAGGAGAAGATCGCCGAGGCGGTGGAGCGCGCTTTCCAGGCATGCGGGGCCATGCAGGATCGTGCGGCGGCCGAGGATATCGCGCAGCGCGTGGTGGACAAGCTGGAGAGCGGCGCCATCGAGGGCGCGCCCACGGTTGAGGGCGTGCAGGACCTCGTGGAGGAGACGCTCATCGAGTCCGGCTTCGTGCAGACGGCCAAGTCCTACATCCTGTACCGCGCCGAGCGCAGCCGCTCGCGCGACGTGAACAGCCGCCTCATCCAAACGCTCAAGGACATCACGTTCTCGAAGGCGTCGGACTCTGACATGAAGCGCGAGAACGCCAACATCGACGCCGACACCGCCATGGGCACCATGCTCAAGTACGGCTCGGAGTCGGCCAAGCAGTTCTATGAGATGTGCGTCATCGACCCGAAGTTCGCGCGAGCGCATCGTGAGGGCGACATCCACATCCACGACATGGACTTCTATACGCTCACTACCACATGCTGCCAGATCGAGCTGAAGAAGCTGTTCAAGAGCGGCTTCTCCACGGGTCACGGCGTGCTGCGCGAGCCCAACGACATCGCCAGCTACGCGGCGCTGGCCTGCATCGCCATCCAGAGCAACCAGAACGACCAGCACGGCGGCCAGGCTATCTGCGACTTCGACTACGGTCTGGCCGAGGGAGTGCGCAAGACGTACCGCCGCCTGTACAAGAAGCATCTGGCCGAAGCCGTTGATCTGCTGCTGGGCGATTCCGTGGACGACTCCCGCGCGTTCGCGCAGGACGCGCTCGCGCGCATCGAGGCGGAGACGGGCGTGTGGGCCAGCCTCGCCATGGACGAGGGCTTCGAGGCCGCCGTGCGCGCGGCGCTCGTGGAGGTCGGCGCCAGCGAGGAGGCCGCCGACAAGGCCGTGGCCTATGCGGCTAAGAACGCCCTGGGCGATACCGACCGCACGACGTTCCAGGCCATGGAGGCGCTCGTGCACAACCTGAACACCATGCACAGCCGCGCCGGCGCGCAGACGCCGTTCAGCTCGGTGAACTACGGCATGGACACCTCGCCTGAGGGTCGCATGGTGGTGAAGAACATGCTGCTGGCCACCGAGGAAGGCCTCGGCTCCGGCGAGACGCCCATCTTCCCCGTGCAGATCTTCCGCGTGAAGGAGGGCGTGAACTACAACCCCGAGGATCCGAACTACGACCTGTTCAAGCTGGCCATGCATTGCTCCGCGAAGCGCCTGTTCCCGAACTTCAGCTTCATTGACGCGCCGTTCAACGCGCAGTACTACAAGGGCACGCCCGAGACAGAGATCGCCTACATGGGCTGCCGTACGCGCGTCATGGGCAACGTGTACGATCCCGATCGCGAGATCGCTCCCGGCCGCGGCAACCTCAGCTTCACGTCCATCAACCTGCCGCGCCTGGCCATCCGCTCGAAGGGCGACCTCGATCTGTTCTTCGACCTCTTGGACGCGAAGCTTGCGCTGGCGGTGGGGCAGCTTGACGAGCGCTTCGAGATCCAGGCGCGCAAGCACGTGTACAACGCGCCGTTCCTCATGGGCCAGGGCGTGTGGATCGATTCCGAGAAGCTGGCGCCTACCGACGAGCAGCGCGAGGTGCTGAAGCACGGCACGTTGTCGCTGGGCTTTATCGGCTTGGCCGAGACGCTGGTGGCGCTGACGGGCAAGCACCACGGCGAGTCGAAGGCTTCGCAGAACCTGGGCCTCGAGATCATCGGCCATATGCGCAGCTACCTCGACCGCCTGTCGCAGGAGCGCGGGCTGAACTACGGCCTCATCGCCACGCCGGCCGAAGGCCTGTCCGGCCGCTTCGTGCGTATGGACCGTGAGCGCTACGGGTCCATCCCCGGCATCACCGATCGCGACTACTACACGAACGGCTTCCACGTGCCGGTGTACTACGACATCAGCGCCTTCGACAAGATCGAGATCGAGGCGCCGTACCATGCGCTGACGAATGCGGGCCATATCTCCTACGTGGAGCTGGACGGCGACCCCAGCGAGAACCTCGAGGCGTTCGAGGCCGTCATCCGGCACATGAAGGAGAGCGGCATCGGCTACGGTTCAGTGAACCATCCGGTGGATCGCGATCCCGTGTGCGGTTACAACGGCATCATCGGAGACGTGTGCCCCAAGTGCGGCCGCACCGAGGCGGAGCACGGCCAGTCGTTCGAGCGCATCCGCCGCATCACCGGTTACCTCGTGGGCACCCTCGACCGCTTCAACGATGCCAAGCGCGCCGAAGAAGGCGACCGCGTGAAGCATCAGATGTAACAGGTTGAACGTGACCCCTCCCGACACTATACGTCTTTACGGCACGGCTCCGGATTCCATCGTCGATGGGCCGGGGCTGCGCTATGCCGTGTTCGTGCAGGGCTGCTCGCACGGCTGTCCTGGGTGCCACAACCCCGACAGCCAGCCCTGCGCGGGCGGCACGGTGCGCGCCATCGCCGACGTGGTGGCGGAGATCGCTGCCAACAAGCTGGTGCAGGGCGTCACCATTTCGGGCGGCGAGCCGTTCGAGCAGGCCGCCGCGTGCGCCGCATTGGCGCGCCAAGTGCGCGAGCTGGGACTGGACGTGTGGACGTACTCGGGCTACCGCTACGAGCAGCTGGCGGAGGGCATCCCCGATCCGGCCGCGCGCGATCTGCTCGACCAGACCGACGTGCTGGTGGACGGCCCCTTCGTCCAGGCGCAGCATTCCTACCAGCTTCCGTGGCGCGGCTCCCGCAACCAACGGTTGATTGACGTTCCCGCCACCCGAGCCCGCGGTCGCATCGTTTTGTGGGAAACTCACGAAGACTTCCCTGTAAAGCCCCCATCGTGGTGAGGCGCCGTCTCCTTTCCTTGGCGACGGTATGGTCGACATGGTAGGATAACGGCATGGAACAGCTTCAAAACTACATCGACGCTATCGTGCGCACCGACTGGGTGACCACGGCCATCTCGGCGGTGGTCATTCTGGCGATCACGGCAGTCGTCGCGCGTCTGACGAGGCGCTTCCTGGGCCGCGTGCTTGCCATCAACGAAGAGCGCGATCTGCCCTCAAGCTCCATCTTCATCAACATCGCCCGCGGAGCCGTGTGGATCACCGGCGTGTGCATCATGCTGTCCACCTGCTTCCGCGTGGACGTGAGCGCCGCCATCACCGCGCTCGGCATCGGCGGCATCGCCATCTCGTTGGGCTTCCAGGACACGCTGTCGAACCTCATCGGAGGTTTGCAGGTCAGCCTGCTGCGCATCATCAAACCCGGCGACAACATCGAGGTGGGCTCGTCCACAGGCGTGGTGAAAGACATCACCTGGCGCCACACCACCATACGCAACGGCGCGGGCGAGGAAGTGCTCATCCCTAACTCCATCATCAGCAAAACCGCTCTCACGCACCTTCCGCCCACGAACCAAGTGAGCTTGGCCATCGTGGTCACCACGGAAGGCCAGCATCTCGACGAAGTGGCCGAGGCTATCGAGCGCAAGGCCGGCGAGGCGGCGGCCGGCATCGGCAAGGTGGTTAAACAGCCGAAGCTCACGTTCTCGGAGATCACCGCGCAGGGCTATGCGGGTTCCATCTCGTTCAGCATGGCCGACAGCCGTACCACGGGCCGTGCAATCGATGCGGTGCTGCGCGCCGTGGCGCCGCTGACCCGAACGGCGGCGCCCGATCGCGCGGAGCAGGTGCTGGAGGAGGCGCAGCAGGAAGCCGAAGAGGCCGCTGCGCAGGAAGCCGCCGGCCATGCGCCGACTAAGCCGAAGCCTAAACCGAAGCCGACTCCCAAGCAGAAGCAGAGGCCGAGCTTCCGCAAGCGCATGGCGCGGGCGCTGCGGCTTGGGAAAGAGGAGCAATCGTGAGCGAGGAGGCGATGAAAACCATGTCCGAAACGCGTTTGACCGAAGGCCCGCTGCACCACCTCGACGGCAAGCTCGCCGAATGCGGATGGGCCACGTCGCTTCTGCGCGCGTACGATCGCGACCGTATCAAGGCGCCGAAGCGCCGCATCAAAGAATGGGACTACTACCTGGTGAACGACGACGAGTTCGCTGTGGCGCTGACCGTCGCCGATATGGGTTACGTGGGGCTCATCTCGGCATCGGTGATGGACTTCGCGCAGGCCACGTCGCATACGGCCAGCGTGATCTCGCCGTTTCCGATGGGGCGCTTCAAGCGCGTATCGTTCCGCTTCGAGGTTGCTGGCGGGCAGCGCCGCCTCAACGTGTGGTTCGCGGGCTTCGACGGCGGCGACGACCTGACGTTCGAGGCCGTGCTGGACGAGGAGCCGCGCGATTCGATGGTGATCAGCACGCCATGGGCCGAAGACCCGCTCGCGTTCTACTACAACCAGAAGATCGTCGCCATGCAGGCGAGGGGCAGTTTCAAGAAGGGGCTTTTGGTGCACGGGTTCTGCCCCGAGAACTCGTTCGGCCTGCTGGACTGGGGGCGAGGCGTATGGACGCGCGACAACACGTGGTACTGGGCCGTGGCGCAGGGTTGGCAGGACGGTCGTCGCTTCGGCCTCAACCTGGGCTACGGGTTCGGCGACACGTCGGCGGCTTCCGAGAACATGGTGTTCATCGACGGTGCTGCGCACAAGTTGCACCGCGTGGACTTCGGCATCCCCGAGAAGACGGGCGGTGCGCACGCGAAGAAGACGGCCGATCGCTACCAGCTCATGCAGCCCTGGCATATGACCGACGACGAGGGACGACTCGACCTCGTGTTCACGCCGCTGCTCGACCGTGTGGACTGGATGGACTTCAAGCTGATCCGATCCGACCAGCACCAGGTATTCGGCCGCTTCGACGGTGCGGTGACGCTTGACGACGGCTCGACCCTGCCGGTGTCGAACCTGCTTGGCTCTGCCGAGGTCATCCACAACGTGTACTGATCAAGCACGGGACGGGCGCGCGAGAGCCGGGAATGAATCGGCGCGCGGAAGGCCGGGAAGGTTGCGTTCGAGCTTGCTTTTGCGCTGCCCGTTCGTATAATAGAGGCGAGCCGCAGGGAGCTGCTAACTCCCCACGGCTCTCGAATCGCTTCGGCGGTTTGGCTTCTTGTTACGGCTCCTTGTCCTTGCGGATCGGGAGCCGCTCCATTATCGCTGTCAAGAACCCCAGCAAACTGGAAGCGAACTCAAGGATCGCCGCTATCAAGGCCAAAACGGTCATGGCGTCCATTTCAGGCCATCGTAGCGGCTTCCGGCAAAGCGCACCATACGACCAGGCGCGCGCTCGCGCGCAACGAATCAGTGTAAAACAGCACATTTAGTGCTGTTTTTCCCTCCGTCGGTCCCTCTCTCGGGAGCATCTGGTGGAAAGGGGTGTGGTGCCGCGCCGCCTCTGCGCTTCGTACCTCTTAGTATAGCGACCGCGTATCATGCGCAGATGGCGCGCATCCAGCGCGGATCTTCCTCGATATCGCGCGCTTTCAACGCGCTTCCAACGCGGATTCCATATTTCTTGCCGGTGTTTCCAACACCGTTCGAGCGTACGCCTGGCGTGGGTCTTGCGTCGATCTAGCGCCGGCGCGAAAAAAACGGCCTCCCGAAACTTTACAGACTTTTGACCGGCGTCCGACACGGTTCTGATGCTCCGTCTTCATCATGTTCCTTGCAGCGGGCCTCCGATGCCCGTGCTTCAGCGGAAAGCAATGCGCTCGCAAAGCGCATCGAAGGAAGGAAGAAGATGAAGAAGCGTTTGGCAATGGCGGTGAGCGCGGCGGTTCTGGCGCTGGGACTGTTCGGGCTGTTCGGCTGTGCGTCGGGCAACGACGATGGTGCGAGCGGCGCAACCGACGGAGGAGCGTCGGCTTCGACCAGCCCGTCCGGCGAGGTCTCGGTCTATTCGCGCGAGGACGGCTCCGGCACGCGGGGTGCGTTCATCGAGCTGTTCGGCATCGAGGAAAAGGATGCCAACGGAGACAAGGTTGATCTGACCACTCCCACGGCCGCCATCACGAACTCCACGTCCGTCATGATGACGTCCGTGGCGGGCGACGCGAACGCCATCGGCTACATATCGCTCGGTTCGCTGAACAACACGGTGAAGGCGCTCAGCATCGACGGCGCCGAGGCTACGGCTGAGAACGTGAAGAGCGGCACGTACAAGGTGGCCCGTCCGTTCAATATCGTGACGAAGGACGGCGTGTCCGATGTGGCCCAGGACTTCATCGACTACATCATGAGTTCCGACGGTCAGAAGGTGGTCGAGGAGAACGGTTGCATCTCCGTTGCCGACAACGCGGGCTCCTATAAGGCTTCCGGCAAGTCCGGCAAGATCGTCATCGCCGGTTCCTCGTCCGTGACCCCGGTCATGGAGAAGCTGGCCGAGGCGTACAAGGCTCTCAATCCCGACGTCGCCATCGAGGTCAACCAGTCCGACTCCACCACCGGCGTGAACATGGCCACCGAGGGAACCTGCGACATCGGCATGGTCTCCCGCGAGCTCAAGGACTCCGAGAGCGGCGTGAAGGCCACGGTCATCGCCCAGGACGGCATCGCGGTTATCGTGAACCCGGATGCCTCCATCGACGAGCTTACGTCCGACCAGGTGAAGGGCATCTACACCGGCGAGCTGACCACGTGGGAAGATGTTATTCCGTCGGCCTAACAGCCGCCGGAAGAGCTCGACGCTGCGAGGCGCCGATGCACCCCGCCTCGGCGCCTCTCGCTGACATAGCCAGACCAAGGAGTGTACATGTTCCACCTGCACATCAAAGAGGGCATAGCGAAGGCGCTGTTCGTGGCCGCCGCGGGGATATCGGTCCTCGCGGTGGCTCTCATCTGCGTCTTTCTCTTCGCGAACGGCGTGCCGGCCATCGCGCAGATCGGCCTTCCCGAGTTTCTTTTCGGCACTACGTGGCGTCCCGCCAACGATATCTACGGCATCTTCCCGATGATCGTGGGCAGCATCTACGTGACCGCCGGCGCCATCCTGGTCGGCGTTCCTACGGGGCTTTTGTGCGCCATCTTCCTGTCGCGGTTCGCCAGCGGCAAGATCGCGGCGTTCCTCAAGCCGGGCGTAGAGCTCTTGGCGGGCATCCCGTCGGTTGTCTACGGCTTCTTCGGCCTGGTGATGATCGTGCCGTTTATTCGCGACAATATGCCGGGCCGCGGCCTGTCGCTTCTGGCCGCTGCCGTGCTGCTGGGCATCATGATCCTGCCCACCATCATCACCGTTGCGCAGAGCGCGCTCGATGCTGTGCCCAAGAAGTACTACGAGGGTGCGCTGGCGCTGGGTGCCGATCACGAGCGCTCGGTGTTCCGCGTTATCGTTCCCGCCGCCGTCTCCGGCATCATGGCCGGCATCGTGCTGGGCGTGGGCCGCGCCATCGGCGAGACCATGGCCGTCATCATGGTGGCCGGCAACCAGCCCATCGTTCCCGAGAGCATCTTCGAGGGCGTGCGCACCATGACCGCCAACATCGTGCTGGAGATGGGCTACGCGGCCGACCTGCACCGCGGCGCGCTCGTGGCCACGGGCGTGGTGCTGTTCGTGTTCATCCTGCTCATCACTATGTTGTTCAACGTTATCAAGAAGCGGGGTGAGACGAGGTAATGAGTCCCAAGCTGACGATCGCCTACGAATCGGTCGACGCCTCCCCGGCGCCCGCCGCCAACCCGGGCGATCGGATCGATGCGATGTTCGAAGCGGCGGAAGAGCGTCATCGCGCCGCACGCCGCGTGGTTTCCATGCTGCTGCGAGCGCTGGTGTATCTGGGCGCGCTGCTGACCACGGCGGTGCTGCTGTTCCTGGTGGGCTACATCCTGGTGAACGGCGTGCCGTACCTCACGCCCAGCCTGTTCGAGTGGGAGTACAACTCCACGAACGTCTCGCTCATGCCGGCGCTGGTGAACACGCTGCTGATGGCGGCCCTCTCGCTGCTCATGGCGGTGCCGGTGGGCGTGGGATCGGCCATCTACCTGGTGGAATACGCGCCGCGCGGCAGTCGTTTCGTAGCTGTCGTGCGTACCACCGCCGAGACGCTGCAGGGCATCCCGTCCATCATCTACGGCCTGTTCGGCATGTTGTTCTTCGTGACGGCGCTGCATTGGAACCTGTCGCTTTTGGCGGGTGCCTGCACGCTGGCCATCATGGTGCTGCCCGTGGTCATGCGCACCACCGAGGAAGCGCTGCTGGCCGTTCCCGACGCGTACCGCGAAGGCGGGTTCGGTTTGGGCGCCGGCCGTTTGCGCACGGTGTTTCGCTGCGTGCTGCCTTCGGCCGTGCCCGGTATCCTGGGCGGCGTGATACTGGCGCTCGGCCGGTGCGTGGGCGAGGTGGCTGCGCTCATTTTCACGGCCGGCTCCATCGCCCAGATCCCGAACTTCGCCGGCGAGGGCGCCATGGCGGTGTTCGATTCCGCCCGCACGCTGGCCGTGCACATGTACGCGCTGGCCAGCGAAGGCCTGCACGTGAACGAGACCTATGCCACGGCGGTGGTGCTGCTGGTCATGGTGGTGCTTCTGAACCTCCTGGCCACGTTCGCCGCCAAGAAGATGAACAAGGGAGGCACCGATGACTAACGTCACGCTTGAGAGAACCGCTCCGACCCAGAACGCCCCGGCTACCTACATGCCCCAGGCGCAGGGCCAGGCGGCCGACCGCCGCATCAAGGAGAAGGCGCCCGCCGACGCGCCCGCCAAGATGGGCGTGCGCAACCTCGATCTGTACTACAAGGATTTCCATGCGTTGAAGAGCATCGACCTGCAATTCCCCGAAAACCAGGTGACGGCGCTCATCGGCCCGTCGGGCTGCGGCAAGTCCACGCTGCTGAAAAGCCTCAACCGCATGAACGACCTGGTGGAAGGCTGCCGTATCGAAGGCGAGATCACGTTGGACGGCGAGGACGCCTACCGCTCCATCGACGTGAACAATCTGCGCCGTCGGGTGGGCATGGTGTTCCAGCAGCCCAATCCGTTCCCCATGAGCGTGTACGACAACGTGGCCTTCGGCCCGCGCACCCACGGCATCAAGAAGCGCGAGGATCTGGACGCCATCGTGGAGCAGAGCCTGCGCGACGCCGCCATCTGGGACGAGATGAAGGACCGCCTGAAGAAGAACGCGCTCGGGTTCTCCGGCGGCCAGCAGCAGCGCCTGTGCATCGCGCGCGCGTTGGCGGTGCGCCCCGAAGTGCTGCTGATGGACGAGGCCACCAGCGCGCTCGACCCCATCTCCACCGCTAAGATCGAAGACCTTGTGGGCGAGCTCAAGAGCAAGTACACGGTGATCATGGTGACGCACAACATGCTGCAGGCGCTGCGCGTGTCCGACAAGACCGCGTTCTTCCTGCTGGGCGAGATGGTGGAGGCCGGCTCCACCGACGACATCTTCACGAACCCGGCCGACCCCCGCACCGCCGACTACGTGGCGGGAAGGTTCGGCTAGGTCGGAGCGTTGTCATCCTGAGCGCAGCGCCGAAGTCGCGGCCTGTCATCCTGAGCGGAGGCGGCAAAGCCGCGTTCCCTCAGGATGACAAAGGGGCTTCCTTTCGGCTTTACGC
>ERZ1026903.922-NODE-922-length-11974-cov-113.238359_pt1 | contig 11974 bp, 5 predicted proteins | sample MGYA00380180_ERZ1026903 | MGnify/ENA primary metagenome ERZ1026903 (study PRJEB33269, sample SAMEA4719816) | human gut metagenome | biome: human-associated habitat; feature: organic feature; material: feces | place: Cameroon | collected 2013-10 ... | reverse complement strand
TGGTGGCATATATATCACGCATATTCTTGATGTCCTCGTCATAAAGCTCAAGTTCTTCGCGGGAAAGCTTGCGGAGGTCGCCTATTTCTGCCAACTTGCGGAAGACTGGATACTTCTCGCTGAATGGCATCTGCTCAAACATGTTCATATTCTTCATTATATAAATCCAACAATCAAATATATCCATACACTCTGCCTCCGTATGCTTGTCGAACAAGGGCAGTTGGAGGTACACAATACGCATCCTGTCGGACACTAGCTGGCGTGTCTGCAAATCGGTAAGCACCAAGTCGGTGCGAAACTTCTTTAATATCGGACTCGACGACACGAAATCCATGAAACATACCGTATAGACTGGAGCCAAGTGATAGTCCCAGATTCCACGAACGCCTTGCTGCACAATGGCACGTGCCGTGTAATACAATGCCCTGTCGGCAAAGTATTCCTGTTCTTTCTTCTGCATCTCGACGATGATATGCTTGCCCTCGTTTGTGACGCAATAGACATCGAAGACCACACCACGGTCATCGGGGCGCAAGCCAAGTTTTTCGGTCTTGGCAAACGTCACGTCCTTGATTACCAACTCGTCTTCAAACAGTCCGTTGAGGAATGTTATCAGGCATTCTTTAGTGTCTTCGCTTCCAAAGATTCGCTTGAAAGCCCAATCGACACGTGGGTCTATAAATCTTGCCATCTTCTTACGTTTTATATGGTCGTGGACGCAATATTGCATTTCTGCTGCGAAGATACACTTTTTTATTGAAACGGCCAAGAAATTCTGGGATTTTCTTTCATTTTAATTTCAATAACTGAAACAACTGCGACTTGTATGGTGTATAGTTGTACAACTAAAGGGTGTATAGTTGTACGACCAAAGAGTGTGTAGTTGTACGACTAAAGGGTGTATAGTTGTACGACTAAAGAGTGTGTAGTTGTACGACTAAAGGGTGTGTAGTTGTACGACTAAAGGGTGTATAGTTGTACGACTAAAGAGTGTGTAGTTGTACGACTAAAGGGTGTGTAGTTGTACAATTAGAATGTGTTACAACTAGGCTCAGCAGACCTGCTGACTGCAGTCTGCAGAGCTACCGACTAGGCTCAGCAGCTTTGCTGAGCCTAGTCGTAACACTTTCTGAAACAAAGAAATGCTTGTTGTTATTTCAAAATAAGCCCAACACTAAATTAGCATCGACACCTAAACGACGACTAATCTCACCGGCGTAGCGCCAATAATGTACATACACTACGACTGAAGTTGCTTCAGCTGGTCTTCCGTTAATCCAGTTAATTGCACGATTTGAGACCAAGGCATACCAATTGCCAACATGTTACGGGCAACTTCAGCTTTACCTTTAGCTATTCCCTTTTCCTCACCATCAACATAAGAGCCATAAAGGCCGGAGTAGTAATCGTCAATAGCCTTAATACTTTCATCGTATTTTTCCTGCTCCTCACTACTCAGGCAACGAACATCTGCCAATTTTGCAAGATGATCAAATATCTTCTTCTGTGCCGTAAAAGGCAATCTTTCCAATACTTCCATATACTTCAATACATAAATCCATTTTTCAAAACCTGTCTCGCATTCTTCCTCACTCTTATCAAAGAAGGGAAGAGAAAGATAGATGAAACAATGAAATGTTTATCATCGTCGGTAACACAATAGATATCAATATTGGAAACACAAAGAAAATCAACGATTTTCTTCAAAAAAGGAAATAGGGATGGGTCTCTCGGGTAAGGCACTAACCTTCTGACTCTACAATCTCTTGGTTTACTGTCTTGCACCCATTAGACAACATACATGCTAATCAAACAAAAAAGAGGGACATCTTGCGATGCCCCTCTTAAATTTATACTTTTTTCTTACTATTACACCTATCAGCGGATAGGGGAAGTCACTCGTACTACTTCACAACCTTAATAGCCTTACCATTTCTGATAACTACGTTCACACCCTTAGCAGCCTTGTTCAAGCGAACACCACCAATAGAGTAAACAGCCTCAGCATTCTGGAAGTCAGCAGTGATACCATGGATACCTGTAGCAATCTCATTCTGAGCCTTAACAGCAGCAGCAACGATTTCCTTAATCTGAGCAGCAAATGCATTGATTTCAGCAGCAGCCTTATCAGCTACTTCCTGTGTCAACTCAACAGCAGCGTAGAGAGAACCAAGCTCCATACCCTTCTGATTAACCTGAGTTGCAATTTCTGCCAACTGATCAAGATAAGTATCCTTAACGTCTGGGCACTCATCGTTGATCTTAGCATCAGCGTCATTCAACAGAGTAGAAATCTCAGTAAATGCAGCCTGGAACGTATCGTTAGCAGCCTCGTTAGCCTCAACCCTCTTAGTCATCGCAGTAGCAGACTCAGCAACGATAACATCAAACTGAGCCTGAGCCTTAGCGCAATCAGCAACAAAGTCCTCAGCGTCCTTCTCTGTCAACTGGATAGCAGCATACTTGGCATTCAACTCCATAGCCTGCTTGTTGATGTTAGTAACGCAATCACCCAACTTGTCGAGGTAAACGGTTTTTACAGACTCAACGCAGGTTTCGCTAATCTTAGCGTCAGCAGCGTCCAATGCAGTCATTAAAGCCGTGAGAGCCTCATTGATCTTAGTATTTGCAGCCTCGTTAGCATCCCACTCCTTCTTGATGTTCTTTACATCAAATGAATAAGTGAAATAAACGCCACCACTAGCAAACTTTACTTTTTTGAATTCAATCTTAGAAACATCAGCTAACTGGTCATTTGCCTTTACCTTAAAGGTAAACAATGTACCATTCTTAAGAGGAGAATTCTGCATACTATAGAACATAACTCTTAAAGCCTTTGTCTCTTCGTTGTACTTCTTAGCTAAAATATGATCATCCAACGCATTGCCACCAACAATAAATTGCTTGTCATCCTGCTCGAAAGAAAGTCCTTCAGGTAATACGATATCCATCTGAAAAGCAACAAACTCCGTAGAACTTTCATAATTAACAGGAATATCTATTACAGAACCAGGCATGGTCTGGACAGGATCAACAGAAATAGTTACAGGATTTACATCCTCTGCATTAGCATAAGAGAAACCCATAACGAATGCCATCAAGGACATTCCAATTTTTTTCAAAATATTTTTCATAACTATAATATTTTAAATTATTATTTCATTGATTTTGCTACAGTAAGAGTTACATCTTCCACATCAGCAACTCCGTTTCCGTCTATATCAGCACATGAGTTATATTCATCGCCCATAGCAAAAGAAACAACTTTCACAACGTCTTCAACATCCCAAACACCATCACCAGTAGGATCGGCAGAAACCTTATATGCAAGCTCGCCACCAACTACATAACCAGTGCCCTTAGGAGTAGAAACCTTGATGTCAGAGATAACGATATCACCACCAGCGAAAGTTTGATCAGCAGCAACGTTCAAACCAAAGAGAACACCAGAGTTACCTGAAATCACATCGTTTGTCAATGATTCAAGAAGCAAGGTGTAAACGTTCTCCTTACCAGGAACAGCCTTGATGCTACCAGTAACATTCTCAGTAAGACGATTACTGTAATTGATATAATCACCATTTTCGTTCTTTACGAAAGAAACGCCCTTAGGAAGAGTAACAATAGCCTGCAAGTTAACAAGCTTGGTTACATTATCAAGAGTTACATTGAGAACATCCTTGTTACCAGCAAACAAGTAACCGCTTTCTTTCTCAAAAGCAGCAGTACCTGCAGAAACAGCCATCAGAGTAGCATCAGACTTTACGTCAACCATCTTTGCACTCTCACCTGGCTTGCTAGCGTCACTACCATAAGCCTCATTGAACGTAATCTTACCATCAACGCAATCCTCAGAAGCCTTTACCTTAATAGTAAGGATAGCACCAGAATGTTCACTGATAGAAGACTGAGCTTTCGTCTCATCATCAACTCCAGTAGAGAAAATACCAAAACGATAATCAACAATCTTTCCATCCTTCTTCTGTGGAACCACCTTTACAGAATGGCTGCCACGTGTAATACGGTCAGCAACCTTAGCAACACTACCTTCAACATAGGTCAAACCTTGTGGAAGTGCAATGTCAAACTGCAACGAAGTAATGATATCCTCATTGTTGAGTTCAATTGCCAATTCTTTCTCTTGCCCCGCCAATATTGTAAAATCAGCGATCTTAAGCGTGTTCTCACCTGCGAATGCAGAAACACTGCTTAATGCAAGAAACAACAAGGTATAGAATATTTTCTTCATATCTTATTATTTTTGATTGTTATTAAATTCATAATCAGTAACAAGAAACCCAATGAAGTATCAGCTGCCACCTGCTGTCGCTTGCAGCAGCCAATACTATCAATTGTTTAACTTTTATTACTTCTTAACTACCTTACGAGCAGTACCATCCTCACCAACGATGATGTTGATACCCTTCTGGATAGACTTCTTCACCATACCACCGATAGAGTAGATACGCTCCTTCATTGTAGGTGCAGTGATGTTGTCAATACCAGTGGTCTCGCCTGTACCATCACCGATGCCACGAGTAATGCTATAAGAACGTCCCTTAGCATCTGAGAAGATTGCATTAGAAACCTCAATAGCTCCACCCTGATAGCTACCATCTACCTCAACATTGAGAACTACGATAGAACCACTGTTACCATTGAAGGCATTGTTGTCGATAGTAGAAGCTACGAAGCGATACTGACCGTCAGCAATTTCATTGCTCAACAACTCATGACCATTAGCACGGTCGGTAAGTTCCTGACCAACCAACTTCATACCCTCTGGCAACTTAACGTCGAACTGACCTGCTGTGAGAGTCTGCTGATGAGCAACCTCAATAGCAATCTGTACGGTCTTGCCAAATACAGTAGTCTCCTCAGATGTCTTGTTAACAGTGATTACATCATCAACAGAAGCAATAGGGTTACTATTCAAAGCACGAGCCTTAGTAGTTGTACCCTCTTCACCATCAGGATTACCGTAGAATACGATGTTAGAGATCTTTGTCAAGTCAGCAACAGTAAACTTCTTGTCACCATTTACGTCACCTGCAACAGCGTTAGCCTCTGGTACATCAGCGTATGTCTTAGCTGAGAGAATCCAAGAACGAACCTCAGAGTAGTCATTGACTGTAACAAGATGGTTAGCATCCTGGTCAGCGTCACCGAGAACGATGTTAGCAATCATCTCAACATGGTTTAATTCACCAATAATAGTCTCAACCTTCTCCTGTACCTCTGGATATACTTCAGAAACATAGTCCTTAACTACAGAAACTGGCTTATTGTCCTTGTCCTTAATCAAGCTACCATTGATATCGTGATCATAAGCTCCTGCTGAATACATATTGTTATTATATGAACGCAAAGCGTAGATAGATCCACCCTCTTCATCCATTTTCTTCAATTCTTTCTTCTTATCAGCGTTAACCTTACTATCTGTACCAGTCAAGAGAGTTACCTTATCAGTCAAGCTCTTGATAAGAACAGTAGTAGTCTCACTATAATGAGCTCTCTTATTCAATCCAGAAATATCACCAGCAATAGAAGTACACTCTGTCAAAAGCGAGGTCTTAAGATCAGCAATACTCTTACCAGACTCTATCGTTGCATTTGCAGCAGCGATGTCCGTATTCAAAGCGTTGATTCTATCACTAATTGCCTTTACCTCCTTCTCATAAGCAACCTTTGATGCCTCTGCCTTAGCATGACTCAGAGCAAAGACTGCAGTCTTAACGGTCTCAAGGTCAGAAGACAAGGTGTTCTTGGCATCGATAGCAGCCTTAGCTGTATCATTAGCCTTCCACTTATTCTCCTTAGCCTCAGCAGGCGTCTTGATAGCGGCAGTTGCTTCCTTAACCTTATTGATAGCACTCTTACGAACCTTCTCGTATGTAACAACAACATTGTTAGTCTTATCAGCCTCAATATCAGACTTGACAGCCACCAATTCAACACCGAGTTTAGCAACCTGGTCAGCATATTCAGCCTGAACCTGAGCATGAGCAGCATTGATGAAAGCAGCAAGAGCATCGTATTCAGCCTTTGCATCAACATAAGCCTTGTTCAGCAAATCATAGGTGTCGCTAGCGATATTGCTCTTCCACAATGAAGTGAGACCAGCATGAGCCTTAGCCACCTTAACCTCCCAATCCAAGTTAACAGCCTGCTTATCAGTATCTGTAGTAGCAGCCTTCAAAGCCTTCTCATAATCAGCAGTCAAAGTCTTGCAATTAGTATTGAAGTATGCATCAAATTCAGCAATCTTAGCTGTATTTCCTGCATATTCCGTCTTCATATCAGTCAACTCAGTAGAGATTGATGTGATATTGGTCTTAATAGCAAGCTCCTCCTTTGTGTTAACCGAAGCATAGAGAGCCTTCACGCCATCAGCACAAGCCTTAACACTAGCCTCGTAGGTCTTCTTATTAGCACTTACAGCAACATCAGCGGCAAGGTCTTTTTCTACCTTATCGATAGCTGCTTTCTGCTTCTCAACATCGGTCTTCATATCAGCTGCAACAAGCACATACTTATCAATGTATGTCTGGGCAGCAGCAAGGTCTGTATTCAACTGAACAATCTTGCCAGTGATATCTGTTCTTGCAGCATCATTGTCCTTTGCTGTCTTACTTGCAGTCTCTGCATTTGCATAAGTCTTGTCTGCCTCATAGGCAGCAAACAACTTCTTGATAGCACCATATTCAGTTGCATCCAAGAGTCCAACCTTAGCCTTTTCTGTCTTAGCAGCTGTAACAGTCTTTGCTACCATATCATCAAATGCCTTGATATCCTTAGCCTTGCCAGCATGAACGAATCCTGCCATAGCAGTCTGCTTCTTCTGAATATCAGACTCCAACGCATTCAACTTAACAGTATAATCATCTGTCAAAGCCTTGTCAAGAGCCTTAGTTACCTCATTACCAGCCTCAGCAGCTTCAATGGTAGCCAAGATCTTGGTATCCATGTTAATCAAGAACTGAACATCATCACTAGCCAATGCCTCGATTTCAGAAACCTTCTTAGTCAAATCGCTGAATGCAGATGCCACATACTTCTTGGTATATACAACACCCTCAGCAGCAGACTTGGTTGTCTCAACACTCTTCTTGAAGCCATCTATAAACTTAGCCTTGTAAACCTTATCAGCGTTTGTACGCACCTGAGTACTCAAATTAGAGATTGCAGCTTCAACATCAGCCTTGAACTTATCAGCCTCGCTGATTGCAGAAGTAGCATCATACAAAGCAGGAGCCTTTACAGCGTTATACTTTGTCTCTGTCTCAGTCTTCAATGCATCCAACAAACCTTGATACTTACTGATATTATCAAGAGTTGTTAATATGTCGTTATAGCAATCGCTCTTCAAATCCTCATGACTTACATCTCTGTAACCCACGATAGTCTTGTTAGCAGAAGTAATTGCACTCTGTGCAAGCTCAGCAGCGTTTAAGAATGCATTATACTTAGTCTGGTTATCAACAGCAATAGCAGCATTATAACCTGCCTCCTGCTGGTCAACGATATCCTTGACTGCCTTGTTAACGTTAGCCAAAGAAGTCTCCAGCTCAGCACGCTTCTCTGCCAACAAACCACCCTTCTTGTAACTATCTGCAATATCCTTATTAATAATACCGAATGTTACATCCTGCTCAGAGAGTTGTTTCAACCAATGATCCTTCTTTGTAGAAGCATCGTTAGCGGCAATCTTTGCATAAGCCTCATTCCAAGCAGTCTGAACGGCATCACTCTGCTTAGTCAAAGCAGCGTAACTAGCTTCATTTACAGGGATATTAGTTGCTAGAGTCTGCAAATTGCCAGCCAAAGTACTAATACGCTGGATGAGAGCAGTCTTCTTGGCTGCAGCATCACGATCTGTTCCATACGCCTTAGTAATAGCACTCTCAATATTACTCTTTTCTGTAGTCAGTTCAGCATACTCAGAAGTATAATGAGTCATAGAAGCGGCACTTGCGGCTACAGTATTAATAGCTGTTTCAACAGAAGCAATCTTCTTTGCAACATCATAAGTTGTCCAAGCAGCATTAATTTCCGTGTTGGCCTTCCAATTGACAGTAGATGCCTCAGCCTTCTTACTCAATTCAGAGATGCTAGTCTTAACGGCTGCAAGCTGGGTAGCATAACCCTTCTTGGTAACCTCACCCTTTTCATTCTTAGCATCACTCCAATCAGAAACCAAAGTCTCATTAGCAAACGATGATGCAATTGCTGTCTCAATTGTAGAAAGTGTTGAAGAAATAGAAGCTCCATCAAACTCAGCAATTCTAGCAGGGTCCTCATTCTTAGCACTAGCAGCCTGAAGATCCTTCTTCAAACCAGCAAGCTCTGTTGTGGCAGCAGTATTCTGATTCTTTTCTGCAGTGTAAGCCTTCTCATACTTAGCAGCAGTCTCACCCAATGCAGTCTTTCTATCTTCAAGTTTCTTGATATCCTCATTCAACTTAGGAAGAATTGTAGCAATGACATTAGCAGCGTTCTTCTCATCAATAGAAGTTCCCTCTACTTCTGTCTTCTTAGCCTTTGCATCATCTACAATCTTAGTCTTAGTTGCAGATAACTCGGTATTCTTCTTTCCATAAGTTTCAGCCTTATAATCAGTTCCTTCAGCCTCCAAGCTCTTGATTACAGCATCAATACGCTCACTAGCCTGGGTACGCATAGCAATAGCAGCATTGAGAGTCTTATTTGTATCGAAGTTAGACTTGCGATCAGCATAAGTATTCTTCAAATTGTTAGCCTGTGTTACAATTGTACCATCAAGTGATACAGCTGCGATACCCTTAGTAAATTCAGCATCATTCTTAGCCTTAGCTGCATCAAAAGCCTTCTGAATATCACTTACTTTTGCCTTCAAACCAGCAATAGCGGTAGCATAAGTTTCAGCACCTTCAACAGTTGTTACAGTTACCGTACCATCAACAGCAGTTTTCTCCAAATCAGCAACAGCTGTATTGTAAGAAGCCAAAGCTGCAACTACCTCATCATAAGTTGCCAATGCATTGGTTGCATCTGTCTGGTAACTAGCAATAGCCTTAGTTGTTGCTTCCTTACCTGTAGCAAAAGCGCCAGTCTGGTAAGCACCTGCGGCATTCTTTCCATCCTTAACACCTGCCTGATATTGCTTATCCAACTCTGCAGTATAACCTGCAATAGCCTTAGCCAAATTCTCAGCGGTAACAGTGTACTTAGCAGCAATACTGAAGTTTTTATCCTGAGCAGACGCAAGCTTACCAACAGCAGTCTTAGCGGCATTCAAGCTCTCAGTCAATGTCTTGATATCCTTCTCAACCTCAGCCTTAGCCTTTGTATTGCCCTCGTAAGGAGCAGCAGCAGTCTTCAATGCACCAATCTTATCATTGATTTCATTGATAGTTGTATCATATTTACCAGCCTTTACAGTATGAGCCTTGTTGTCGCTCTCAACAGTAGTCTTCAGGTTATCAACCATTTTTTGAATGGCTGTGATATCCTTAGCCAGCTTAGTCTTGGCATCAGCATCAGACGTTGCGTTATTCAAAGAAGTCTGCAATGTATTGACTTTATTAAGTTCTGAAGCATAATCAGCCTTCAAAGTTGCAGCCTTATCAATATAATCTACCTGGAGTGCATTAATAGCCATAGTTACAGCAGTCAGAACATTCTCATTAGCAGCTTGTGTTGCAGCAGCATTGTCATGAGAAGTAGCTGTACCATTCTTATCTACTCCATTCAAAAGGATAACCTTCTGATATTGCTCATTAAGCTTATTCTGAGCTTCAGTCAACATGTCACCATAAACATCAGGATCAGCAGGAAGAGCTGTCACCAACTTATTAGACATTTCGTTTCTCAACTCAATAGCTTTCTTAATCGCAGGTAATACTACATTATAAGCCTTATCATCGGTGTTGGCTTTCTGGATAACCTTTGTTACAGATTCAGCTGTAGCTGTATTCTTTTCAGTCCAACTCTTCATGATAGCCGCTGTATATGTGCCAGCAGTACCATCCTTATAAGCCTTTTCAATAGCCTCTTTCTCAGCCTTAACAGCAGCATTCAACTCATCATACTTAGCCTTGCAGCCCTTAGTCTCAGCTGCATAAGCAGAGATATCTGGATTTGAAATTTCAGCGACCAAATTTGTCCAAGCCGCAGAAGTCTCAAAATCCTTAACAGCCTGAACGGCTAAATTATAACCTGCAAGATTATTCTTGGCAGCATCTACCTGAGAATCCAATGTAGAAATTCTCTTAGAAATCTCCTTCAACTCTGGAGAATCAGCGCCCAAATAAAGATGATTCTTTACATAAGTATCATAAGCATCCTTATCAGCAGGCTTTGCCAACTTATTAATATCGCTCTGGATTCCAGCACCTGTTGTAGCTAATTCCTGGATCTTGCTGTCAGAAGATGAACTAATCTTGAGCAATACATCGCTCAACTCTCTCTGAGTAGCAGCAAGAGCCTTCTCGAAATCATACTTGAGTGTCAACACAAAAGCTGACTCAAACTCTGTCTTCTCATCAACAGTAGCCTGAATCTTCACATTGCCTTCCTTCTTTACGGTGAAATTAGTTGTTTCCTTACCATCTACCATAACCTTCACGGTCTCGCCCTTAGTTGGCTTAGCTGCGATAGTATATTCGCCAGGCACCAATGAAACATCAAATGTCACAAATCCACCGGCAGAAGAATATACATCTTTTGCAGTAGGTACATTAGCATCAGCGAATGCTGCCATTGGGACAGTCATTGCCAACATTGAAAGTAGTACGTTCTGTTTCATACGTTGTAAGTTTTAAAAGTTAAATTTATGTTCTTAGAATGGGAAGAGTAATCTCGGCAAAATTAAGTCCTTAAATTCTAAAACTGAGTTTCGTTGTTCTTATTTCGTTATTCATAACCGTAATTTCTTGTTCGGAATTCTATTTTTTCGTTGTTAGTTTCGTCATTCTTAGACTTTCTCTTTTTTGGTCATAGTTACGTCCCGATTCTTTATTTCGATGGCAAATTTAAAACAAATAATTGAAACCAGCAAAGAAAATAGTGTTATTTTTCGTTAAAGCAACGCATTTTTAACAGTGAATTGTTGTCTTTTCTGCATTTTTCCGTATGTTTGCGCAAACACCCAAATGCACATTTCCATCATTTCGGGCAAAAAGAAGCGAAAAATCCGCAGCCTTGATATAGGTCAAGACTGCGGTTTTTCACATGATTTCTGACACTATTGCTCCAGCAGCTCCTCACATAGCACCATATCCACCCCTCGATAAACAACCACGAGTTTATGAAGTATAGTGGTCTTCACCAACTCTTTCACCATGTTGCTCTCGGCATAACGGGAAACTAGGGCAGCAGCATCCCTGAAAAGTTGCTGCACTTGAGAATCACTAGTGTTCGACTTGCAGTACTTCAGTTCTACAATATAAGAATCGGTCATATCCTTATAAATATCACAAAGAGAAGTTATCCGGGTCGTTGATACGCTCCGCAGGGAAATTCTCCACAAGATTACCCATAACATAACCCTTGGTAACCAGTTTCTGAATGATGCTGGCATCATGGTCGAAGTTCTTGTCATGACGAATCAGCATGCGAATCTTATCGTAGTCAATACATTACTCCTACCTCATCTTCCACTCGCCTTTCACCTCCACCATCGGAACCACAATCTGCTCCTTGGTGCTGTCGCCGAAGGCTAGCTGCAGGAAGACGTCGGCTACATGGTGGGCGGTGTCTGCCTTGGCATTCAGCACGTTCACTTTCGCTATGCCCTGGTGCTCCAGCTGTTGCTGCTCCACATACATCCGGGCATTGAGCAGCAGCTGGTCGTGATAGCCCTTCGGGATGCGGTAGGGCTGGTTGAAACCAGCCACATACTCCTCGTACTTGCCCTCAAGGAGCAAGTCGTAGTAACCCTTTGCGGCGATACCCGCAAAGTAAGAAGGGTCAGGACGCTCCTCCTTGCAGG
>ERZ1026903.914-NODE-914-length-12049-cov-24.189178_pt1 | contig 12049 bp, 5 predicted proteins | sample MGYA00380180_ERZ1026903 | MGnify/ENA primary metagenome ERZ1026903 (study PRJEB33269, sample SAMEA4719816) | human gut metagenome | biome: human-associated habitat; feature: organic feature; material: feces | place: Cameroon | collected 2013-10 ... | reverse complement strand
AAGGTTCGTATAAGCATAATGAGTATCTGGCAAAGAATCGTGCCATCACCCTGACTGAGTATGTTCGCAAGATGGTGGATTTGCCTGACAGCATCTTTGCGGTATCATCTACCGCTGAGGATTGGGACGGTTTGCGTGAGTATATCCGGGCAAGCAACTTGGAGAAAAAGGAGCAGCTTCTTGCGATAGCCCAGGATGGAAAGCTGGATCCAGATGCTCGTGATGCGAAGCTGAAGCAACAATATCCTGCACAGTATCGCAATTTGCTCACCCTCTGCTATCCGGCTCTCCGCCATAGCGACTACCACATTACTTATAAGGTTAAGCCTTTCGATGTGGAAGAGGCAAAGCAGATCATGAAGACCAAGCCGCAGCTGTTGTCGCTCAATGAGCTGTTTATGGTGGCTCAGACTTATGAGGTAGGTTCCAAGGAGTTCAATGAGGTGATGGAGCTGGCAGTCCGTATGTATCCAACGGATGAAACCGCCAACCTGAATGCTGCCATTATCCGTCTGAACAATGGAGATGCCGATGCTGCCAAGCCATATTTGGATAGAGCCGGCGATTCAAAGGAAGCCGATGCTGCAAGAAAGGCGTATGAAATGATGATGATGCAATAGAACGAAAAAAATTATAAGTATAATTAAAACTATAGAATTATGAAGAAATTTACGATGCTTTCATCAGTCCTGGCTTCAGCACTGATGATGACCGTTGTGTCTTGCTCTAGCAGCGATGACATTACAGGTGGTAATGGTAACGGAAATGCAGAAGGTACAACTTCTTACATTGCTATTAACCTGAATAGTGTAGGGAATGCCCCTACTAGTCGTGCTTATAACCAGGGAGAGGGTACGTACGATGATGGGGAGAATAATGAGAATAAGATTACCACGGTACGTTTCTACTTCTATAATGCCGATGGTACTTCTTATAAGTTACAAACTGTTGGTGAAAAAGGTGAAAAACCTTCTAAAAACTATATTGACTATAATGTAGATTTAGGTGAAAACACTGGAAATCAGGGTACCACAGTATCTGGAGCTACTTCTGCTGTATTGGTGTTGAATGGTGAGAGCAATGTGGCTCCTGCTGTTATGTTGACTGTAGTGAATCCTGGTGTGAATACAGTGATGCTTGGCCAACCTACTGCCGATCGTTGGTCAACTATGCGTACGGAAATGAAAGGTCAGAAATTCAACGATGCAACCAATGGCTTTATCATGAGTAATTCTACTTATGAAGATGGTGGCAAGGACTTGTGTACAACTCAGTTGACGGGTAAAACCTTCAGCAGTGCGGCAGATGCTAAAAAAAGTCCTGTAGATGTATTTGTAGAGCGTGTCAATGCAAAGGTAAAGACCACTGTTGGCGGTGCCAATTTTGAAAAAGTAACTACAGATGTTGAGCTTGATGGTGTGAATTTCAAAGGTAAATACAAAACAAAGGATCCTGTAGGTAAGCTTGCAACCATACAGTCAGATGGTTCAACTAAGGAAACTGATGTTTATGCTTACATTGATGCCTGGGGACTTGGCGATGAGGATGGTCTGGCTATGCTTTACAAACAGATTGATGTGCAGAATTGGACAAATGCAACACTCGGCTTTTCAGCAAATAATCCTTGGTCTGTAGCTGCTTATCATCGTTGTTTCTGGGGTACGAGCGTTGCTTTCGGTGGAACTTCTACAAATTCTCCTGTTAATCATCCTTATAAAGATATTCAGGCAGATTTGGGAACAGCTTTATATACTTTGCCTAATACACCAACAAGTTATGAAGAAGGTGTTTTTACTAATCCAATGAAGAGTTATCTGACCAAGATTATGGTCGCAGCACGTCTGGCTTATACCGATGGAGGAAAAGTTCTGCCAGCAGAAATCTGTACTTATAAGGGTCAGAAGTTCTTAGGTAAAGACAATGTAAAGACTGTCATTGCAAGAGAACTCAGAACATATTACAAGAAGACTACCTCTGGCTCAGTAGATACTTATAAAACGATAGAAGCTTCTGATATTGATTTCTCATCAAAGGTTACTAGTACTAGTGGACTTAAGTTGCAGAATTATCAGGTAGTAGCTGACTTGAGATCAGGACTTACAGAACTTTTTCTGAAGAAAGGTGGCTCCTACGAGCCAGTTGCAGTCGCAACGGTAAAAGCAGAAATGCAGCAAGCTCCTGTAGATATCAGTAATGGCGGTAAAACCTATTATTATACACCGATTAAGCACTTGGGTGATAAGGATTCTAAAGCAGAATATGGTGTAGTACGTAATCACTCTTATCAGGTGGAAATCTCATCAATCAAGGGCTTTGGTACTCCAGTATATAATCCTGATACCGAGATAATTACACCTGTACTTCCTAGCGATGATCTGACTTATCTTGCTGCAAAGATTAGTGTACTCTCTTGGCGCGTGGTATCCTCAAAGGTAGATTTGGATTCACCAAAATAACAATAAATTTAAACAATGAAGAAGATTATAAATGATATCAAAGAGAAGGGAAGGCTGATGATGCTCTCTTGCTGCACCATCCTCGGTTTGCTGCTCAACTCTTGTAACTATTGGCACGATAGCTATGAGGGATGTGAGGAACTGCTGAAGACTCATCTGAAGGTGCAGTTCATCTACGATATGAACATGAAGTTTGCCGACGCTTTCCCTCATGAGGTGAAGAACGTCACACTTTATGCTTTCGATCAGCAGGGAAAATTGGCTTATGTCAAGACCGAGGCTGCCGAGAAGATTATCGCCGAAGAGGGTATGAACATCGACGACCTGACTCCTGGTGTCTATGATCTTCTTGTATGGGCACAGGGCGAAGAGCGTTATGCTGGCTCCTATACTTTTGGGCAGGCAAGCATAGGCTCTTCAGCCTGTGATGTGCTCAAGGCTACGGTGAATCGTGCCGATAAGGGAATCATCGACCATGATCTGACTCCGCTCTTCCATGGACAGCTGGCAAAAGCCGATCTTACCGAGATAAAGAAAGGTGGAACACGAACCGTCAAGGTTTCGCTTACCAAGAACACCAATCAGGTCAAGGTGGTGTTGCAAAACCTGTCGGGCGTGAATCTCAGTGCCGATGACTTCATCTTCCAGATTACCGATAACAATGGTAAGATGGATTACGACAACAGTTTGATGGAGGATGAGATGCTTACCTATAATGCCTGGTCAGCTTACTCCGGTACTGCCGGTGTCAGTTCTGGAACCAGCGAGCAGACTTCTGTGGCATGTGCCATCGCAGAATTGACAACCAACCGATTGGTGAAAGGTCATGATATGCGTCTGCGTGTATGGAACAAGTCAACAGGAGCAAGCATCATCAATATACCATTGATAGATTATGCCCTGATGGTGAAAGGTAATTATAACAAGAGTATGAGCGACCAGGAATATCTGGATAGACAGGATTCCTACGACCTTGTGTTCTTCATCGACGAAAACCATAAGTGGCAGTCTGCCTCAGTCATCATCAACTCGTGGAGAGTGGTGCTGAGCAAGGCTGATATGTAAAAAGTGCAAGGCTGACATATAATAAGTAGAAGTTAGAAAATAAAAGTTAGGAGTTTTCCTGATTATAATATTGATTCATGATGTATGAGATGAAAGGAATAAGATATGCTGAGGGACTGCTTAGGTTCCTCTTGGCTACTGCTATGGCTTGGCTGGGCTGTATTGCTTTGGTCTCATGCGACCAGGGAGATACAGAATCAGAGAATACCGATGCTCATATCACGCTTACCCTTTGCCTGAAAGGTACGGATACCGATAACAATACAAGAATAGGGCAGTCGGGGGATAAGCAGCTTGCTTCAAGAAGTGAAGACGATGAGCCTAAAGATCCGAGAACGGAGATGGAAAACAGTATAGACTTAAGCAAATTCCACGTTGTTTTCTATGATGCAAATCATCGTATGGTTGGAATCCTGCAAAACATGGTGCTTGTACATTTGGGCGGCAACATCTACCGGTTGACCGGATCTTTGCCTGTGAGCAACAAGGTGCTTGTGGGCAATCACTTCGTAGGAAAAATGGTGGTTTATGCCAATTTCGATATGAGTGAGGATGACTTGCAGAAAAACTACAACGATACGGTGATCGCCCATAAGGCGTTTGATTACGAAGACAATCCTACGTCTCTGCCCATGTGGGGCGTCCAGAATGTTTACTTTACACTTGCTGCCGGCAAGCGTCAGGATTTCTCGGATATCGACTTGCTGAGGGCGGTAGCCAAGGTAAAGGTGAATCTGAGTAATGACATGAAGAAAAATGGATGGAGCATACATAGTATGAAACTCATCAACTATAATAATGAGGGCTATTGTATGCCTGGTAAATATACAGATTGTGAACGGACTGCATCGCTTACTCATGAGGAGTTTGAGCATTTCAAAGATTCAAAACAAACTGATGGCATTACGATGAATGATAATGTTCCTATCTATCTGCCTGAATATCAGAATAAAGGTAAGGTTGATGCGGATAAATGTGTCATCAAGTTGAAACTGGCTAGAAAAGGAATCGTTGAATCGGATAAGGAATATACCCTGCGCTTCATTGATTATACAGACAAAGTAACGGAAGGTACAACCATCAATGATATCGTGCGCGACCATTATTATATCTTCGAGGTATATAAGGGCAGCAATGGTCAGAATCTCGTGAAGTTGACGGTGAGGAATTGGAATGTACGTAATCACGAAGATATCGTGATGTAACTTCTATGAATAATAAATAAAGTATTAATAAGAAAATATAAATCAAGCAATTGATTGTTGGCTTTTCAAAACATGGCAAAGATATACTATTATATATGTATTTGGGCAGTATGCTTGCTGGCGGCTTGTTCTGCCGGTGATGAAGCAACTTCCTTTCCCGGTCAGGCTGATGCCGAGAACCGGGTAGGGGTGACGTTGCAGCTGTCTGCCTTATCTTCCCAGACGTCGCAGTCTTCCCGATCTTCTCTGACCAGGGCTTGGGAGACGGATACCGAAGCTTTGCCTGAAGAAATGATGAAAAGCTGGTTTGTGGTGGTGGTACAGAATGGAACGATAGAGAAGATTATCACTTCCAATTTCCAATCTAGTGTTACTGAGGTGGAGAAAGACCAGGTGTTTGTAAAGTTGAATACTGGAGCGACAACCTTCTATTCTTTTGCCAATATCAAGCCTGAAGATATCGGGTTGAATGCCATTACGTCTGTTGGGCAACAGCTGCCTGCTGGTTTTGATGAAAAGACTTATCAGATGAATGGCAACAGTAAACTCTTCCATCTGTCGATGACACCTGAATTTCAGAACGGTTATCCAATGAGTAATAAGCAGACAGTGGATGTGGTTGATAATCAGCAAGTCATCAATCTGGAGGTTATCCGTATGGTGGCTAAGGTACAGCTCTCCATTTCCAATGCCACCGATCATGACATTGTCTTGAAGAGCATCACCCTCTCGGATGTCACCCTGAACGGTAATCGGAATATCAAGCTTTTACCAAATGTGGATTCGGCAAATAAATTGAAGGGTGTGAATTTAGTTGATGGTGTGGCAAAGGGAACTATCACGCTGGAGGCTGACGATATTAATGGTATAACCATAGGGGAAGGAGCTACGCAAACGGCTTGTTTCTACATGAACGAGAGTTTAGTAGATAAGAGAGAAGATGGTGGCAACCGGTATTTTATCCTTTCGCTTACTACGGTAGATGCGACTACGAGCACTACCAGCACTACCAGTAACCAACGTTATGCCATGCTATCATGGAATGAAATCCGGCGCAATGATTATCTGAAGATTCCTATCAAGCTGGAGGATTATCAGATTAGATGGAAGGTGGAGGCATTCTCGCCAATCGGGGTGTTGCCGAAGGTAACGGATGATGGCAAAAACCTTTCGCTTGACTTCGGTTATTATGGAGAGTTTCATATCAAGCCCGAGGTCATCAAGTTGAGCCGTACTGGTTCTCAAACCCTGTCAGTGAGTCAATGGCAGATGGGAACGGATGCAACAGGTTCTGATGGCTGGGCGCTGCAGGAGCAGAATCCGGAGGGCGCTGATGGCGTAAACATCTTCGACCGTTCGCCAGCCTGGGTTCCATCCGCTTATCGTCTGGAAGGAGAAATGGGCAACCGTACCGGTTCTGCCATCTATACAATGAAGATTAAGGTGAAGGAACAGAATGGCTTGGGTACGTATCCTATCATCTCCCGCAAGGTTCGCTTTACAATGAAGCAAGTGGACCTGACCCGGGCAGGAAAGAATACTGAAATAATAGTATTAAACACAAAGACTTTTGGCTATGAAAGGAACTAGTTTATTTTTAAAATACATCTTGTTCATCCTGGGCATCATCTCTTTGATGCCTGGGATGGCTTATTCCCAGACCTTTAAGCATTATGAAGGTATCGCCAATAAAACCGGCGATTACGAGGTGATAGATGCTTCAACAGACTGTCTCCGACAGAAAACGCATGTGTATGATTATTATATCGCTATCCCTAGTGGCGGTTCCAAGGAATTGTCTTTGCCATTTTCCGAATATTCGGGCGATGGTGCAGATTTGGAACCTAGAGGATATTTCAGATGGTATAATTACGATACAGATAAGGCTTCTGCTCAGTTGGAGACATATTCTTATTCTTTCAGAAGCAAGTTGAAAAGTATGAAGGATTCCCGTGGCGTAGATAAAGGTTTGGTTGCCTATAATCTTTCATCCAAGCCAAATAGCAAAAAGGTGGGCGTAGTTTACACCCGTCCCTCTGATACTTCCTGGAGCGGTGAGACCATCGCCTGCGATGTGAGCAGATACGTGGATGGCTGCAATGGTACCTTTACCCATGAGCCAACCCTTTCTATCCGATATATCTTCCATATTATGCCGGCAGAAAAGATGGCGGATGATATCAAGCAGAAACTCCTGGAAACGGGAGAAAACAGGGATTATTCTTATGAAGATGGAAAGGGTGTTTCGGCAGGATTGAAGGATGGTGGTGCCTTTATGACATTCTGCCTAAAGCAGAATGATGCGACAAACTATTATTTCCATCCAATGAACAATTGTAATACGCATCATGTCTTTGCTGAAGATGAGGCGCATCAAATAACGGCTTCTGATTTTACTTCTCAGGTGGTTCAGGCAAGTTACGTACAATGGCGCGTTTATAATTCTGATAGAACCCAATGGATTTTATATAGTCATAGAAGTACAGATAGGAATGATCGTTTTTTTCCCCGATTCTTTGACTTGAGTCTGGATATGCTGAATAGTGTTGGCACATGGCGAGATTTGAATAATAGTGAAGGTAGCCGCAAGCAGACTTTTAAGTATGGCGACCGTATTTATGTAGTGGCGTTAGTAGTCTCGAGTAATGGGCATATGTGTCCTATCGCAAATTTCACCTGTCAGATATTCAATCAGTATCCGATGACTACGGACGAACTAAAGACGGCAGGTCAGAATACCCGTTTAAATTCCTATCTAGACGATCATTATCGCTCTGTCAATACCGTCTCTTTTGATAATGATGATAATGAACAGACCCTTCTGGCTCCTACAAGCCCGGATGATAACCAAGACCGCTTGCCTTCTAAATGGAGCAGGCGAAGCTATGGCTTTGTCTATCGTGATTTGATCAGTGACAATCAAGGAGGTACGGGAGTCAATATCTGGAATAATCTTCGACATTCGCCTATGCATGGAGACTATGGACTTTATAAATCTGCAAATGTAAATGGAAAGTCCGGAGTTGGGCAAACTGGAACAGATGGTTACCTGTGGTGGCCTACTGTTCAGCTTTACGATCGTACCTACGAAAATACGAATGGGGCTCAATATGGACATTTTCTCTATGTAGATGCAGCCGACGAGAGCCGACAGATTGCAGAAGCAGATTTCAGTGCTGATCTCTGTGTGGGTTCTCAGGTTATCTTCAGTGCTGCCATTGCCGATATGACCCATGGCGTCGGCACTGAACGTCCGCAGTTGTTGTTTAAACTCTATGGTGTGAATTATGATGAGAACAATCAGGAAACTGAACGTAAGCTGCTTCACTCGTTCTCGTCTGGTAAATTCTCTGGAAATCGTGTGGGAGCTGATGATGCAAATGAGGGAAAATGGTATCAGACTTATGGAAAGATGGTACTGCAGAAGGAGAGCGGTGTCAATAACTTCACCGACTTCAAACTCGTGGTAGATAATATGTGTCGATCTACCGCTGGTGCCGACTATGCCTTCGATGATCTCCGCATCTATACCAAGGCTTCCAAGGTGGATATCATCCAGAGTTCGCCTATCTGTCCAAGCAAGAATACGGCAAAAGATGCTTCTCTTTCTACCTCCATTCTCATTAAGTTGAGGGCTTTGCAGGAAACTATGGCGGCGCTTGCCGACAATACAGAAAAGATACTCTACTTCCGCTTTGTAGATGCAAATGGTAATCCGGTGAAGAACGTGAACTATGGAACGGCAGAAAGCCCGATCTACAATTGGGGAACCACCACTATTTATAATTATGTGGATGAAAGCCGACAGGTGGATGGAAAGCCGATGTATGAGAAAATCAACGATGAATGGAACGTGGTGCTTGCCAACAGATATTTCAATCTGCAGTCGAACCAGGCTTACTATGTAAGTTTCGCCTTTGAGGATGAAGCGGTGGAGGATAAGAACCAGCTTTCGTGGGGAAAGCCTTCGGATGTATGTTCTCTCTATAGCGAAAATTTCCAGATGGTGCAGCAGAAGGTGCTGGTTACCGATGCCAACGGAAGCATCACCACCACCGTCACCATTCCTTGCGATGACAACGCTATCCCGGAATATAACATCAAGGCACAGTTGCAGACCGTTGACCAGAACAATGGCGGTAGTATTCAGCTGGAGGGTGTGCTCTACAATTGGTATGTGGATGATGCCAAGACGCCGATTCTGCAAAACAGTGCTGAGTTCAAGAACATCCCGCTGGGTGTGGGCGATCATACCATCCGTGTGATTCCTACCAGCAACTCTACTACCATCACCCAGGGCGGCGTGGATTATCAGATTTGTCTTGACGAGATGTCGTTCAAGCTTCGTGTCGTGAAAGACGGTCCGCAGTTGAGTCTGGGTAATACTGATGTGGCTTATCCGAATAATTACACCCGTACGATGCGCATCGGTCTCCCTCAGGTAGCCCTGCTGGCTAAACAGGAAGCCAAGGGTACGGGCGGATATTTCTGCGTGCCTATCAGCGGTGAGAACCTGGTGGCAACTAATTCCACCCGTCTCTACTTCGTGAAGGCGGGCGGTAAGGGACAGTTGGATCCGTCGCAATATACCAATGTGATGTATCTTTCGGATACCAACGACCCTGCCTATCGGAACAGGATAGGGGAGAGCCTGACGCTGGCTACGCTTCAGGATAATTACATCATGAGAAAAACCAGCCAGCTGAAACTGAAGTTTACGCCGCAGACGGGAGAAGGAACATCAATACCTTCTAAAAACGTACAGTTGCGTGAGGGATACTGGTACGAAGGTGTGTTGATATTCCGTGAAGATGGCTCCAAGGGAACCACGGTGCTCTGTTCGGGCGAAACCTATATCCGCTTTGCGGTGGTACCGGAATACGCCACCTGGAATCCTACTGCCAACAGCAAGATGAGTGCGGCATGGAACAATGATGATAACTGGCACCGTTCTGCCCGCAGCGAACTCTATAAAAAGGAGAACCAATATACGGATTATCAGGATGGCGGATATGTGCCGATGAAGTTTACCAAGGTAACGATTCCTAATCTGAGCGGTTTGTATTTTCCATCTTTGGGATACATTGCTTATCAGCAATCCACGGGCATCGCTACCAAACTGAGCAATGCCAAGGGCGATGCGGCTACCACGAATATCCAGTATGATATGCTTGCCCAATGGGATGCCAATGAAGCAAACCACGGGTTGAATGCCGATGGCAATCTGGAGTGTGAACCCTTCTATGGCAACACCTGCGACCAGATTTACTTCAAGCCGGGAGGCGAATTGCTCAACCAGTGTTATCTGATATACAACAAGGCGTGGGTAGAGAAGGAGATGAAACCCAACACCTGGTATGCCCTCACTTCGCCTTTGCAGGATACCTATGCGGGCGACATCTATGTGCCGGCTGCATCGGGCAGACAGGAGTCGGAGGCTTTCGAGCCTATCACGTTCTCATCCTCGGTCAACAATCGTGTAACCAGTCCTGTATATCAGCGAAGCTGGGATGATAAGTTAGCCGAGGAAGTAACTTTGGACGGTAAATATACTGCCTACGATTATTCTGGCACCGACATCTCGTTCGAGAACCAGAGTCTCCATGCGCTTTCAGCCCACTGGAGCCATATATATAATAAGGTGGATAGGAAGTATCTTCCATTAGAGGGCGTAGCCATCAAGATGGGAGATAAATATACGGTAGGTGGTGCTGGTACTTCTGCGGGTTCATCTGCATCGTCGGGTGCTGCATCCGAAGTATTGCTCCGTTTGCCTAAGGCAGATACGCAATATACTTATGTTGCAGCTTCGCAGCAGCAGAGTTCGCTTTCGGCGAATGTAGATAAGGCTAACGCCTATCGCCTGGTGGTGAATGCCGATGCTCAGGAGAATGCTTTGGGTAAGATGAGCTATTCGCTGGTTAAGTTGTCGGATGGCAACAAATACTATCTGGTGGGTAATCCTTATATGGCAACGCTCAGCATGTATAAGTTCCTGAAGGCGAATCCATCGCTCTCTTCCTGCTTCTATGTCTATGAGAATGGTGTGTTGAAGCTCTATGATAAGCTGGATATGGCAACCACCACGTATGAGTCGAAGAACGATGTGAAGATTTCGCCGATGCAGTCGTTCTTTGTCCGTCTGAAAGATGGGCAGAGTGCTGATCAGTTCAACTTTACGTCAGCGATGACGGTAGATAGAGAGGTGTTTGGCGGAGTGAAGACGGCTTCGGATGAGGAGCAGGACATCACCACGTTAACCCTTTCTGCAGCAGCATCGGGTTATCGCAGTCGTTCGAAGATTGTGATAGATACCAATGCTTCTGAGGATTACGATGAGGCTGAGGATGCCCCGTTGCTTTATGATGCTCAGCTGAAGGAAGTTCCGATTGTCTATACGGTGGCGGGAGATGAGGCTGTAGCCTTGAACTCCTTGCCAAGTATAGATTGGATGCCATTGGGAGTGGTTGGTGCTTCTTCTGGTGTAGAATCAGGAAATGCTGGAAGTTCCGGCAGTTCAGCTTCTGTCTTGCTGGCAATTGATGGCATCTCTCGTCTCTCTTCTCCTCTTTACCTCTATGATGCTGCCACCCGGAAGTATCAGGAGATAAAGGATGGCGAGGAAGTGAAGGTGCAGGCAAACGAGCACGGCAGATACTTCCTGACCCAGACTCGCAGTACTACAGGTATTGAAAATGCCGAGATGGGTGAGAGTGACGTGAAGATCTATTCTCCATCCCGGGGATTGATCGTCGTGTCCAAGGTGAGTGCTCCTCTATTAAATAAGGTGGAGGTTTATACCCTTGATGGAAGACTGGTGGCATTGAGAAAGACTGAAGGTGCAGCATCTGTCAGCATTCCTGTAGTCTCCACGGCTTCTCCTCAGGAAGTATATATTATTAAGGTATCTATGCTGGATACCCAAGCTACAATAACCAGAAAGCTTAGTTTGCTTTAAAAAGTCTGTCCACTATGCTCAGCAGAGATGCTGAGCATAGTGGACAGACCTGCTGACTGCAGTCAGCAGGTCTGCCGAGTCTAGTGGCAACACCCTTTAGTTGTACGACCATATACCTTTTAGTTGTACGACTATATACCCTTTAGTTGTACGACTATATACCTTTTAGTTGTACGACTATATACCTTTTAGTTGTACGACTATACACCCTTTAGTTGTACGACTATACACCCTTTAGTTGTACGACTATATACCTTTTAGTTGTACGACCATATACTTTTTAGTTGTACGTCCATACGCCTTTTGGTAAGAAAGCCGAAATAAGAGTAGAAAATGAAAAATTCCATCGTTCGGTTGCTACTTCT
>ERZ1026903.907-NODE-907-length-12117-cov-42.039546_pt1 | contig 12117 bp, 9 predicted proteins | sample MGYA00380180_ERZ1026903 | MGnify/ENA primary metagenome ERZ1026903 (study PRJEB33269, sample SAMEA4719816) | human gut metagenome | biome: human-associated habitat; feature: organic feature; material: feces | place: Cameroon | collected 2013-10 ... | reverse complement strand
AGTATTGGGTAGTGCCCTCTATCTTGCTCCAACATTGGCTCCTACGGTAACCAATGGCAATGTGGCGAAGAAGTATTATGATGCCTACGAGGATCCTAACACATACGATGCTAATGGTAAAGTGAACGGTACTCGTGATACTTACGAGCTTCTCCGTGATGCCAATGGCAACTATTATACTATCCCAGGTATGGGTGGTACCTATCAGGAGATGAACAATCCTCTTGCCATGATGGCGCGCCCAGCAGGTAAGAACTGGTCACACAAGTTTGTGCCTAAGTTCTCTATTGACCTCCAACTCTGGGACAACTTGAAGTATCATTTCACTTATAGTGCAGACCTCAGCTTCTGGGGTACAGATAGCTACACCGCATCCAAGTATTACCTCTCAGGTAATAACTATTCTACCCATACCTCAGCTTACAAGAGCTCTGACAAGGGTATCAACTGGCAGGTAGAGAATACTTTGACTTACGATAAGACTATCGGCAAGCACAGTTTTGCTGTTGTCTTAGGTCAGAGTGCAATGAAGAATAAGAGTGATTATCTGAACGGCAGCCGTTGGAATCTTGTGAATGTAAACAAGCCTTCTATCGACTATGCTACCGGCAACTACGAGCAGACCATCGTGAAGGATGCTGACGGAAAGATCATCTCTGTAGGTGCGCCTCAGATTCAGCATAGCGTATCGGGCGGTAACAACGTGGTACATGCCATCTCTTCACTCTTTGGCCGTTTGAGCTACAATTACGATGAGAAATATATGCTCCAGGCTACAATCCGCCGAGATGGCTCAAGCCGTTTCGGACCATCTCATAAATATGGTACCTTCCCATCAGCTTCTGTTGGTTGGAACATCATGAACGAGAAGTTTATGGAGGGCACCCGCGACTGGTTGAGTAACCTCAAGTTCCGTGCCAGCTGGGGTAAGAATGGTAATGATAACATCGGTGACTTCCGTTATACCGTATTGACCTCTATGGGCAACAACGTGCTTTTCGGTAAGAACGCTGTCAAATTTAATGGTTCTAAGGCGAATGCCACAGCCAATGAAGACTTGAAGTGGGAGGAGAGTGAGCAGACTGATATCGGTTTCGACTTCGGTTTCTTCGGCAGTGCATTGACCTTCAGTGCCGATTACTATGTGAAGAAGACCAACGGAATGCTGATTACGATGCCAATTCCTAGCTATGTAGGCGAGACAAAACCTATCGGCAATGTGGGTGATATGAAGAACTCTGGTCTTGAGTTTGAGCTCGGTTATAAGTGGCATGTCTCTGATGCTCGCTTTAATGCCAAGGCTAATGTTACCTATCTGCACAATGAGTTGACCAACCTGGGTAATGATACTGGTTACATCGACCTTGATAGCTTCCAGGGTATCTCTGGTGGTGGCACTCGTGGGTCTAACGGTCAGCCTTTCCCATACTTCTATGGTTATAAGACAGCCGGTGTGTTCCAGAATATGTCAGAGGTTCAGGCTTACGTAAATAAGGATGGTAACATGATTATGCCAGATGCCAAACCAGGTGATGTACGTTTCGTTGATGTAAATGGTGATGGTAAAATCGATCCAGACGACCGCACCAACATCGGTAATGGTACACCTTCATGGACCTTCGGTTTCAACTTCAATGCAGAGTGGAAGGGTTTCGATCTCAACCTCTTCTTGCAGGGTGTAACAGGTAATAAGGTATTTGATGCTACCTATCGTACAGATGTGTTCTCTGGCAACTTCCCTACTTGGATGCTCAATCGATGGACTGGCGAGGGTACCTCCAATAAGTATCCTATTCTGAAGAATGGCGATGCTACCAACTGGCAGGTTTCGGACCTCTATCTTTGCGATGGCTCTTACTTGAGATTGAAGAACATCTCTTTGGGTTACACCTTGCCAAAGCAGTTGACCCAGAAACTCTCTATCAGCCGCTTGCGCTTCTACGTGATGGCAGAAAACCTCATCACATGGACCAAGTACTGGGGCTTCGACCCAGAGATTTCATCAGGTGGTACCTCTCTCGGTGTAGACTATGGTGTATATCCACAGGCTCGCACTTATACCATCGGTTTCAATCTTTCATTCTAACATCAATAACCTCTTAAAACATTGACAATTATGAAAACAAAGAGATATATAGCTTTTGGTATGTTGGCAGCCAGCATTACATTGGCAACTACATCCTGCAGCGATAGCTTCCTAGAGGTGGAGAACCCATCAGGTGAAAACCTCGAAGAATATTATACCACAGATGCCCATATCAATGAGGCTCTGAATGCGGCTTACGATCCTACCCATTGGCCAGACTGGGCTTTGGGACAGTATAATGCCCTCAATATTGATGCCGAGATTATGGGTGATGACTTCTGGGTAGGCGGTTCTAACAAAACCGATATGCAGAACTGGCACATGCTTTCCAACTATGAGGCAAATTCCAGCAATACCCTTAGCTCACTTTGGACAGTGGACTATTCTGGCATCAAGCGTTGCAATGACCTCTTGAAGTACTTGGGTTGGGCAGAGGCTAACCTCACCGCTGTTAACAAGGCATCTTACGAAATGCAGGGCAGAGCCCTCCGTGTGTATTACTACAATAACTTGTGGCACTACTTCGGAAACATTCCTTTCTATTTGGAAAACCTCTCTTCTCCATATACCGCTCCTCAGTTGAGCGCTGATGAGGTATACAACAACTTGATTACTGAGTTGGAGTCAGTCATCAACTCTAATGTATTGCCTATGCGTTGGGATGATGTCAATTGTGGCAGAATGTCACAGGCGATGTGCTATATGATGTATGCCGAGATGGTAATGTATCAGAAGGATACTTCACGTTATGCTACAGCTTTGAAGTATATGCAGGAAATCATCGATGACAAGAACGAGTATGGCATCATGGACGACTTTGCTTCTATCTGGAAGAACAGTGGCGAATGGTGCAAGGAGAGCATCTGGGAGGTGAACTATGAGATAGGTTTCAGTGAGCGTTCTTGGAGCAATCCACAAGGTATTGGTGGAACAGTACTTCCTACCTTGATTTCTCCAAACTCATGGCCTGGTGGCGAGGGCTGGGACGCAGGTGCTAACGGCTGGGGATTCATGCCTGTTAGAACTGAGACTTATAATATGTTCGCATCTAATGACAAGCGTCGTGATGCAACCGTTTGGGATTGCCGTGGTGTAGAATATACCAAGCGTTATCAAGACACAGGCTTCTGGCTTGGCAAGTATCGTCCATATACAGAGAATAATGCTACTTCTGGTGATAAGGACTTGAACTACAACAATAATCTCCGTGTGTATCGTGTAGCTGAGGCTTACCTCAATGCAGCAGAGTTGTTGCTTGAGACTGGTGGAGATGCAACCAAGGCTAAGGATTACGTGAATATTATTCGTCGCCGTGCCGGCATTGCAGAACTTGGTGCAGTGACAGTGGATGATGTCATCAACGAGCGTCATTTGGAGTTCGTGGGCGAAGGAAAACGTTACTTCGATTTGGTTCGTACCGGTAAGGCTGCCAGCGTATTGGTACCAGATGAGTATGGCTATCGCACCAACTCTTGGACAGAATCTAAGAAGTATATCCCAATCGCTCAGGCAGAGCTTGACTCAGACCCAGCATTGGTACAAAACAATTACTAATACATTAAAATGGTAACGATTATGAAAAAGATATTATATCATTCAGCATTTGCATTCCTAGCAGCCTTTCTGCTAGGAGCATGCTCCCCAGAAGATTTTAGCGGTGCCAATGGCGAATTGCCTAACATTGCTGATTATGCTGACAACTTCAATATCAGTGTTGATCAAGACATCAATACAGCTAATTTCAGTTTTAACTCAGCAGAGGGCATCACCCCAGTTTGGGTAATTGATGGTGCTTATTCTTCAGACTATACATTGAGCAAGTATTATCGCAAGAAGGGTACTTATGATGTGGAATGCTTTGTGAAGAATCGCAATGGTATCAGCAAGGAGTCTGTGAAGAAGCAATTCAATATCGAAAAGACTAAGATGAATGGCTTCGCAGGTTTCGTAGAGGATAGTGAGTTTAATCTCTTCAAGAAAATTACCTTCCCTGAAAAACCTTCTGCTGGCTATTATGCTCCAGGATGGAGCCAAATTGCTGACCCGGTTTGTAGCTACAGCAAGGGATGCTATACATTGAAGCTCCCTGAGGCAACTACCGAGCGTTGGCAAGCTCAGGTTCCTTTCACCAACTTAGGTATCTCTACTTCTGCTGATAAGCACTACGATTTCTCTGTCATCTTGACATCAAACTTGGGTCATGGTGGTGTGAAGGTTAAGCTCTGCCAAACAGACGATGATGATGCTATCTTGATGGATAAAGACATAAAGTTGGAGGCAGGTGAACCAAAATGTCTCTTCGGCTCTGACCTCGACGGTGTGGACATCTCAAACTTGAAGATTGTCTTCGATTTTGGTGGCAACAAAGCTGGCGATGAAATCATGATAGAGAGTCTTGTATTGAAAGACCATGCCAATGATGACGGAACGGAAGTACCAGAGGAAATCAAGGTGCCTTTCGATTACAATACAGCAGGAAATCTTTGGAAGGCTGTGGATGATGCTCAATCGTTTGTAAATACCAATTGGTTTGGCGATGCAGGTTGGGGAGCTATAGATTGTTCTCCGGTTATCACCCATAAGGGCAGTAAGCATACAATTGTTATCCCAGTTGAAACTCCAGCTGAACAATGGCATGCACAGTGGGCATTAACAGAGGCTCCTATATCTATTAAGATGGGCCAGAAGGTGGATTTCTCTTGCAAGGTTACTACTACAGCTAAGTTGCCTTTAGCAACATTTAAGTTGTGTGACACAGGTAATGATGACAGCTATTTGTTTGCTGATATGTATCAGAACGTTAATGGTGAATATGTGGTTCGTTATGACAATGCGACTATCCAAGGTAGTAAGGCAGGTGATATGGAGAAAGTGAAGCTTGTTATGGACTTCGCTGGCGCACCTGTTGATACAGAGATTACCATTAGTGATATTGTTTTGATTGTGAAATAGGCTTTAGGTTTTATAGGTTTATATAGAATTATACAGGGACTGCTCCTATGAATAAGTAGGAGTGGCTCCCTTTCTAAATTTTAAATGACATGAAATTCTTGAAAATATTTTCCTTCCTCCTTTCGTTCATGCTGCTTTCTTGCAGCAGTAGTTCGTCTGACGTCAATGGAGAGATAACGATATCTTGCTCTCCTACGAGCATCGATGTTCCTGCCAAAGGCGGTACTTATAAAATCATGGTAGTGGCTTCTGAAGGAGGCTGGGAGGCGAGAGCATCCTTCCCTGGAGAAGGTTCTACGACAAATGTATACCCTTGGTTTAAAGTGAGTGCCAGTGGTAATAACAAAGCTATGGGTATGGTAACTGTAGATGTGGAAGAGAATAAATCGTCTGTAGCTCTTGACGGAAGTGTCGAGATTTCATTAGAGGATAAGAAGGTATCGGTGCCAGTGCATCAGGCAGGAAAACAGGTTACTCCTATTGAAGGGGGCGAAATGGTGATTCCGGAAGGTTACAGACTGGTCTGGAATGATGAGTTTAATGAAGGCTCTGAATTGAATAGTACCAACTGGCGCCATGAGGTGCAGAAGTCGGGCTGGGTGAACAATGAACTTCAGAATTATGTGAATGGCTCTGCTGATGGCAAACGCATAACAGAAATTGCTGATAACCGGCTTTACATCAACTGTTTCAAGGGCAGCGACGGCAAGATTTATTCGGGGCGCGTATATGCTCACGAAAACCAGGGCTGGCTTTACGGTATCTTCGAAGCTCGCATCAAATTGCCTAAGGGTAAGGGCACATGGCCTGCTTTCTGGATGATGCCTTGCAACAATGATTTCGGAGCAAATCCTTGGCCTAAATGTGGCGAGATTGATATTATGGAAGAGGTAGGCGTTAATCCTAACTATACTTCTTCGTCGCTCCATACTGAGAAGTTCAATCACGTGATGGGAACCCAGATTACCAAGGAGCGTCTGACTGCGGGTGCTGAAGACGGTTTCCACGTTTATCGCCTGGAGTGGACTCCTGATTATATCAAGACCTATGTGGATGGTAAGGAACTGCTCAAATTCGACAATGATGGTAAAAATGATGTGGGTTCATGGCCTTTTAATAAACCATTCTATGTTATCCTCAACCTGGCTTGGGGCGGTGATTGGGGCGGTATGAAGGGTGTTGATGAAAGCGCCCTCCCTGTTCAGATGGAGGTAGATTACGTGAGAGTATTCCAGAAAAAATAAAGTGAAACGCTGATTGGTTAAACTGCAAAAAAAAGGCAGCTGCAAGCATTTTCACAATGCTTACAGCTGCCATTTCTGTATAATATATATGGAAACTTCTTATTTCAATTCTCTCAAATTTTCAGAAAGCCTCGCTTGTTAAGCGAAGTTCTTCATATTGGTTCTTGCACCGTATTCAGCGCATCCTGCAACAACCATTGCTAAAATCATTCCTAAAAACATCATAATCTTATCCTTTCTCTATATTTGTTGTTATCCAATCTTTACCTTATCAGAAGCTTTATTTGGAAGCATCCTAAGATGCCTCTCAAAGCTTGTTTACTTGCCGAGGCTAATCTTCTTGTTTACATTTACAACCTCTGCAAAAAGAGCAGCTACAACTGCTAATGTCATTCCTAATACCATCATAATCGTTATCCTTTCTTTACTTTAATTATTCGTTATTTATCTTTTCGAGTGCAAAGGTAATGCCTTTTTTGTGTACGCACACAATTTTTTAGTCGGAAAATGCAGAAAAGGCTTGATTTCTTGATTTTCATCAAATCTTGTCATGCCAAATGGGGCATAATGGCATATCTTCTTGCAAAGTTGATAGTTCAAGAAAGTTTTTCGCTGTTTATTTATTGAGTTTCATTAATAATGTGTATCTTTGCAATGTTAATTGGAAATTACTTTTTAATCATGAAAGCATTTACATACATCAAGCAAGGAGAGTTTGGCTTCACGGAAAAGAAAAAGCCAACGTTGATAGACTCGCATGATGCCATTGTGCGAGTAACGCTGAGTAGCATCTGCACAAGCGACCTTCATATCAAGCATGGTTCTGTTCCTCGTGCCGTACCGGGAATTACTGTCGGACATGAGATGGTAGGTGTCGTGGAGGAAGTGGGGGAGCAGGTTACCCACGTTAAACCGGGTGACAGGGTGACCGTGAATGTGGAAACCTTCTGCGGAGATTGCTTCTATTGCAAGCATGGCTACGTGAACAACTGTACTTCTCCACATGGCGGATGGGCATTGGGATGCAGAATCGATGGCGGACAGACGGAATACGTGAGGGTTCCGTATGCTACCACAGGACTGAACAGAATTCCGGATTCGGTGAGCGATGAACAGGCTCTCTTCGTAGGTGACATTCTTGCCACTGGATTCTGGGCGACGAAAATCTCAGAAATTACCGAAGAGGATACAGTTCTGATCATTGGTGCCGGACCAACGGGTATCTGTTGTTTGCTTTGTACCCTGCTCAAGAAACCACGTACCATCATTGTTTGCGAGAAGTCACAGGCCAGAAGGGAATTCATTCTGGAGCATTATCCGCAAGTGATGGTTGTAGAACCTGATGATTGTGAAGCTTTTGTCTTGCGTCATAGCCAGCATGGAGGAGCCGATGTGGTGATGGAAGTAGCAGGTGGGCAGAATACATTCCAGCTTGCCTGGAAGTGTGCCCGTCCTAATGCCATCGTCACCATTGTCGCCATGTATGACAAGCCGCAGATTCTTCCACTTCCTGATATGTATGGCAAGAACCTTATTTTCAAGACGGGAGGTGTTGATGGTTGTGACTGCGAGGAAATTCTGAGTTTAATAGCTCAGGGAAAGATAGATACTACCCCTCTGATTACTCATCGTTTCCCGCTTTCAAAAATAGAGCAGGCATACGATGTTTTCGAGAACCGAAAGGATGGTGTCATCAAGGTGGCGATATTTCAGATATAATCTTCTCTTCCTATTTAACTTCAACCCCGAGTGGAGTTTTCAGCGTATCCAGGTATTCCTTGATGCGAATCTGCCATTCGGCGTAGCTCTTCACATCATATTTGCTCCATGCTGCACCGAAGTAATAGCTGTATTTCTCCTGGTTCTTCAAGCCGCGCTTCAAGCCCAGGGCATGACCGGTGGCACCATCGTGCTTCTTGTCGAAGAGCTGGTAGTAAGTGTTGTCGATGCCCTCAGGGAAGAGTACACCCACGAAAACCTGCGAGTTGTTCACCTCGATGTTGTCGGTAGGGTCGGCATAGCTTACGTAATCCTTGGCAAAGGTCTTGCTCTCGGTATCTTCCTCATGGATAGGGAAACCGGTAGCGAAATCGGTGGCATGGGTCAAGCCATCATACCAAACGGTCATCTTGTTGAAGTTGCTGCCCTTGTCGAGCGAGATGATGCGATGCTCCACCACGTTCTTCATATCGCCCACGGTAGATGGATTGTAAGTCAATTCCACGGTAAAGCGGAGCGGACCGTTATCCAATATCTTGTAATCCTTGTAGCAGTAAGGCAATACCTGGTTCTTGCCTACCATGAGGCTTGGTGCACCCAATCCCAGTGTAGCACCCACGCGATAAGGGTCGAGGCCGTTGCCATGGTCAAGATGGAAGGAAGTGAGGATATCCACCTCGTTTGATTCTGCCTGGAGGGCCTTGATTTGCTTGGCAAGAGCAGCCGCCTTTGCAGGGTTCTTCTCTGCCTTCTCCTGCTTCTGCAGAGTTCTTATCTTGGCATCAATCTTATCACCCTTGATATTTCCGTTCATGTCCTTTACGTATCGCTCGTAAACCACGGTGTCGGGGGTATTCTTCACCCATACATCGGTGCCGAAGGAGCGTTCGCCGGTGCGCTGCAGGGCAGGACCATATACACGATAGGCGCATTTGTCGTTTTCCCAGGCGATATCATCCTTTCTTATCTTATAGAGAGCACCGGTTGCCCATACCTTCTGCTGGTAAGGTTTGCCGATGGTTACGTAGTAGGTGGCTGAACCGTGAGGGCGCACGCTGGCATCGATGAGCAGATAGCCATCGTGGGTAATCTGCGAACCAATCTGCTGTCCGCGCTTATTCTTCACGATGTAGGCCTCGCCCTTTTTAGGGGCTGCCTTGCCCAGTTTTGCCTTCACCTCGTTCATGCTCAGAGAGATAAGCTCCGTGCGGGGGGTGGAAGTAGGGTTGTTCACCACGATGGTGGCTTGTTGAGCATGGCAGTAGTTAGAACCTGCCAATGCCAGGAGCATCATCAGGCTTCTGACCGTGATGCCCTTCATCATTTTTCCATGAATCTTTTTCATTTTGATTTGTTTATTTAAAATTCTTTATTTTATAAATACGAATGAATAGTTGCTGATACTTAATAAAGATTTCTCGCAGATTTCATAGAAACCTGCGAGAAATGCCTTTTATTCTTCTATAATAGAAACCTGCATGCTGATATCCTCCTTAGGTCTATCGCCACGCATGGTTTCGCAGTTCTGAATCTTCTCTACCACATCAAGGCCTTCCTCCACCTCGCCAAACACGGTATACTGATTGTCGAGGAATGGGGTGCCGCCCACCTCGGTATAAGCCTTCTGCTGCTCCTCGGTAAACTTAGGGTAGCCCTGCTCCTTGCAGCGCTTCTCGGTTTCATCTCTCAGTTCATCCTGCAGCTTCATCAAGCCCTCGCGGTTGCGGTTACGGCGGAAGTTCATAATCTCATCATGATGCTCCTTGGCAAGCTGGTTGAAGATGTTCTGCTCCATCTGCATGCCCATCTGCTTCTCCATCTGCTTCAGCTCGTTCTGCTTGTAGGTCTTTCCCCAAACGATATAGAACTGGCTGCCGCTGCTCTCACGCTCAGGGTTCACTTCATCTCCCAAACGGGCAGCGCTCAGGGCACCGCGCTTGTGGAAGAGCTGTGGATAAACAAACTCGGCAGGGATGGTGTAATCAGGTCCGCCCGTGCCCAGCATCTTGCCTTTAGGAGCGCCCTTGCTATCCGGGTCGCCGCCCTGAATCATGAAATCCTTGATGACACGGTGGAAGAGTGTGCCATCGAAATATCCCTCCTTTGCCAACTTCAGGAAGTTGTCACGATGCTGAGGAGTCTCGTCGTAGAGGCGCACTTTGATGTCGCCCTCTGAAGTCTTAATCAATACTTTAGCCATAATATTATATAATCAGTATATTTTATTAATCGGTATATTTTGTAATCAGTATGTTTTTACCTTTTTACTTTTTTACCTTTTTACTTTTCATAAAACTCATTCCATTCCTTCATTGCCTCCTGCCAGTCGGTTTGCTCACCGCTGGCTACGGCTTCCTTCTGCTTCTCTGCCTCATCGCGAGCCTTGTCTCTGGCACGTTTAGCCTTCATTGCCTCGATGGTGGCATCGTCGAGAATCTGGATGGCGCCACGCTTGATGGCATCCTGCAGTTCCTCCTCGCCGAAAGCCTTGCCCGGCTCATTGAAGTCAGAGATGTTGAATTCATAATCCACGCGAAGGTCGTGGCGTATCAATTTCTGTTGCAAACGGTTGCCGGCGTTCTTGAGGCGCAGCAACTTTCCGATTTCCTTAATTTCTCCTGCTGAGTATTTGTTTCTTCCCATTAATTATTTATTAATATTATATTTCTTTCTTTTTTCTTTCTTTTCCTGCGTTTCAGCGTTTCAGCGTTTCGGCGTTTCGCTTTAATTCGTTCCTGTCCCCCTCTCGCCCTCGTTCCAGGGGTTTCCAACCCCTGGCCTTCCGCTCTCCGCCTTCCGCCTTTACTTCCACGCCTTCTTCTGGTTCAGCTCTATCAATCTGTCGAATTCGAAATCCGCCTTGATCTTATCCAGAATTCTCTTCACCACGATGTTCATCACGCTGCCCCTGCTATAATTAGCCGTGCACATGAAGTTCACGCGGCCCTCCTTCACCAGCTGGCATGCCATCGCCTCCTTCTCGGGCGTATCGTATACGGCGATGGCATGGCCGCCATGCTCCTTCACCATCTTCATGCAAGGCACGTCGGTTTCTCCATCCCCGAAGTAAATCATTCGCGGAAAGGGGATGGGGCGCTTATTATCGGGGATAAACTGGTTCACCCTGCGGTTGTCGCTCACCTGCCTGATGCCCTTGTTGATCTTGAAGAGAAACTGCGTCTTGGTGGTGTAATCCACGGCAACGGCTGGCCAGTAGGCGATGCCATCATCGTCGTAGAGAAATGAGCAGGCATAGATATTCTCGAATTCCTGGGCGATGGGGGTTCCCTCTATCATCTCCTTCAATCCCGAAGAATTGATGTAGTGCCTGATGTCGAGACCGATGCTCGCACCATATTCGTTGATAAACGAGAACCATTGCTTCACGCCACGGAAGAGCTCCACGTTCTTGCCGAAACTCTGAAAGGATTCGCGGGTGAGCGAGATATTGTTCTTCTTGGCTTCATCGAGCATCAGGAACATGTAGGTCAAGATGCCGTTGGCATCCTTACCCTCTGCCAGTTTTCTGTTCCTATCCCAGAATTCCTCCTTGGTCTTTCCCGTTGCCTGGATGAATCCGAACTCCTGCATGTTGCCTGGCGACAGCGTTCCGTCGAAATCGTATACCAGCGCCACCTGTGGTCTTTTCTTTGCCATATCCCGTTCCCTTTCTTCTTTTATTTATTATATCTTTTCTTTATAGAGCTTCCGCCCTTTCATAACCTGCAAATATACATATTTTTCAGCTAATTGGCGATAACTGAATCTATAAAAAATCATAAAGACACGAAAAAAGGCGTGAAAAACTCATTTTCAGAGTCTTACACGCCTTTTATCTTTATGCTAATCTAATAACTTCTCTATGATGAGAGGATTACTTAACTTCCTCGAAATCTGCATCCTGTACATCCTGAGCGCCATCATTGCCACCCTGTGCCTGCTGACCGCCCTGTGCACCCTGAGGACCTGCCTGCTGACCGCCCTGGTACATCTGCTGAGAAGCTGCCTGCATTACGGTGTTCAAGTTGTTGATAGCTGAATCGATAGCTGCAACATCACCTGCCTTGTGAGCATCCTTCAACTGCTGCAATGCCTGCTCGATGCCTGGCTTCTTGT
>ERZ1026903.904-NODE-904-length-12139-cov-63.328534_pt1 | contig 12139 bp, 12 predicted proteins | sample MGYA00380180_ERZ1026903 | MGnify/ENA primary metagenome ERZ1026903 (study PRJEB33269, sample SAMEA4719816) | human gut metagenome | biome: human-associated habitat; feature: organic feature; material: feces | place: Cameroon | collected 2013-10 ... | reverse complement strand
CTCCTCAAACTGGAGAGATGGCTCCCAACCCAATTCCTTCTGCAACTTTCTAGAATCGATGGCGTAACGCATATCGTGACCCTTTCTGTCCGTTACATAAGTAATCAAATCCAAGTCAGCACCCTCAGGGCGACCGAGCAATCTATCAACGGTTTTGATAACAACCTTGATGATATCGATGTTCTTCCACTCGTTGAAACCGCCGATATTGTAAGTCTCGGCTATCTTACCCTTGTGGAAAATCATATCGATGGCACGGGCATGATCTACTACATACAACCAGTCGCGCACGTTCTCACCCTTACCATATACTGGCAATGGCTTGCGATGACGGATGTTGTTGATGAACAACGGAATCAACTTCTCTGGGAACTGGTATGGACCGTAGTTGTTAGAGCAGTTGGTCACGATGGTAGGCATACCGTATGTATCGTGGAAAGCACGGACGAAGTGGTCTGAGCTTGCCTTAGATGCTGAGTATGGAGAGTGAGGATTGTACTTGGTAATCTCTACGAAGAACTCCTCGCCGTAAGCCTCATGGTTCTTATCGCTAGATGCCTTGGTAGTGAAAGGAGCAGGAACACCCTCAGGATTAGTCATCTGCAAGGCACCATACACCTCATCGGTAGAGATGTGGTAGAAACGCTTGCCTTCATATCCCTCTGGAAGGCTCTCCCAGTAGATCTTTGCCGCCTGGAGCAGAGACAGGGTACCCATCACGTTGGTCTGAGCGAAAGTGAAAGGATCCTTGATACTTCTATCTACGTGGCTCTCGGCAGCGAGATGGATGATGCCATCCACCTTGTAGTCCTGCATCAGCTTCAACATCAGGTCGAAATCGCAGATATCGCCCTTAACGAAAGTATAGTTAGGCTTGTCCTCAATGTCCTTGAGGTTAGCCAGATTGCCTGCGTATGTCAACTTGTCGAGGTTGATGATGTGATACTCAGGATATTTGTTCACGAAAAGTCTTACAACGTGTGAGCCGATGAAACCAGCACCGCCCGTGATAATGATATTCTTCATTTTCTATAATGTTTAATGTGAAATGTTTAATGTTTTAGTGCTATAGCTTACTCCTGCTTAAGATTAGCAATACACTTCTCCAAAGAATCCACCCAATAAGGAACCTTTACGCCGAAGATTTCCTTGATGGTTCGCTTATCCAATACGGAATAAGCTGGACGAGTTACAGGAGAATGATACTCCGAGCTATAACAAGGTTGGATATCGCATTCCGTATGACCGGCGATTCTTGCAATCATCTGCGTGAAATCATACCAGGAGCAGACACCCTCATTTGAGAAATGATAAACTCCAACATATTCATCCTTGCTCTGTGCAGCCTTTACCTTATCCAATATAGTGATGATGGCATTTGCCAAATCGAGTGCGTAAGTAGGAGTTCCGCATTGGTCAAAGACAACCTTCAACTGTGGCTTGGTTGCCGTCAGATTGAGCATTGTCTTGCAGAAGTTCTTGCCAAACTCAGAATACAACCAAGCCGTACGGATAATCACATAATCACAGCCAAGAGCCATAATTTTCTGCTCACCATGAAGCTTCGTTGTTCCATATACGCCAGTAGGAGTTCCCTTCTGGTCTGGATTACATGGCACATTATAAGGTTCTTTTCCAAAGACATAATCTGTAGAGATTTGGATGAGCAGACCATCAACTTCCTTCATCGCCTTAGCCAGATTCTCAGGAGCATCCGCATTGAGCTTTTCTGCCAAAGCAGCCAGTTTCTCATCTGTCTCGCAGGCATCCACATTGGTCCATGCTGCACAATTCACGATGGCTTTCACATCATTCTCCTTCACCATCTTACGGATGGCATCCATATCAGTGATGTCAAGGGAAGTAGTTTCCAAACCTTCCACCTGATTGACATCGGTAAAGATATAATGATCTGTTGTATTTTGGCTAACGATGCGCATCTCATTTCCAAGCTGACCGTTAGCACCTGTTACTAAAATATTCATGACCTAGTATTCTAAATTTCTCTTTAATGCGTGATTGTCTTCATCCAATATCGAAAGCAGATATCTTCCATAATCATTTTTGAGCATAGGCTGTGCCACCTCACGAAGTTTCTCAGCCGTAATCCAACCCTGACGGTAGGCAATACCTTCCAAGCAAGCCACCTTCAAGCCCTGGCGCTTCTCCAAAACTTCGATAAAGGTGGATGCCTCTGAAAGGGAATCATGGGTTCCGGTATCGAGCCATGCGAATCCTCTTGCCATGGTCTGTACCTTCAGCTGCTTATCCTTCAAGAACTCCTGGTTAACAGTGGTGATTTCCAATTCACCACGAGCGGATGGCTTGATATGCTTAGCTACATCTACCACCTTGTTAGGATAGAAATACAAGCCTACCACTGCATAGTTACTCTTTGGATGTTCAGGCTTCTCCTCGATGCTCAGGCAATTGCCCTGCTCATCAAACTCAGCTACGCCATATCGCTCAGGATCACTTACACGATAACCAAAGACGGTAGCTTTGCTATTCTGCTCGGCATCTAATACAGCCTGATGCAACATCTGGCTAAGACCTGCACCATGGAAGATATTATCACCCAATACAAGGCAAGCAGAATCATCGCCAATAAACTTCTCACCGATAATGAAGGCTTGCGCCAAACCATCTGGTGATGGCTGCTCTGCATATTCAAACTTCACTCCAAATTGGCTGCCATCACCTAAGAGGCGCTTGAAACCTGGCAAATCAAATGGTGTTGAAATAATAAGTATTTCACGAATACCTGCCAACATCAAAACCGAGATAGGATAATATATCATCGGCTTGTCGAAGATTGGTATCAGCTGCTTGCTGATACCCTTTGTGATAGGATACAAGCGAGTGCCACTACCACCTGCTAATACTATTCCCTTCATGTTTATAAATTTATTATTTTTATTTCAAACCTTGTCTGTCATTATCCTCGAACCAGTCTGCAAGCGCTTCCTCGAAACTCCACTTAAACTGATAGCCGCAGTTCTTCAACTTCTCACCACAGATATTGGTCGAAATCTGGAGCTTCTTCACTCTCGCTGGACAGATACCCATTGGTGAACCAAGAAGCATGGCTGTTCTAGCCATTGGCATGATAACCCAGTTAGGAATATCAGGAACAAACTGAGTCAAACCTGTTACCTTCTTCATAGCCTCCACGATATGCTGAATGGTATAAGCAGGTTCAAAGCAACAGTTATATAACTCCACACCATGCTCATGATGTTCCAAGCGATACAGCATGAAGCGAACCAACTCCTTTACATAGATACAAGCCTTGATGGTATCCTTTCTGCCTGGATAAGCAAACTTATGACCACGGATAGCCCAATACAATCTGGTGAAATTACCATTCTCACCCTTTCCGAATACCACACCAGGACGAACGATAGTGAGCTGACGATGAGCCGCATCACCATTTTGCCACTTCTCATGAATCTTCTCAGCTACCAACTTAGAGATACCGTATGCTGTATTAGGAGTAGGCAAAGTTGTCTCCTTCTTCAACTCCTCAGCAGCTCCGTATGGTGCGATACTAGAAGTAAATACTATCTTCTTGATATTCCACTTCTCGGCAAACGCCACCACATTCTCTGCACCACGAATATTCGTCTCGAAATACTCATGATCTTCATGGCCTGGAGTACGATGAACTGCAGCAAAGTTGAAGATGACATCATCCTCTGTAGGTGTAAATGGCAAGTTCTCGATAGGCTTGCGGATGTCATACTCAATGAAAATTGAGTGCAACTTCTGACCATCACGCAAAGCAGGTTTATAATCCTTTACTACCGGATTAGGAGTGCCAGGCTTTACGATATCGAGGTTGTATACTTGGGCGTTAGGATAACGCTCCTTAATCAAATTTGTAAGATGGGTACCAATGAAGCCGGTACCGCCAGTGATAATATAATTCATTGTGATGATTCTTATTTTTGTTCGTTTACTGCATTTTCAAAATACCGGGTCAATCTCTCTGCTTCACTCGCAGCATCAAAACCATTTAGTTTTAAATAGTTTTTTCTACCTCTACGAGATTTCATAAGTAGAGCAGTCTCTGGAATAATGATGTCTGCCCATTCTTTAGCAGATTTACTTAACTCAATAAAATGACCTAGTTCTTCAATACCTGCTTCACGAGTGATAGCATCAGAAAAGAAAACCGGAAGGCCTGCAGCCTGAGACTCAACGCCAACTATAGGGAATCCTTCATAGAGTGATGGAAGCAAGAAAGCATCAAAGGCATTATAAAACTGCCTTATATCTTCTCTTCTTCCTAACCAACTCATTTTCTCCCCAAATCCATAATCTGCAATCTTCGCCTTCATTTCCTGTTCCATGGAACCAATGCCAATGATAACAAAATGAGCATTTTCTTGACGGTTTTTGATCTCGTTCATCACATCAATCAAAAATAAAGGATTCTTCTGCTTTTCAAAACGGGCTATAGTACCATATACAACTTTATTATCCCAACCAAATTTCTTGCGAGTTTCCTCTCTTAACAGCGTGGTGAAATCATTTTTCTCAGCGTCAACAGGGTTTAAAAAAATGGCAACTTTACCTTTTTGAGTAAAACTCTTGCCAAACTGATATTCTGCACTTTGAATACCATTTGCCATATAGTAGTTGCAGAACCAATGTGAAAAACACTTTAATATATTTTTCATCATGGTCTTTTTCTTTTCTAACTTCGATGCTGTTGTCAGGCTTTCACTCACACGAACCTTGATACCTGCCATCTTTGCCACAAACAAAGGAAAAATATTCATCGTATTGTTTGCCGCATAGAGCACATCATATTGTTCACGTTTATAAAGCTGATAAAGAGCTTTCATGTGACTAACAATCTTCTGATAAGGAGGAACCACATAGACATGTCCTCCTAATGCTTCTACTTCCTTAAAAGGAATACTATTAGAATCCTCGTCCACTATCAAATCGAACTTCACTTTATCTGGAGAAAAGTTTCGCATGTAAGCCATCACCAAACTTTTCTGACCACCAGAATCGCATTTATTAACGCTAATTGCAACTTTTATCATAAGCTTTCTATTTTACAGATTCATTATAAAAAGTAGAGATACCATCCAACATAGGAGTCAACTCAACTTGTGCCAAACGTTGCATCTTCTCAGTATCCAATACCATATTAGAAACGTCCATAGGACGAGCATTCTCATAGACAATCTTAAAATCCTTCTTTGTGATAATCTTCAAGAAAGCAAGAATATCATTCACAGAATAACCTCTGCCACTGCCCAAGTTAACGGTCTCGTTGTAGACATCCTTATCTATCAACTGATAGAATACCTTTGCCAAATCATCAATATAAATATAATCACGGATAGCAGAGCCATCACCCCATACTTCTACAGGCTTATCTTCCAAAATTTTACCAATAGCTACGGCTACCAATCCTTGCTTACCATGAAGATTTTGCCCATGACCATATGGATTAGAAGGACGAACTATCAAATACTTCAGCTTTTCCGTACGATTCTTAAAGAGAATACTATTCTCCATCATTTGCTTTGACCAACCATAATAAGAGATTGGTGCCATTTCATCAGATTCTTCAAATGGTTGCATCGTAGAACGATTACCATAGATGGTACCACCCGAAGAGAAATAAACAAACTTGATATTCTCCTTGGCACAAATCTCCATCAATTTGATAGAGGGGAATATCATGTTCTTAAACTCGTTGTTGAAATCATCATATCCACTACCAGGTATCAGTGTAGACACAAGATGAACCACAATATCTATCTTGTTGCCAATCAAAATCTTTTCAATCTTGTCGATATTACCTAAAGCCTCTCGGTAAATCTTCACATTAAGACCATCAAGTCTCGACACATTGGCAAACTCTGGTTCTACAACAAAAACATTATATTTTTCGTTTGTCAAAAACTGCTTGACCAAACTGGAGCCAATAAATCCTGCTCCACCTATAAAAAGTATATTCATATTATTTCACATTACTATTAAATCTCAGCATAAAGAAATCCAACTGCATAACGTCATTGAATTCAAAGATACTTTCGTTTCTATGTATTGGCAGTAAAATCGTTTTGGTTTCTTCTCGTAAAAAGTTAGATACATTTACCTTAAACACAACAGGTAAAACTTCAATATAAAAAGCAGATTGCTCATCCAGAAGCGATATAATCTAGAACAAGAATGAACCAATTAATAGATTACACACGCTTTTGGGAATATCTAGTAATAACTTTTTAATATCAATTATTCTTATTTTCTTTTCGCTTGGGATTAAATATCTTATCATACCCCTCTTTAAAGTCATAGATACGATTATCCTTTATGAGTTGAAACAGAATATCACGCTTGATATACTCAATAACATCCCGATTCTCCTCAACCACGTAGTTTACTGGATGGAGAGTGATGAAATAGCAATCATTCTTCTTTTCATCATAGCTCTTCATGAACTCATTCAGAAATTAAGATTTACCATCTCCAAACTTAGCAGAGAATATGATTCTACTCTCATTTTCAAACACCTGCTTGAAATCTTGAATGTTTTTAGAAATATCAATTGTATCCATAGTTGCCAAATTAATTTGGCCCTTGTCTTTTAAAGAAAAACATCAACATTTAAGAATTTCTTACTTTCTCGCTTTCACCTTATTAAATATCTTTTGAACCAATCCAAATCCTATAAAAGAAAATAAGCAAGCCAACCTAGCTTTCTTTCTTGCCCTATTATCCATTAATACAGACAAGCGAATCTTTTTTATATGACGTTCAAAATCATTACGATGCGCATATCCTTCTGGCATTTGCAACAGTAAATGAAATACAAAGCTAACAATGCGGCAATTATAACTTTTAATGATTGGTTGCAGTTTATCTCTATCCTTATCCATCAAAGCCATCAATTGTAAGCCACTATCCAACTTATGGGGAGAAAAAGCTGCACCTTCAATGCTATTACTACGAAGTAAATAAAAATAACTCTGTTCATCATTAAAAACCACCTTATTTGCTTTCAATAAAAGACGATAGGTCGTAGGAAGGTCTTCAAACAGTAAACCTTTTGGATAGCGAATACCATCAAACAGACTAGCCTTATACATTTTTCCCCAAGCAGTATTATCAAAATGCTCTTGGTAGAACATCATTTCTGTAGCATGAAGCCCATCTAAGACCCAATCTTTTGTTGAATTTGGGCTTGGATTTGGAGATGAGCCTTCATAAAAAGAACAGAATGTATTGACACTAACATCTGCACCATGCTTCTCTATCAGATGATAAAGTCCTTCAATATGTGTAGGCGAGATATAATCGTCGCTATCCACACAAACAACATACTCACCTGTCATCACATCCAAAGCCACATTGCGAGCATCTGCCAAACCTCCATTTTTCTTATGGATTACTTTGATACGAGTATCCTTCTTAGCATATTCATCACAAATCTCACCACATCTGTCTGGCGAGCCATCATCCACCAACCAAACTTCCAAGTTCTGGTAAGTTTGGTTGAGGATGCTATCTATACATTTAGGTAAATATTGTTCCACATTGTAACAAGGAACAATAACACTTACTAAAGGTTGATTCATCTTTTTTTATTTATGTTTCTTTATCCAAACCTTTAATCCTTTAGGCAACAGAAGTTTGATTCTTGCTTTCAGATTAAATGGTATTTTTAATTGAGTGGCGAAATATTCATTCACTTCAATATCGTCAATATGTTGGTAAATGACATCACGCAACGGAGTCCTTTGAGTTGGTCTAGTCAAATTAATATTAGCTTTAGCCACTTGTTCAAATGTACTTTCCAAAGTTTTAAATTCATCCTTAACGATAGACCACAATTGCTCACCCTTTTTACTATTCAGCAAGAGACAAGACACCCCTTTGGTCGAATAAAATTCAGGATGTTCTTTCTCTATCCCCCAATAGTCTCCTATGGTTATATCACCCACACGTTCTTTCGTGCAATAGTTGCAGCGATAGCAACATTCACGATAGGTTGTTCCTTTCAAAAAATGATAATAATAGGGATCAAGAGTAGAAGGCCTTGTCTTTGTCTTTGTCTTTGTCTTTGTCATGTAATCCAATCCCCAGCCACAAGACTTGTCTCGGAAATCATAACCTACAATCTTCCCCTTCATCTTACCACCAAGCCAAATCAAATATTTGGCAAAGAGTTTGGGACTTGCTACTCCATGACAGATCAAATCCATCGTATAGAGATTGTCATAATCCTTTCGAAGATAAGCACGCAATCCTCCTATTTGACAAGGTGTACCACTATACAGGACTTCACGACCGCTAATTAACAACGCTTTAACTTGGGAATAAGTTGCCTCCGTATTACTCTGAACGTATTTAGAACTCTGGACTTTATGCAAATTCTCTAATCGATCTACAACAAAGTGTCCTACAGTCATATCATCATGATAAGCTGCACCTACGATGACACCACCACGTTGCAGAATCACTCTGGCAGTAGCAGCAAATGCTCCACCAGATGCACTTACCTCCAACTCCTCGGTATTCTTATCTCTTACTGCTAGAGAAGAAATTGGTGTAAATTTATCTATCAAGTTATTTTGAGGACATCGTTTGATGCACAATCCACATTCCACACATAACTCAGAATCAATGCTTGCAGTAATGAAACCTTCATTATCCGATTTCATCACTATGGCATGATGAGCACAGAGTTGTTCGCAAGCACGGCATCCAGTACATAATTCAGTAATCTTTTTCATGCTGCCATCCTCAATTGTGGCAGCATTGAATTACTGCAAGTTAAAAGGGTTATTTTACCCCCCCGAATTGTCTCATATTATCTTTCTGCGCCACAGAAGTCATTGATATTCTTTGCTTTACATTAGTAATTTTTCTAATGCTTACTCTTAAATAGGCCCAAAGGAAAGGATGCAGAATTCTTAGAAAAGCAACAATTTTTCCCTTTGTTGTAGTGGGAGCAAAAAGAGCTTTAATCGATAATTTATGAGTTTTATCCAAACATCTTTTATACATTTCAGGGTATAAACGCTTAACGTTTGCCATTACCATCCAATCATACATACTACCATGAGTACTCCAATCTGCATAGTCTACAGCATCATTTAACTTCTTTGATTTGATACGCAAGTTCTTGCGTATAATATCTATCGCCTCCAATCCCATGGCACACTTATCCACATTGAACTTGTTCATAGCACTCGTAGAATTATCCAAACGATAATAATACACTTTATGTTGACTAATAACAACCTTTGAAGCAGAACAAAAAGCGAGGACATTAAAATTGAATCCCTCACCAATATACACATCATCAAAGAAACGAATTTTGTTTGTGTCCAAAAAGGCCTTACTAAACATTTTACTATAACATCCTACTGTTATCTTGCCATAAAGGATTTGGGCTGCTGCTTCCTCACCAGAAACAACTAGAACATTAGGTGTGCACTGATGGGGCATAAAAGTCGTAAACACCTCTGCACACACACTTATTTCTGCAAGATTTTCTTCACACATAGACAACATATACTCTACATAATCCTTTTTGAGTATATCATCCGGATCGGAGAAACAGATATATTTTCCAGTTGCAGAATTAATACCAACATTTCTTGCTATACTAACACCGGTATTAGCCTGATGAATAACTCTCACCCTTTTATCTTTGGAGGCATAGCTATCTGCAATTTTGCCAGAATTATCAGTAGAACCATCATCGACCAATATCACTTCTAAATTTGAATAAGTCTGACCCAAAACAGATTCCATACATTCCGCAAAATATTTCCCTACATTATATATAGGAAGAATAACGGATACTTTTATATTTTTATCAACCATATTAACTAAGAGCTTTTATTAAGAATTCACGACCAACTTTTCTTTCTTTCTCCAAGACCTCATTTACGTGGGTAAAGTCTACACTGGTATTATCCACGAAAGAGAAATCATGATAATCTGTCAAATGTCTATTTTCCAATCCAACCAATTTCAAAATACTAGCTAATCTACTACTATAATCATTAGGATAGATGCAAATCATAGGTGTATTCATATTACAGGAGAATGCCGTTGCATGGAAAGAGTCTGTTATGACACACCCAGCATTAGCTATCAAACCTATGAAATCCTCCACATTCGGTATCAGTTCAGCCTTACCGCATCTCAGACCTTGATAATGTCTAACACAGAAACGAACCAGTTTCCAACCTTTTCGCTTGGCAAACTCTTCTGCATATCTATCAAAATCTGGATTAGTATTCAACTGATAAATCAACACATACTTACCTCTCTCATACTTCGGTTTATATGCATCACCCAATACCGACATCCAATACTCCTTGTTAACTTGTAAAGTTGGATCCAAAACATGAGTTGCAGAAGGCAAGCCCAATTGCTTTTCAACTATATCCTTAGCACTCGCTTCTCTTACAGAAATGTATTGATATCTTGAAAGTAAAGCTTTCGTCTCCTCAACTTCCCAATCATCGAGTGTGTTTTTTCCAATGCTAGCTGCATAAGAAATTTTACGTACACTATCAGGTACAAACTTCAAAAACAACTCAGGAAGTATTCCTTTGTTCCATCCTGAGTTCCAAGTTTGATCACTACCTGTGCAATATATATCACTAGTAATCGGAAAATCCTTAAAATCATCAATGCAGTAATATTCTTTCTCCTGCTGCTTGAGATGTTTCTTTATAAAAGACTTAAAGACCTTATCTTCCCTAATAAAAGAAGGTATTAAAATAAAAGGATATGCTATCTTTGCTATAATACCTTTTCCTTTTGTAAAATCCTTCACCTTATCCATTCTCGTGAGTTTTCCAAGTTTATTATAGTTAATAAAATCAACATCAACCTCTAATTCTTGAAAAACACGTTGAGTAGCTAATGCTTGCAATACAGAGCCATAATTACGGACATTCTGTAATGTAATAACAGTTACTTTTTTCCGCATAAGATAAGTCTTTTAAAAATAATCCTTGTATATGCCTGAAAGACATCAAGCAAGAAAATAATGGAAAGTTTATTCTTCTTATAGATATACCAATTCTCTTTCAAGTTTTTCTTGATTCCTGAACTGATACCTCCAACCTGGAAGATAGCAACTGTGGCTGATGTCTTTCTATATCTGCATTTGCCGTATTTATAGGTTCTAATAAACAAATCTTTGTCTGCCAACACCTTTAAGTTTTCGTCAAAACCATGCAATGTTTCAAATAGAGATTTACGCATGATGATTCCTTGATGACAAGCAAACGTATGTATCGGTAAATAAGTATAATTTTTGCATTTTACTAGTTTCTGCCTTCCATTTAATAAACGATTTTTTACATGTCCATATATTATGTCATATTGTGCTTGATCTACATTGTCAAGAAGTTCATGTAAGCCATCAGGCAATAGTTCATCATCAGCTCCAAGATAATGAATCCATTCTCCTTTTGCCATTCTCCATCCCTTATTCATCGCATTATATATTCCAGTATCTGATTCTGAAATATATCTGAACTTTGGATTATCTACATAACTCTTGATTATATTAACAGTTCCATCCTTAGATGCACCGTCAATAACAAGACACTCAATATTCTCGTAGTTGCAATTTAATACACTTTCAATTGCTCGACGAGTAATCTCACCAGAATTGTAAGTGCATATAACAACGCTAATCATTGGTTCGCTCATAAACTTAGTGATTTAAAGATTTGATAAATTTTGCAGGATTTCCACCCCATACTTCCCAAGCAGGAATATCCTTAACCACAACACTACCAGCGGCTACGATAGCACCTTCGCCTATGCAAACCCCCTTATTGATAATGCAACGTGTTCCAACAAACACATTGTCACCAATAGCAACAGGTGCTGTATTGATGGTTCCTTTATGCTGATATCCTTCTTTGGAGGTACCTCGTATAGAATAATCCATAGAGTGGAAATTATTGTCCATGATGATAGTATCAGCTCCTATCATCACATGATTTCCAATCTCCACTCTATTTAAGCAATAGATTCCCGTAGAAGACATACCTACATTATTGTGAATAATAAGGCTTGCCCCCCCAGCCCGTCCGAGAACGGCTGTTTGGGGTGTATCATAGAGGGCAGA
>ERZ1026903.902-NODE-902-length-12170-cov-4.033512_pt1 | contig 12170 bp, 8 predicted proteins | sample MGYA00380180_ERZ1026903 | MGnify/ENA primary metagenome ERZ1026903 (study PRJEB33269, sample SAMEA4719816) | human gut metagenome | biome: human-associated habitat; feature: organic feature; material: feces | place: Cameroon | collected 2013-10 ... | reverse complement strand
AACTTACGATGGCCGCCATCTTTCATATTTTGATTCATTACGGCATGGCCTGTCGTTCCTGAACCCGCAAAGAAATCTAAAACGATGCAGTCTTTGTTAGTAGCATGCTCTAATACTCTTTCTACCAAAAGAGAGGGCTTAGGAAATTCGAAGACTTTTGCCCCTAAAAGAGAATACAATTCAGCGGAACCTTCATCTGTATTACCTGCATAATCATGACTCCAATAATTAATTGGTGTTAAACCACGTGCTTCAGAAAGAAACATTTTTATAGATGGAATTTTTGACTTGCCATCTAATCCCCAATATAGCCTGTTATCTGCCAATAATTCATCATAAACATCTTTTGAATTTCTCCAAGCGTTTGTTGTTGGCATAGTTACTTCACCTGTATTTGGATTGGTAATGGGATAACATAGATTTGGACGGTCTTCTGGCGAAGCTGGATTTAGGAAAGAAGCTCCTTTCCAAACTCCTCTTGGGTCATTATCAGGATTGGTATATCTACTATCTGCTTCCTCTGTACGTGGCAACAAATTTACTTTGAATTGTTCGGTTTTGGAGTACACCAATATATGCTCAACTACGGTTGTAAAATCAACAGTATTATTACTTCTTGTGTATCTTTTTTGCCATGAGATATTTGCTTTGAAGTTTTCTTCTCCAAAAACTTCATCACAAACCTTTCTTAGATGATGAATTTCATGATCGTCCATTGATATAAATATTACTCCATCAGGGCGTAATAAGGTACGAGCTACCAACAATCGGCTATACATATCGTCTAACCAATTGCTATGAAAACGACCATCAGAATCAGAATTGGTATCTAAAGTTATTCCTTCTTCCTTTACCTCTGTACGTTCCCAATATGATTTCTTGCTTTCTGAGAAATCATCATTATAAAGAAAATCTTCTCCAGTATTATATGGTGGATCAATATAGATGCACTTCACCTTGTTTCTGTAGCTGGAAGTCAACACTTTGAGCACTTCAAGGTTTTCGCCTTCAATGATGATGTTCTCGGTAGTCTCTGCATTTACGCTTCGCTTCTCATCATAGTGCAATGTGGCACGTGTTGGAGTAAAAGCATTACGTTTCGCTGCTGATTTGCCAAACCAGCGGAACTCGTAACGCTCTGTTTCTTCTACACTATTAGGGTTTACAGCCTTTTTCACCTCGTTTATATCAAGGAATCCTTCTTGTGTAAACCAGTCAGGGAACAACTCACGCAGTTTGTTGAGTCGTTCCTCGTTCATATCGGGTGAAAGAGTGATATGTTCTTTATATGTTTCCATTTTCTTTTTCTGTATTTATAGTTTGGTCGGCTCGCGACTTGAATGTCTTGTATTCACGTACAGGAGCCTTGTAGCAAGCCTCGATGCCTATTGAGCGGAAATGTTTGATGGCACATCTTATTCTTGCCACCTCGTGGGCTGAAAGAGCCTTGGTGTCGGTAATGTCGTTAGTACCCTTTATCTCCACTACAAAGTAATACTCCTGCTTGTCGTTCGTGTTTTTTAAGGACACTCGCTTCAATACCACCCCAAAGTCAGGATTATAAGAACCTATTGGGGTGAGAATCTTATACCATGAAGGAAATTTCAGGAAGCATACCACATCTGAGTTTTCCTTGTCGGCATCTTTTGCGAAATCCCGTTCAAACGTACTATCGTATAGAGTCTTGTCCCATACGCCATGATTAGGAGTGGAGACATAATTCTCACATCCGTCCTTTGTGAAATCCTCAAAGTTGAAAGGAAAACGCTCGTTGGTAGGTGAGTATTCTACGCATCTTGTTAACTCTTCCAACTGAATCTGCTTTATCTTGAATACCGCCTGTTCCATATACACCGGCGGATTCTTTAAATATTGTTCTTTGTTGGTGATACCGAGCAGAATCTTCAACACCGAGTTGTAGCATAAACCTGTCTTCTCACTCAAATCTTCAAGTAAATCCTGTGGAGCGAAACAGCCATGCAACTTGTAATCTTCCGATCCGATGTATTCACGAGACAAATCTTCTATGTCATTCACTTTGTAGCTTGCCACCTCAGCCTTGTAATCTCCAATGCTTATCTCGTTAAGAGCTTCTACGGAACGACGGATGATAGCATCTTCATCGAAATGCACACGATAGGTGGTCTTCTTGGCTATGACATTCCAAAAGCGACGGAACATGCTGTTGAATGTTTCATCCTTCTTCATCTTGAACGTTACTCTATTTTTGTGCTCACCTTTATGTGTATGCTTCAATTTAGCTCCTGCTTTATTTGAGCCGAAAGCCTTTTCATTCTCGTTTTGGTAGCTACGTGCAAAAGTTTCGTATGTCTCGTTTGGAACTACCGTGAGTTGGTTGATGATTTTATCGTCCGGTGCATCTTCCGGGTCATAGATGCGCTGTCCTTGTTGGTTCACGCAAATTCTAAGACCACGGCCTATCTCTTGTCTCTTCTTGTTCTCTGAGTAGCTTTCGTTGAGAGTGGCTATTCCAAACACATTTGGATTGTCCCATCCCACACCAAGTGCAGAATGAGAGAATATAAACTCAATAGGACTATCAAACGACAATAGCAACTGCTTGTTATGCAGAATTTGGTCGTAAATGTCCTTATTATCTTTGTTGGATTTCTCATTATCCGTGTATTCTCCTTGCGTGGTCTTGGCAAAATAGAATCCTTGAACTGCCTTGATTTGCTCTTCTGTAGGACAAATGCCATTATGAAACTCTGCATACACTTTTGAATATTGTTCTTCGAACACTTTCTTTATGACTGGATTGGTGACACTCATATAGTTTGCCACCCTGTCAATGAATATGAGAGACAGGTTCTTAATACCTAACGACTTTAAGCGAAGCTGGTTCTCGAAGTGGCGACGAATGAGCCATTCCAACTGTAAAGTCCAAATCTGTTCCTTATTGGCGGAAGAATCACCTTGCGCTATACTTGTTCCGTTGGTAAACTCCACCACCCATTTTCTTGTGCTCATCTTCTTGTAGATGCGGCTGATAGTGAAATCGGCATACGAGTCATTACCTGATTTAACGGCAAGATTGTCTCCTTTTTTGAGGAAATTAGAATCCTTAAACAGGAAGTTCTCTTTTGTTTTGTTAAATCTCCATAACTTCAATTTTACCTTTGGTTCGCCTTTGGTTTCTTGTACATCGCTTATTTCTATTTTCAAGGTTGCTTCATCATTCTTCTCTGTAACAGTGAGCACCTCTATCTTCTTAACAAGTCCAAGACGATAGCTGTCATTTGGCGTGAGTTGGTAGAGCATGTTCATCTTTACCGCATGGGTTGCAGAATAACGAAACTTGAACAAAGGGCGCAACTTAGAAAGCCATTCCTTGGAATTGTCAGTATCCATACCCTCTTGTGGTTCATCCATAAAAATGATAGGGTGTGTTCTACCAACGGCTTCGATATGAGGTTTGTTGTTGAACAAGTCTTCACGTACGGATTGATTAAGAATCTTATCTTCAGAGTTGAACGAAGCCATTGTCATAATCATCAACTGTGGAGTCTCTGCCGTGATGAAGTCTCTTAGATAACTCAACTTAGAGCTGTCATAGACAAAAGCGTTCAGAGAGCAATCATATCTTTCCTCCAACTGTTTTTTGAAATTTGAGTATGTGTCAATGACTCCTTGGCGAATTGGTACGGACGGAACAAGAACTATGAATTTTGTGAGTCCATATTCCTTATATAGTTCAAATGCAGTTTGTATGTAAGTCAAAGTCTTGCCTGTGCCTGTTTCCATTTCGATGCAAGCATCATTGGAGCTTTGTAAGAAGGCTTTGGCGGGAGGAATTTTGTTTTCTTCAGTAACTCTTTGGATATTTGCAAACAACTCAGCAGAAGACAACGAGCAATAATTGGCTCGTATGTCTTCAAGCGTAGCATTGTCGTATGTATTTTTCTCCATACCCCGAAACACATCCACCACGCTATGAATGGCTGTCTTTTGATGTTCTGGATTTTCTAATCTAAATTGCATTATGTTATTATGTCGAATATTCTACATTAATGTCGCTGATTGCCCATTATACAATGAAGCGTCAGCTGTTAAAGGCTGTTTGGTGTTATCTTCCAATGTTATTGTTTAGAGGTTAGATTATACCAATAGATTTTTTCTTGATAGAATTGTCAATTATTGACTACAAAGATAAAAAATCTTATTCAGACGAAAGAATAAATAATTGGAGATCTTTACTTCAGGCATCACATTTCTGTAATTTGAGGCGATTTGCAGTAACCAACGCTACAAATCACCTCGAATTGTCATTATCTGGATAAACATTGTGGTTTCTTCTTTGACGGTGTTCCCAATCCAACTTTCTGTGTTCCGTCCCAATTCGTAAGTTGGTCAGCACAACCATTGGAGCCGCCAAGTGAAACCATCAACAAGATATCAAAGCCTCATCAACACAAAACGCACGGTATTTAGCTTTAACAAATCGGCCTCAGAAGCCATTCTGGATGGGATAAAAAAACATTGCGATGTGCAAAGGAAAAGAATGCGAATTGCAACACTGCAATATGCGAATGGATAAGTTAAGCATTGCGATGATCTGATTGAACCATCGCAATGCTTTCTCCGTGTTTTTAAGTATGTTTTTCGTGTTTATAAATCTTACCATCTATCAAGTTTACGCTGGCTTAGTCTAATTCATTCTTACCCCAAGAAACTACAATCGTCTCTTTTCGGCATTACCGGCACCGGTACCTTTGTACTTACTCTTCGCTGTATTGAAGTTATAAGAGATGGTCATGCCTACGCAACGCCCATAGCCATAACAATCTTTGGTCATTATAGTATGGCTGCCGTACATTGTCCAACGTTCCTTGTCGGTCTTAAACAAGTCGTTGGCATAAACGCCTATCTCAAGAGCGTCGTTAAGGAACGACTTGGTGAGCTTTATGTCAACACGAACAAACGGTTTGGTATATTGAAGATCATTGAGTTGACTTGTTTTATACCTCATGTTGAGGAATGCCTTCAGCGAGCGCGTGATGTTAAAGCGGTTATTGAGCCGGAAATTAAAACATGGCCTGTTTGAAGGCTTGTTTATATCGAAGCCGTCGGTATGCAGAAACGACTGCGAGTAATCTATCTCCGCCATCGGGTTATACCAACCGAAACGGGGTGAAGCCACTATCGACGCATATACATCCTGACTGTGATTGAAGTTAATATTGCGCAGGAAGACGATGTCCTTACCTTGGTAAAGCGTAGCTACCCAAACCATCGGATTGTCAATATAGTTATATCCGGCATTGAACGACAGCCAATCGTACACCGCATTAAAATCAACATTATTTATTATGCACGGACGAAGATAAGGGTTTCCGCCCTCGTAAGTATAACGGTTATCATACTGCACCAACAAGGATTTGCGTGAATACATCGCTCACCACATCCTTGCTCTCGTCGTCGTCAGAGAGAATGCATCTGGCCAGATTGTACATCTTCTCGTAATGCCGACGAAACAGCTGTTCTATGTCCTTTTCCTGTGTCATAACACCCTATATACAGTTAAGCGAAACGAAAAGCTAAGCAAAACAATGATTATTTTGAAAAAAAATCCGTGAAGGTAACAATGAGTTAAGTTTCCACGCCCTCAGACAATATCATCTGCATCAGTTCCTCATTAGCTTTATTGTTGACTGATGCATCTTTCACCTCTGAAAGATAGTCGAGGGTGGCAGAACATTCGCCCGTAATATCTACGCCTATCACTTCTTCGTGGGCGTAGATAATGCGAAGCACTGCTTGAAGTTGCATTAGGGTCATATCTCCATTGGTCCAATCAGTAATGGCATCTTGCTTTCTAAGCACATCCTTATCTATAGATATGTAAACAGGCTCGTGTATCAACTTGCCTGCCTTTGAAGGCCATGCTTTATGATGGTCTATTTCCGCTTGGCTATAAAACATCACCTTTTCTCTAAGATGAATGGGTACTTGAGATATCAACTCGTCAGAAGCACCAACAATGATGATGTTTCTTACAAAAGGATTCTTCTCTAACACATCAGTAACCCAACCGCCACATGAGATGACACCCTCCCATTGCGGCTGCTGCATATCGGGATGATGATCGAGCACTATTAAAGAGAACGGTTCTTGCAGTTTAGATACCCAATATTCAGTAAGATAATGATAATCGCCCGAATCGATAAAATGAAGAGCCTTGGCTGGATACGGAGCAAGCAAGCGACGCAGTTCTTCTCTTCCTTCATCATCGCAATAGCAGTCTGTACCATTAAGGCCACGGCAATCTACATGAATTATGTTCTGGCTTGAGGCGAACGACTCGTAATCGTAGACGCCAGAGAAATTGAGCAGTATGATAGGTAGTTTCTTTGTCATGGACGCAAAAATACACATTTTTAGATGTTGACAAAAACAATCAGACCCCGTTTCTATACCACATAATGGTAATGAAACGAGGTCTGACATGTGCTATTATTATAGCTCCGAAAAACTATTACTCAACTACAATAAACTCAGTACGACGATTAACCTCCGGGTTGTTCTCGTCGATAGGTTCGCTTGAGCCCTTACCGATAGCCTTCAAGCGACTAGAATCAACGCCACGACTAACCAGAAAATCTACTGCTGCCTGTGCACGTGCTTCAGAAAGTTTTTGGTTAAAATCAGCATCGCCCTCAGAAGATGTATGACCTACAATCTGCAACTTAATCTCCTGATGTTTATTCATCATCTTTGCAAGGTCGTGCAATACAAACTTTGCCTCTTCCGACAATTCTGACTTACCCTGAGCAAACTGAGCAGCATTAAATTTCTTTTCAATTTCCTCAATGCGGTCTACATAGACAACCTTTTCTACCTGGACAACCTTCTCTACTTCTACAACCTTAGGTTTACGCAGTGCGAAGAATGCTGCCAAGCCACCAACCAAGAGGAGCAGTAGTACCCATACCCACCACAAAGATTTCTTCTGCTTTGGTACAGGAGGAACGTAGCCATTGAGGTACTCTAAACGGAAACCGCCCTTCTTGCCACCTTTATCGGCTGCCTCAAACTTAGCTACTACTATATCATATGCGCGCGCCTGCGCAACCATACGCTCAAAACTTGGTTTAGTCCACATAGAAACTATAGCGACCTTCTTACCATCACCCATAGTCATTAACTCATCCTCACCTTTGAAGTAGCCGTTCCAATCTGCCGTTGTGCCCTTATCTTCCGCAAAAACGAAATTTTCTTTTACGCCAGAATCAGGGTTTAGTGAATTAGGGAATGCCTTGCGCAAATCTTCTATCGTGGCGTGAGGATACATCACCATGTAAGCGTGAGCAATACCAAGCGCTGTACGATTCTGAGCCTTACCATATACGCGCACCTTTGCGTTGGCAGCCACAGTAGAATCAGTTTCGAAACTCTCGGCAGGAGTTGAACGTTCCTTCTTCTCCTCTTTCTGCGCTGGCTCAGACTGTGCTGTAGCAGCTGCTGGCTTTGCGGTTGAAGCAGACGCTCCGTTCTCGTTCAAGAAATCAACGAGTTTACGACCCATTTGTCGGGTATTCATATTCTCCTGAAGTTCCAATCCAACTTTTTGAGCGATTTCAGAAACTGCCTTCTTCGTATTGTCACACAATACGCCATTGTCATAGACTAGCACAGTGCCGCTGTCTTCTATATCAATTTTCCATTTCTGATAGGATGCTGTAAACTTAATCATAGTTCCATTTATTTTATACGATTTTCTTGAGAATCTCTCATTATGAGAATCCTTCTTTTTACAAGAATAAAGCATATAGGTTGTGCATAGCTTGACAGTAAATCAATAATATGCACAACCTTTTAAGCATGTTTATCTTATCAAATTGATTCCGCCAACGGGCAATATTTATGTTGCTTCAAATTTTAGCGGACAGCAATAATTTTAAAATTCTATTTCTATATCTGGGTTATATTTAACCAAGTCGGCCAACATCAATGCCACGTCTGTATGTTCTACAGAACCTGTAGCATCTGCCAAGTCGAACAATACCTGTACTTCATCGCGTGCTATTACATCGTCGGCAAGGACAATTTCAATTGCACACTGCATTAGTACCTTAACATCTTCTTCATCGAGTGCCGAAGCGTTTTCGATAATATAAGCCTGTACAGCTTCATCATCTTTATCTTGCAGAACCTTCAAAGCCTCATCTACATTTTCAGTAAGTTCAGACTCCTCTACATTCAACACTTCTGCAATTTCTGCGAGAATCATTTTCTCTTCTTCAGCATATACGCCATCTGCCCAAATAGCTACCGCTAAAAATGCGGCTACATTCTTTATGTCCGATTTCATAATTCTTAATTTTTTTATTTTAACATTCTTCTTATACGTCCCATGAGGCTAGCCTCTTGTTTGCGTTTCTTAGCAGCTGCCTTACGAGCTTTTGCCAAATTCTCTAACATAGCCTTACCTTCTTTGGTACGCTTGTCAATTTTTCCGGATTTTGTACGTTGTATAGCCATATCACAAAGTTTATTTTGTTAAACAATAAATTAATTCCATTAATCCAAAAAGTGCACTGCCACCTGCTATAACCAAAAGAGCAGCCATACCTAAACACCCTTTTTTAGGAGTTGCGGGCTTCCACCCATTTAAATATTCGAGTACATACCCTGTCTCCTTCACATCCTTATCGGTATCCTTGTCCAACTCTACCGCAATACCCAAATTAGCGGCCACTTCAATAAGATTGGAGAATGATTTTGACGTCCAGATTTGAGAAACAGCTACTCGCTGTCTATTAGAAAGGAGAATAGGATGCTGATCTTTCACGAAATAAAGGCTTGCGTTTGATTGCAGGTTAACCGCTTCGGCCTCTTTACAAGGCAAAAATATTTCTTTCACCCCCTTGTCGGGTGCTAATTCGTTAGAAAAGACTTTACGTAAATCAGCCAATGTAGTGCCAGGATACATAGTGACATAAGCCTTCATGACTCCTAGTGCAACTCCATTTTGCGATTTTCCGATTACTTTAATTCTATTTTCCATATTTATATAGATTGGGTATTCCTCAAATAATTATTAACCATAATATTTCATACGATTAACAAATCTGCCTGAAGTAATACTGGAACGTTTGCTCCATTGTTATCTTCTGGCAGCAAAGGAATGAATTAAAACATAGTGCCACAAGTTCAATTTGGTTCATGTTTTAAAATCAATCTTTTTTTCTCAAAAAAGGCTTATTTTATACCCCAACCACGTTTTTTATCCTTCACTGCATGGAATACGACATTGAGATTTTTTCATGTATCAGAAATAGTATTTTCAAGAAAATAGATAAATTTACAACAGACAAATAAATATCAAGCATTAAGGGAATATGGTTGATAGGCAAAAAACAAACTTTGAAGTTGCGCCCGACACAAACTTAGGGAAAGTAGTATGAATCTTAAAAATAGACATAATGAAATTGCCATAGACTCTAATGCCAACAAGCCAGAGTCACTATATAAGCAATTGGATTCACCAACTTACAAAGACCGACCTTATGAACAACGCAACCTTGGAGAGGGAATGACTTTAGTTAATCAAGTGATTGGGCAATATTGGAAGCCTCGCTACCTGATAGATAATGAAGCGAAATGCGCATACGAATTCATGTCTGTATTTGAGGTACTACAGACCATTACCGATGACGACATTGATTGGAATAGTTTGAAAGGGTTGTCACAGAAGATTCTTGCCAGAGCAAAGTCTCATTCATTCCATTTCCCAGGGCATATATATCAATACCAAAATGGCATAGCAGAAGTAGAATGGCAACTTAATCCTGATGGCATGTATTATCAAGACGAAGACGGTTTTGGTATGACAGACGATGAAGAAATCAATCTTTATGGCGCTATTGACAGAAAAGGAAAGGTGGTTAAGAAGTTTACTTTAAAAAGATAATCGTTTAAAATCTACAAGACTTCGAGCCTTGACTGGCAAAGCTCGAAGTCTTATCAGTTTTATATCCCCACAGGCTTCATTTCACAATAGCGGGCATACCATTGTTTTTTTTCGGGTGTGTCTATCGGATCGTATTCAGAGATGATGCAACCAGTGTAGAGGTCATCAGCAAGTGCAAGAATGATGTTGTGCAACTCAATGGTGTCTTCAAATTTCTTCCCGTAAGGACAGAATAATCGTTCACGTTTGATGGCTTCATAACCGTAGATGGCTCCCATGATATTGCCCGTGATGGAACCTGTGGAATCGCTGTCACCATCATGGTTCACCGCAGCAATGATGGCTTCTTTCATGTTATCTATATGACGGATAACACAATACAACGATATAGCCCACGCTTCCTCGGCAGTCCATCCTTCACCCAATTGCATGATAGCTTGGGCATCGGAAATGTTAGAATGGGCAAGATTAACAGCCTTTAAAGTGAGCGCCCTAAGATATTCCTTGTATTTGGCATAATCATTGCCATACATATTCATCATTACGTCAAGTCCGTCGTTTATAATATCTATGATAGACTCCTTCACTTCGTCGGGTGTAAGCGGAACGATACGAGACAACAGTAGCGTCATCAATGCCGCCGGCAAATAACCCAACGGATGTAAATGAGTTACTCTCGCAATATGCGCACCAGCCTCTGCAAGATACACGGTTTTATAATAAAATCCAGAACCTTCCATTACCTTAAATGATGCATCAAACAGCCCCATAGGAGCCACACGCATAATTCCGCCACACCCTTTACTGTTGTTCTCTACATCACGATGTGCCAGCAAACTTTCACAGGCATTCAAGCATGTAATGCCTGGCGCACGGCGATGTGCCAACTCAGGCAAATCGCGCAACCATGTATAGTGAAAGTCATCGCTCTCAGATTTCTTATTTACCGTCTGCGTATAATACCAGTCTATATAAGCACCTCCTACGTAGTTCTTTGGGTCTCCGCCGATGCCGCGCATATAACCTCGCGTAAGCCCCATCAACATTCCGTTGGCAGTGAAGAGGGTCATCTGCGTGTCATCGCTAACCAGTGCCTTCCCATCACTATCAAGCTTAAACCTAGTGATTCCCTTGTCGCCATATCGTGCCAGAATTGCATTCCTGCTCATAAACTCAACAGGATAACCGAGGGCGTCACCCGCCGCTCCAGCCATCAAGCTACCACGGATACAATCTTTCACCCTTCTCTTGCGCTCCTCTTCTTTTTCGTTAAGGCTTCCTACATATTTCCTGATAAATGCCTCCTGCTCCTTTGTTTCCGGAGTGACACGGTGTGCAGACTTGGGCATCTCTGTAAAACATCTACGTAAACGTTCTAACACAGAATCGGCAGTAATATCCGTGGACGATGTTATCATATCTTCCGCAAGATAACAAGCGACAATCGTTCCTGTCCTTCCTACACCGCCCCAGCAATGGATATAGACATACCCGTCACCTCTCTGAGAGAGTTCCTGAATATGACATATCAGACGGTGTACGCTTTCCGCACTGTCAGGAACGCTTACATTCCGAACAGGGAACTGAGTATAAGTACATTCCTTTGGCAGCAAATGACTGTATGGACGCAACTCACCATCCTCCGTCAAGTCGATGAAGTGACGCACACCGAAATGTATCATCTGATTTATCTTCTTCTCTGCCTTTTCCCCATACTTATCACCAGGATATTCCCCTGCAAAGATATTTCTTGTAGATAAATAATACGACTGGTAGAGCGGTCTTGTAACAAAGGCTTCGAATCGGTCGTTTATCTCCAGAAGTTCCTTGGGTAACAAATCCCTGCACTTGGCAACAACATCCTCTGGAATATTTGTGTGTGATGAAATAATATTAAACGGGCAAGCATAAGCAATGGATGTTGCCATACATCCGATGGTATCAGAATCACCACCCATCGATATGGCCAACCGCAGAGTATCTAATGCATTATATCGCTGCAAGAATGCCATGATAGCTATTGGTACACTGCCTTGACAGGATGCATCAAACTGATACTCATTACGAATATCTTCCAATTTGATGTCAAGATCATAACCAAAATTCGCTTCCACATAACGCTTAACCTCTCCAGCTACATCAAACTCTTCATTCAACTGCATATAGACAGCAGCAGCTACAGCCTGCGCACCTTTAATCCCTTCGGGATGATTGTGTGTAACGGATGCTGTGATAC
>ERZ1026903.896-NODE-896-length-12239-cov-19.051051_pt1 | contig 12239 bp, 10 predicted proteins | sample MGYA00380180_ERZ1026903 | MGnify/ENA primary metagenome ERZ1026903 (study PRJEB33269, sample SAMEA4719816) | human gut metagenome | biome: human-associated habitat; feature: organic feature; material: feces | place: Cameroon | collected 2013-10 ... | reverse complement strand
TGAGAATTGTACTTCATTTCAGAATTTTCCAGAAAAAGACTTCGTTCAATCCATCAAGGGACATTGCGCAAAAGTAATAGCTAAACATGAAGATGTATTTGGAGATAATGCTCCTCTGAAACGGTTATTTGTTGAGGCTTTTGCTAAATTTACAGCACATAGAAACAGTAATTTCGCTAATGACACACAGATTGTAGTTGTAGGGTATGGTGATAAAGACATATTTCCTTCTCTTCGCTCAGTGTGTTTATATTGGGGATTTTATGAATATTTCCGTTATAATAGTTATATCTCAGATGATATTACAGAAGATAATTCTGCGTCGATTTGTAGTTTTGGGCAAACTGATATAATCAATACTTTTATAAATGGAATCAATGACAACCTGAAAAAAGCCCTATATGGCATTTTTAGGAATTTTACTTCTCAATTGAAGAAACTGATGATAAACAATGTTGATACTCAATACTCTAAAGATATAATAAATACGGCTGTTGATGAAGATAAACTGGTTGCTACATTGGGTGCAACATTGGATAAAATCATTAGAGATACGTCAATAGCGCCTTTGGTGAGTTCTTTAGGCATATTAGACAAAGAAGATATGGCTGAACTTGTTGAAAGTTTAATTTCTATAACTCACTTGAATCGGCGTATTACTATGTCAGAAGAAGGAGTTGGTGGTCCAATTGATGTTGCCATTATATCTAAAGGGGATGGTTTTGTTTGGAAAAAACGTAAGCACTATTTCAAGCCTGAGTTAAACCAGATGTTTTTTGATAATTATTTTAGGAGTTAAAGTTATGGCTAATATTTTGAATCTTGCTGAAGTTCAAGAACAGAAGCAAATAGATGAAATAACAAAATGTATTGTTGATTCTTTAATCAATGAAGTGGAGAAAAGTCTTTCGAAAACAAAGATAGAAAGATGATCGTTGCTTAATTGATTACTGGTTTCGATAAATATAAAAGTAATGACTATGTATATTGAAATCTGGGTATTCGCATTATCACTATTGGCTGCCTTGCTGGTAGGTGGATTGATAGGTTATTTATGTCGTTTAGGTATTGGTAACCTATGGACATGTTTGAAGTCTCTTGGTGTGAGCATTCGAAATCGATTAGTGGATTACTGGTATATGTTGGTCTTCCTTGTAACCACGATTTATGTTTTGGCAAATTTCAAAGTTTGTATAGACTTGTCGTTTACAGAAGATTTTAATGGCAATAATCTTATATTCTTATTTTGGCTAGTATTGATTATATTTCCAATGTTTGAGAGTTTCGAAGGATTTGGTATCAGTATCAAGAAGAGAAAACAAGAAAAAGCGGAGGATTTATTTACCAAGGAATACCACAATAATCTGGTAGATGCCCAGGAGAAAGGAGAACATGATGAATAATGGTATATATAGGGTTATCAATGAGGGAACTTCACTTATGGGTAATCCGAATCTGAATGAAGCTATGTTTAGAACATGGCTTGAATACTCTTTGAAAATGCTCGATTTGGTTTGTGGCAACACTTTTATAAAATACCAATATTCTTCGTTTGCTTTTCAAGTAATGAACTCTCCAAATACACCCTTTGAAAAGTTGAGCAAGTGTATAGAGTTTTTGATAAAGGTTGCATCGATGATTTAAGTGAAGGGTTAGATATTAAGAGAATAAGTCTTTTCTTCAGATGGTGATTCATGAAAAAAAATAATATTATTGAAAATACAGGTCATGATGCAAAAGGAGCAAATGGTTTTGATTATCAGTTCCTTTATTTTATAAATCGGCTGTTGAAAATGGTCGATAAAGGAGATGTCGTTTTCTACGAAAAGTATGATGATGTTTCTATGTCCTCAGAAGAAGGACTTGTATATTTCCAGTTGAAACATACTATTGGAGGTAGTAATCAAAAAACTGTTAATCTTAGCTTGCGAGATCATGACTTGTGGAAAACCATAGCGGTTTGGATAGATATAACCAACAAACAGGATGAAGATAAGCGGATTGACTTTTTGGAAAGTAATAGTTTTGTATTGGTAACAAATAAAAACTCCGTAAACAATCCTTTCTGGATGGAATTGCAGAAATATCAAAATGGTGAAATTTCCTTTGATGATTTGAAGAAATTTTATACAAAAGTCTATGAGAAGACAAGAGAATCCAAACGGAAGGATGTAAATGCCCAAAAAGGAAAAACGACAAGGGGTTATATAAAATGTCTCATTGATTTTGATTATGCTGACCCATTATTGAAATCTATGAGTATTTGTTTTGAACCAGATTTGAAAAGAGAGATTCAGGAATCATTGGAACTCAACAAGAATATTCCCCATAAACATGTGGAAGAGGCATATCAAGAGCTCCTTGGCATGATTAGAGATAAATACTATTCAGGCCAAAAGAATTCCTATACAAGAGATGAGTTTTCTAAGGTGTTTGATAGAATCTGTCAAAAATACAGAGAACGTAAGTTCACTTTTAAGAGGAATACAATGACGAAGCTTCCTCCTCATTTGGAGGATCAAGTATTCATAAAGCAACTGATGGATGTAGAAGACATCTCTCTTGAAGATGATCCTTTAATTGTTGAATACACAATGGAAAAATTTGATTATATCAATAGTATTAGAGTTGCAACAATAAATGATGATGTTTCGGAAGAAGAAGTTGAAAACGTCAGAGCTGATGCTGTAAGATATTGGCGTCAGAAATATCATCATTATATGGCACGTGTCAATCCTGATGATAATGACAAAATAATAGAGAGCGCAGGCAACCTCTTAAATGATATACGGGACAAAAATATATATTTTGTTGAGAAAGAAATTGAATCATATTTCTCTAATGGTTGCTTTTATTATCTCTCTGACAAAGACGAGGAGCATGAACCGCAAATAGGCTGGCGACCAGGTTGGGAGGAAAAATACAAGAACAATGGATAGATTATATAATAATGAGGCTATAGTGGGAAGTGTCATTTTGTTATTGCTTAATAGTGGTGATATGGAGATGGCACGATTGAGCATAGTGGTTCCCATGATTATCAATGATAAGCTAAGAAATCGTTTATCACGGCATAAGAATAATACTATCGTTGAAAATGTAAAGTATTGCTATGCAGATTTAACATTGAACAGAATCTACCAAGAACTGCTGGTTATTGAAATCAACAGCTTGGTTATGTTGAGTCAAGCAGATTTGCTTTTGGTGACAAAGGACAAAATATCATTAACTGATAATGGTAAGGAGATTATAAAAGAGATTCGAAAGAACAATAGTAAACGCTTAAAACGTATACTGAGAGCATATAACTTGATTTTGAATCGCATAAATCAAGTAAGTACTGAACAATTGTACAAATCATTAAATATAAAGCTATGAATTTTTATATACGGCAAATAAAATTATGGTTCAAACAAAATGTGGAGCCAAAGGTTTATGAGTTTGTTCCTAACAAGATAAATGTAATTACAGGAGATTCTTCAACTGGCAAGTCTTCTATTTTGCGAATCATAGACTACTGTCTGTTGTCGGAACGTTCAACCATTGTGGAGGATGTAATCAATCAGAATGTCAAATGGTATGGGCTTGCTTTTTCTCTGAATAATGTTGATTATGTAATAGCTCGAAAAAATCCTCAAAATGAAACACCTGAGCAACAAATGTTTTTCTCAGAAGGGAAAGTTTTCCCAAATGAGTTGCAGGCAAATACCAATCGAGGAGAATTGTTGTTGAAATTCAATGAGTTGTTCCACACTCCTAAGGCTACATTTAGAATTGATAAAAAGAAGGCAGAAGTGAATTTGAACTTTCGGCATTTTCTGATTTTCTCTTATGTGACAGAGGACATCATTGCAACGATGAATACCTATTTTGATACTCATTTCTTTGGCTCAAAACCTGATTTCGATTATTTCCTTGACGATTTTATCAAAATAGCATTGGATATAGAGGATGCAAAACAGGATGAACTCAAGAAAAAGTACGCAGAAGAGAAGAAAAAGATAGAGGCTGAATATAAGAAACGTGAGGACTATGCAAAGAAAAAACTGACGTATGAGAAAACGCTTCTTCGTTTAAAAGATAAATTCGTTTCTCTGGGATTGGGTGAAGACAGTTTGTTCAACGATGTAGATATTATGCTTAGTATTGTAAAAAAGGGACTTCAGAAATTTGAGCAATATTGCGACAATGACAAAATAATGAAGGAATTGGATGTTTTGAAGGAAAAGCGAAAAACGTTGAACGCTCACATTGCTAAATATAATAGTTTAAGGAGAGAATATAAGCGTTATCAGGATCTTTCTAAAGATCAAGGTGATAGCTTGATGCCATTGGATTTTCTGAATAAACATATTGAGGAAGTATTGGATTATGAAGATACAAAACTGCTTGTACAGAGTTTGAAAGACTCTTTGCAGAAAATTAAAGAAACCTGTGAACAAAAAGTAGAGTTGCCAGAAAAATTTGAGCAACATTACCAGGATCTGATAGAACAAAGACAAGCTGTTGATTCCAAAATTACACGAATGGACAAGCTGTCAAAAAATGCAGCAAGTGTGAGATGGATGCATGAGGCTGTGAAATTAAAAATTGAATTTGAAAATTTAAAGGAGCCAAAGTCTAAGGGATTAACGGATTCTGAATATATCAATTTACAGGATGAGGTAAATGATTTGAACGACAAAATATCACGATTTATTTCAAACAAAGCCGCAATAGAAGCAGGACTGGATGATGCTATCAACAAATACTATGGTTCGCAAATAGGTATATCTGCATCCTATAATTCTTGTCGCCCACATTTCAATATTGAAGAGCGGACGTTGATGTTGAAGAGCCCTGATTCAAAATTCTATAAGCGCAATGTGGGTAGTAAATCTAACTATATGTTTATGCACTTATGCTTCTTTTTAGGACTTCACGACTTCTTGTTGAAACAGAACAATGCATTCGTACCGAATTTTTTATTTATAGATCAGCCAAGCATTCCTTATTATGCAGATAAGACCAAGTATAATGAAAATATTCTAAATGATGATGAGAAAAAGTTGCGTGATGCCTTCTGCTTAATGAATCATTTTATGGATAGCATTGTCGGCATGAAGAAACGAGACTTTCAGATAATCATGATAGAACATGCTGACAGTAAATACTGGGATCATTTTAAATATTTTGAAACTAGATATGTATTTACAGAAGACAAAGACTTTGGTTTAGTTCCAGAAATTTTAGCAAGAAAATCATGAAAATTAAATTAGGTAATATAGCATATGCTGTTGTTCAGATGGTTGGCAACAAAACTAATGGTGAGGGGGTGGCATTCTCATCAGAAAAGATTGATTTGAGTGAGATTAAAGACATTCTCTTTGAACTATTTGATAAATCGCTGAAATATGATGACCTAAAGCGTTTGGACTTTGTTGGCGGAGTGCAACTAAATCCTGTTTACAATTTCGTGTCATCCATTTTTGAAGACGAGAATTATTTTATACAAGAAGCTAATAATTTAGCTACTTATCTCTATCAACAAAGCCTTCATCCTTCAATCAAGAATGGAGAGTTTTACGTGATGAAGATAAATGATTGTATTGTAGATGGAGACATGGTTGATGCCGTTGGTTTGTTCAAATCGGAACTTCATGATACTGTTTTAAAAGTTGTCAATAATAGCAAAGGAATACAGATTATTCCAGAAAACGGAATGAGCTTAAAAAAATTGGATAAAGGTTGTGTCGTGTTCAATAAGAACCGTTGTGACGGCTACGTCGTTGCGGTACTGGATAGCAATACTCACGATGCTAATTATTGGACGGAGACTTTCCTACATGCTATATCATGCAAGGATAGTTATCACGATACAATGAACTATCTTGACTTCTGTAAAAGCTTTATGGCAAGTGAAACTATGGTTACCATATGCAAAGCAGATAAGGCTATTATGATGAATAAGGCAATAGATACACTGAAAAGTTCGAAAGAATTGGATTTCTCGTCTTTTGTCAATCAGGCTTTTGGTGTAAAAATGAAAGAGCAAATAGACGCATTTAAAGAAGACTATGAACTTTCTCAAGCAAAATTGCCAAATACCATATTACCTTCTAAAGTAGCCCTAAAAAAATACGCTACAACAAAAATTACTACAATAAAACTAGATAAGAACTTTGATATAAAAGTTAAAGGTGTCAAAGACTTGTTGGAGCAAGGCTATGATGAAAACCGCGGAATGAAATATTACAAACTTTATTACGAAGAGGAAAAGTAAAAAAGTATTATGTTGAAATTCAAGTTGATAGATAAATGTTGTATTGTTATTAAAACTAGATTTTTAATTCTATGATAGAATTTAAAGGAGCAAAATGGCAGAAGTGTGATTTTCATCTTCATACTCCTGCAAGTAAATGTTTTAGGGAAAGAAACGTTACTGCCAAGCAATGGGTTGATAGATGTCTGGAACAGCAGCTTGATTGTGTAGCGGTGACAGATCATAATACTGGAGCTTGGGTGGATAAAATTAAAGATGCTGCTCAGGATAAAGGGCTTGTTGTCTTCCCTGGTGTTGAATTGACCTGTGATACATCTAAAGTTCATATTTTAGTATTGTTTGATGTTGATAAAAAGACTCAAGATGTAGAGGACTTTATAATAAAATGTGGTATAGAAAGAAAGGATTTTGCTACTTCTGATGCTTCTAGCCCCAAATCATGTATGGATATTATTCAATTGGCGCATGAAAGTGGAGGTTTAGCCATTCCTGCTCATATAGATGAATTTAATGGGTTGGGACTGCTCTCAAGGAAAGTAATAAGCGAAGTTTTTTCTTCAGACATACTGAATGGTGCTCAGTTCGTGTTTTCTGAATTCACTAAATCTGGTCTTAAAATAGAAGATATATGTCAGTCATATAATGCCAGGTATGGAAGAAATGCTGGAGATATCGGTAAGGAACAAATCAAGCAATATTATCAGTGCGTGCAAGAGGCTATAAGGAAAAATGTTGCTCTGCTTACTTTCTCTGATAATCCTGATGCATCTAATCCTAGCAAGCATGGACTAGATGGAATCGGAAATGCCTATACATGGATTAAAATGAGCCAAAATCCTTCTTTGGAAAGTATTCATCAGGCGTTATTGTTTCCTGAGCGTATCAAAAATTGCTTCGATTGTAAGTTCTATCCTTATGTGGAACCTTCTCTTTGGATACAATCAATCGACGTAAAGAACACCAAGCTGACAAAGAATGATGAATCTTTTCATGTGGATTTCAATCCTCAGCTAACAACCATTATTGGTGGTAGAGGTAGTGGTAAATCTAGCGTGTTTCGTTTTTTAAGGGGTGTTTTACATTTGACAAAGGATATAGACCAATTGGGGGAGATAAAGAACGATCAATCGAGATTTTTCCAAAAAGATAAAGATGGAACGGGAGTATTAAAGGACGATACAGAAATCAATATAAAAATTGTCCGTGATGGAATTTTATATAAAATCTGTTATCGTCATGAAGGTGATTCTCTGGAAATCTTTAAATATGAAAGTGATGATTGGGTGCTGATAGAGGATTCTAATTTCTTGGATTTTTTTGTTTTGGAGCAGTATTCGCAGAAGCAAATTTTCGAAATGGCCAAAAAGACGAATACTTTGAAAAATCTCATCGACCATGGTTCTGATGAGATACAGCGATTGACAACGGAAATTAAAGAATATAAGAATCAATATCTTACAGCTAAGGCTCAATTGAAAATGAATTTGACGGCTAAAGAGCAGATAGGAAAACTTAATACCGAGATAGATGATCTTAACAGTAAAATCAATAGCTTCAAGGCTTCTAATATTACAGAAATTGCCGATAAGCAAGAAAAGTTTATCAAGCATTACCAGTTGATAGATGATCATTTAGGTGAACTTTCTAGAAGTATTGATGCTATCATAAAAGCGTTAACGTTATTGACAAATAGCAAAAGTGAACTTGATTTGTCTGATATGGATGTTAAATACAGAGCTGAGATAGAAAAAATGCTTGCCCCTTTATATGAGCAAGTAAACTCTGTAGTAGGTGAAACGAATGAAAAGTTGAAAGCTTTACAAGCTGATATTATTCAAACTTTTAGCAGCTTTCAGGAAAATACATCATTTATGAAGGACAAGAATGCGTGTCATGAAATATTTGAAAAAAGAAGAGATGAGTTGGAAAAAAATGGCATAAATAACTTTTCGAACTACAATAAGTATCTGGAACTCTTAAGAACAAAGGGATCTCAAAAAGGGGAATTGCAAAAGATAGCAGAAACGCTTCCTGATTTGAAAGAAAGAATCATTCAGCTAAGAGATGCTATTTATAATAGGATGGAAGAACGAACCTCATCAAGAAGAGGTTCTGTTGATAAGTGCAATACACCTAAAGTTCGTATTGATATAGTCCCACTATCGGATAAAAAGCAATTCATAGCAAATTTTCGACGTATTATTCAGAAGGATAAGGGGTATGATAAGGCTTTGCAAAAGATAGAAACAATTTGTTTTCCACAAAGACCAGGCAAATTTAAACAACTATATTATTCTATCCTTGATGATTTCCAAAGAATTAGAAAAGGGGAAAACTCCGAGCTAGATTTTGATGGAACATTCTCCAATATGATTAAGTCTTTGACTGATGAGCAAATTTCTAGGTTGGAAGTCTTGGTTCCAGGTGACATGATTGATGTAAAATATAAGCCAAATGGCAGTTCTAATTTCAAGTCAATTGTAAATGCTTCGGCTGGTCAAAAGACGACGGCTGTCTTGACTTTTATATTGTCGCAAGCAGGTTGTCCATTATTACTTGATCAGCCTGAGGATGATCTGGATAATCGCTTAGTATGTGACTTGGTTGTTGAGAAGATTAAAGCTATCAAAGAAAAACGTCAAGTAATTGTGATTACACATAATGCAAATATTCCAGTTATTGGTGATTCTGAATATATTATAACAATGGATTCAAACTCGCGATTCTTGAAGGAGCATTCTGAGGGTATGGTTGAAGATGCTGCTGTAAGAAATGACATTTGTGAAATTATGGAAGGTGGTGAAGATGCTTTTAATAAAAGAGCAATAAGGTACAAGCAATTAAAACATTAAGGATATGATGACATTCTACGATAAAAATGGTTATGCTGTATGTTATACAATGGATAATATTCATCTGTATAGTTTTGATGGTTATCCTTTGGCTTATTTTCATGCAGAAAAGGTCTGGTCTTACAGCGGACACTGCCTAGGTTGGTTGCATAACAATTGGATAATAGATGTTAATGGATACTATGTGTTCTTTTCTGAGTATGCTACGGGAGGAATGCTTAAGCCGTTACGTCATTTGAAACCTTTAAAATCGCTTAGGAGATTAAGACCATTAAAAAGTCTCCGAAATATTCCTCCTTTGAAGCCTTTAGTTAAACTTAAGTGGACTCCCTTGACTTTTGAGGAGTTTTTTGGTATTTGAAAATTGGCAGTTATAGTTATTCTTGATTGATATTTAGCAATGCAAATATTACATCCAATCCAATATAATTTTGTCCTAGGTGAACGGCCTTCAAGTAATAATCCAGCATTTATTGTTCCAAAGGAACTTACGCATTTCTTCTTATTCACATTTGGACTCTATCCTCAGACTTTTGAGCATCTTGTGATGGGGAGTGATTACTATCAGGCTGTTCTTAATACAGGAGAAAGAAGCGGATATTTGGTTACATTCATTTATACTGATACGATTAATTTGGCAGGACTATTGCCAGTAATACAGAAGGATGATGCAGTTAATGTCTATTTTATCTGTACCGAAACTTTAAATTGTTTAGACGAGATAGCAAATGCTTTGAAGAATAAACATAATGAGAGAAGTTTGTATCTTGTAAATAAATTCCAAAAGGCTTGGTTTACATGGGGTAACGTCTTTTCTTCTTCTCGTGAGGCAATAGACTACTTGAAGACCTTGGCTCCTAAATATATTGATTTTTCTAAGATAGACAAACCTTATTATGTGCCAGAGTGTATTAAAGATATTGATAATGGACTGACCTTCAATCCAACAGTTATCAATACCTTGACAAGTCATAGTATGTTGGGTGACTGGAACTATAAGATGACGGAATATAGCGATGAAGATAGAGCGAGGGATAGCATGGAAGCTTGCCATCATTCTGATAGTTTTGATAGGCAAGACAAGATGGTAGGTCAGATAGTCAAAATGATGGCTGTAGAAAATCAAGCTCTGTATCCCATACATAAAACTCATCTTACATTGGACCAAATCAATGCTCCTCTGATTATCACTATTCCCTTTACGCATAAGGATATGAGAGATTATTTGAAAGGTATTCATGTTCCAGGTTATGATAAAGTAGAAAAATCTCTTCGCTATGTGCTCTCACAACCTACGAATAAAAACTATACTGTTAATTTTCGTATAGAAGAGGATGCTGCTGATGTTACTTTTGAAAGTCTTTTTGCTGCTTATTATACCGTATATTTTCATCGGGGACGATTTTTGGATATTGTTGGTCAGTTACATGCTTCTTATAAGTTTTCACCTTATTTGAGATTACCATTTCAAGGTGTTGAAATTAATCGTGAATTATCATTTGTTGCTCCAAGTATTTCTGAAAGGTTGTGTAAAGCAAAGGATAAGGAGAGTTTAGAGAAAATAATGAAGCAGGTTGGTGCAAAAATTGTAGAAGGTTCTCTTTCACAAGATGCGCAGAAAATGTTGAAAGAATGTACCAAACAGATTGTTGCTATTACTGATTTGCCAATTGAATGGCTTCCTTTAGATGGTATTCCTTTGGGATTTACGCATGATATTTGCAGAATTGCAGAGTTTCCTCTGGAAGGTAATCTTATGCACTACGTTGTCAATGAAGTACAGAAATATAGGGTGCCAAAAGATATTCTAAAACATACGTTGGTAGTTTATGGTGCAAGGGATGAGGCATTTGTTTACTATCAAGATAAATGTGATGATTTGGCTAAGACGCATGGATTTGTAACCAAATGCTGTGCAAATAAGCAGCAGTTTTTTGATGTGGTGGATGAAATTAAACCTCAGCTATTGGTGATAGATACTCATGGTAATTATGACAATATCTTACATCAATCTTATCTGCTTATGGGTGATGATAGAATCTATCCGCAGGATATAATAGATAATCATGTAGCTGTTCCTATGGTTTTCCTCTCTGCATGTAATACAGCACCTACATATAATATGACAAATACTTTGGCAAATGGATTCGTGCAATCTGGTTCTTTAGCGGTTACATCTTCATATTTGCCGCTTGATGTTAGTGAATCTTCCACTGTATATTTGAGATTGCTCAAGCAGCTTAATGTTGCTTCACATCAAAGTATTCATAAAAACTGGCTTGCGTTCATAAGTCATATTTTGCGTACATCTTATATACATCAAGCCTTCTATGATTATTATATGAACCCCCAAAAAAGTATAGAAGATGTGGATATTAATGGATTAAGTGCGCAATATTTGACTCGGTCAATGATCTTTGATTGCCGAAGAAAAGTATACGAAGAACTACATAAAGGTTTAGATGTGGAAGGTATCCATGTGGAAACATCTCATAAAATTCCGCATTATCTCATGTATACTACTTTGGGACGAGCGGATTTGATAGACTTTGAAAGTTTTCATGAAGAGTTGAATGACCGGATCGAAACCATGTTGCAGAAAGGTGATGCCGGACATTAATTGACGACAGAACTATATCGTACCATGTTGTCACTGCAATCGGTACCGTTCGTATCGCTGCTAGCGGTACCATTCAAATGATACCGCCTCATTAACATGGTTACAGGTGTCGCCTACCACGAGAGCTGGCGACACCTGCTGTAATGACATCTTATAGTTCGTTGTCTAAGATTTCCATCATTTCTGCAGCTGTAATCACTTGCGGCAGATTTCATAGAAGACTCGGTCGTCCTCATCTGGCATGTTGCCATCATAAGGAAAACAGGAAGAATCAATGCCGTTTTCCTTAACAAGTTCTATAACTGTATTGATTTGGTCGTCTGACAACTTGAATTTTGCTCGATGAAGCACTTCATCGTATTCTTTTATAATGTCATCATTATATAGAGGTGTAATACGATGAAGGGTCAAACTTTCAAGAACTCTTGCTGTTGCAGCATTTGAGTTGTGGGTGATAAGGGCTGATACAAAAATATTCGTATCAATGACTGCATATACCATTGCG
>ERZ1026903.890-NODE-890-length-12267-cov-4.556993_pt1 | contig 12267 bp, 11 predicted proteins | sample MGYA00380180_ERZ1026903 | MGnify/ENA primary metagenome ERZ1026903 (study PRJEB33269, sample SAMEA4719816) | human gut metagenome | biome: human-associated habitat; feature: organic feature; material: feces | place: Cameroon | collected 2013-10 ... | reverse complement strand
TCGTGGGCTCGGAGATGTGTATAAGAGACAGAGTTAAACCTATAAACCAAACAATAACCAATATGGAGGCAATATCCATCAACCCCCATCCTATCATATATATTTCATTCACTTTTGTCTAAATTCCTTATTTTTCATAAATTTTACTATATAAGCAAGACTCTGATTGTATTGATACTTTATAAACAATATTCTACTGCATTTACCAAACCATATCCCATAAAACACTGTAAGTTCTTATGTGTATACTCTCTACGTTTTGTTTTAACTGTCTTGCATCATTATACCAACTCTTCACCCCTCATACACTAATTTTTTCAAATTCTATAATCAAAAAAGAGGCAATGAAAAGTCACAAAACCTCTTCATCCACCCGCTTTTCACCTATACTCTCACCACTACCACTTCCACAACATCTGGATGTTCAACCACCGACATACCACAAAATACCACCTGCTTTTCGACCTCCGTCTACTAGGAGACAAAATATTCCACTGCGTTATTTGGAAAGAATTCTTTAAACTCTCCATATAACTGCGCTGCCAGTGTCTTATTATGCGCTATGACCAATGTCGGTTTATTAATCTGCTGAATGACATTCGCCATGGTAAATGTCTTACCCGAACCGGTAACACCAAGCAGCGTTTCAAACTGATTGCCTTCTTTAAATCCTTTGACCAATTCTTTAATTGCCTGTGGCTGGTCGCCGGTTGGTTTGTATTGTGATACTAATTCAAAATGATCCATGTGATTTCTCCTGAGCCGCTCTAATCTGGCGGTGATATTTTAGAAATAGTAGTTGTATTCTTAGTATTGTTACTTGTATAGTATATCATTCAGGAGAAAAAAAGTACAGAACAAAATCGAATGTTTGTTCTGTACTTTTGATTTCTGATGATAACCTTTCCAAATTGTTTCATAAATTCTTTTTTTACTGAATACCTGCCCTCTGTTCTCTGCCAGCAATAACATTTTTTCCTATATTTTTGTCATATACTATCCAATTCTAAAATCTCCAACACCATAATTTGGTTCCCCAGTCATTTCTAGCACTTTACACGGTTTGCGATTAAAATACTTTTCTAAAATTGGCATAAAATCAATAATTTTTCTTTCTTCCCCATACAGTTCTACCATCATTTCATTATTTTGTTCGTATTGAACGCAGCCTGACATATGCTATTTCTGACAAAGCAAATACATCTCTATCTTTCCAACAGCTTCGTTGTAATACATTTTGTATCGCTTTAACATTTGTTTTTACTTCACTTTCTGGCTCCACTCCACACCATTCGTATCTGTCCATGTGTCTTTTCCATCATAAATATAAACAGTATTTGTACGATCCATGTATCGACCATCCACTAACTTATAAACAGTAGTTGTTTCTCCTTGCAGATTTATGATTTCAACTACATCCTCTCCAGGATAATTATTATTTTCTGAACTAATTTCCGTATTTTTTTCTTCATTTTCCGGAAGTTGCACGACATCAATAATTGCTTCAATAGTTTCTACTGGCGAATCACTCCATGGATATCCAGACATATCTCCCCCTGCTGACGCAAGTAATTCTTCAGCATCTGATCCAAGCAATTCCTGATAAGCATCATATACACTGGATAACTTTCGTGAAAAAGCCACCTGCTCATCATTGCCTTTTTCTGACAACCATGCCAAAACCTGACTCTTTATTTCCTCGATTCCCATGCTGGTGCCTACTCCCCAGTTTAATAAATGTGAAGCAACTCTTACTGAGTTCATGTATGTCCCTGCTGTTCCTGGCTGAATATCTGTATTTATTTCATCTAATATATTTGTTAATTCTCCTTTCGCATTTTCTTTGTTTGATCTTACAGACTCCGTCTCCATGTTTTCATTAGTATTTCCAACTATTTGTTCAACATTGTTATCAATTACTTTTTCCTTTTCACTTACCGTCTGTTCTTTACCGTCTGTTGTTTTCATTACTCCTGTACTCTGTCTTTCACAAGCACATAAAGTTCCTGCCATAGCTAACGCTGCAATTAATAAAAACGCTCTTTTTCTCATCTTATTTCTTTTCCTTCTTTCTTCCTATATTGTCAATATTTTTCTGCAACAATTCCAAAAACTTTCCTGCATGGGCTCCATCCATCTGTGTATGATGAAACTGAAATGATATTTTTAACATAGTCCGTCCAAACCGGAAGTATATAAAATTCTTTCACTTCGCTTGCCGATTTACCAATGCACGAACATATCTTGTTGTTTCCTTTGGATTTATTACTTTCGGTTTCATATTCCACCTTCAATCATAAAAAATCTATTCATCTCCTAGATGAACTGTATAATTCTTGCAAACTCCATAACCACAACTTTCAGCATTACTCCACTGGACATCACATAAAACCATATTTCCCGCATTCGTTGTGATTTTGCGATTGGTGTTGCTACTGCTGCAACAATAATCATTGCAGCTCCAATACAGCCAACAATAGTAGGAATACTTACCAGAGGAAATATTCCAGGTGCACAACTTCCGTCAACTGCAGCCTGAATGGTCTTATCCAATCCATCCCTGGCCGCTGCAAAGCAGCAAATGACAAGACCATACATCAGCAAAAACAAATTCCTGCGGCCCCAGAAATTGATCGTGTTACGATTCCATACAGAATATCCAATAAATCCAACTAAAGCAATTACCATAATAGTCGTTACTGTAGTTACCATATTTCCAAAATAAAGTTTCATACTTACCTCCGATCATCTTTTACCGTTGTACCAACTAATCACACCCTGCAGGTTCTGTATCCTGACACGTTCACCGCCATGCAGCATCATATCCAGCATATCCTCCTCTTCCGGAGTTCGATCAGCTTTCTTCTCCAGAGCTTTTCCTGCTGTCTTCACCATAATGCTCATCATCATTTTGTACATTCCATGAAGTTTTTCTACATTGAAATTTCCCTGCAATGTAAATACAGGAATCTTTCCCGGAATACTGTTCTTTTCCCGTATTTCCTTTCGCTGTGTTCCCGTCTGTCCCATTCCAACTGCGCATACTGCACAAATCTTATATTTTTTCATTGCCAAACCAAGCCCCTGTATTTTTCCTGCCATAATCCATCCAAGATAAATAATTTCGGCACCCGTATACAAATATTTTTTTGCTTCTTCTTCACTATATACAGGCATTCGCAATTCATCCCCTAATAATTTTGCATAATGTTCAGTGCTTCCTGTATTTGATGTATAAACAACTGCTTCCATTTCAACTTTCCTCCATTCCCTTACTCAAATATTCAGTCAAGCGGATATTCGCTATCCTCTTTGCTGCGTAGCTCTACACCTAATAATTGCTTCGCAGTTTATTGGGTTAAATTATTTTTAAAGTAAAAAAAGACACAATACGATTTTTCATTCGTACTGCGTCTAAGCGTCTGACTTTTCCATATTCATTTCTCATCTATATGACTTGCCACTGGCAGCTTCTCCTACATACTTTTACATCCGATCAGCCTGACCGTAAACCCCTCTGCGTCAATCAGGCTCTCCTTTTTACATTTTGGACAAAATAGTGGAAAATGTAAAAGCACTGTGTCTTTTCGTAATCTCACTCTTGTTTTATTTCCGCATACCGGACAATATACCCATTTCTGATACTCCATCTCATCCTTGTTCATTTTTCTCACCTCAAATCGGCATTTTCTGAAATCTTTTGGCAAATCTCTCTACATGCTCCTCTACCTGTTTCACTACTTCCTGTTTCTTCTCTGCTCCATCATAAATGCTGTATAAAAGGAAAATAGGTCCATAGAAATCCATTGCAAGCTGCTTTGCATCTTCACCGCTTTCTACAATTCCAGAAAAAACAGCTTCCATATACTGAAGTGGCCCTTCCGCAAGATAATTCTGATAGAGCTTAGCCATTTCCGGATCTCTGTATTGTTCTAATGTCAGCATTTTTCGGAAACAACAGGAAAATTCTTCTTCCGTCCAGTGCAGGAACTGTACTTTTGTAAACTGTCTTATTTTTTCCAAAGCAGTATTTTTATATCCTGCAATAACTTCCTCCATATCGCCATCCGGCATCTCATATTCCTTTGCTCTTTTGGCATCCATCTGGTTCATTCTTTCTACAATGCTATCCAATATTTCCTGTTTACTGGAATAGTGTTTATACAATGCAGCCTTGGTAACTCCTAATTTTGAAGCGATTTCATTCATAGACGTTCCCATATAGCCACTCTGTGCAAACAATTTCAATGCTTCTTCCAGTATTTTTTCCTTTGTGTTCTTTTCTTTACTTTCCATCTCTCTCTCCTAAATTGACATTATTAGCAAGTTACCCTTTGGTTACTTTTTATTATAGTTACCCATCGGTCACCTGTCAACACATATTCTCCAAACACAAAAGAAAATATTTAACTTCATCATCGTTTCTCGATAACCTGATCTACCTTGAAAATGCTCTTTCTTTTTATCAACTGTCCAACCCCAACAAATACCAGCATAAACGAGACACCTGTAATCAATTGTTTCTTTCCATTTTTCTTATTGCCTGATAGCAAATCGAAAGGCCTCACATAACAGACCAAATGGTAAGAATTGCTCCATCACATGAACGACACGAAGCGTAACATTCCCTAAAATATCGGACTTTTCTATTTTTTCTTTTTGGGTTTCGGCACTGGTAATTCCTCATACATGGTATTGAATAAACCTGTCAGAAATTCTTTACTGTCAACCTCCTGGACAAGCAGCATTTTTTTGCTCCCTCATAAGGCAATTACTGTCTCATTACTTCTTGAACTATGTGTTTTCTTCTCTTCACACCCGGTCATCACAGTAATGCACAGCATACTTACACCTACAACTGCTTTCCAATTCATATTAAATCTCTATCCTGCATCCCGTATTCAGGGCATGTACCATATCCCCAAGTTCTCTTTTCATAATTCCAAATGCGATCATTCCGGTACAATGTCCGGTATAAACCTTTTCTACGCCCAGTTCTTTCAGTTCTCTTGCTACTTTTACTACTTCATCTGCTGGAATTCCGAGAGTATCCAGTCCAGAAAGCTTCATCATATGGAATCCCCCTATGACGGCATATATTTTCTTTCCTGCAAATGCGTTCTGCACTTCTCTTACAATATTGGCAATACCGCCATGAGAGCAGCTGTTAAATATCACAAGTCCCTTTTCTGTCTCAAATACGATACTCTGCTCATGTGCGAAATCATCTGCAATGAATTCATCGCCCACTTTGCGGTACATATGCGCTCTGCGGCCCATTCCATCCAGATTTTCTGTCGAATGCGGCACAGCCCAGACTCCTTTTTCCACTTCACATACTGTATGTAATGTATGGAATCGTTCTTTATACTCCTCCAGAAGATGCACCGGTATCCCTATATATTTATCACCGGTTTCTGTACGGAAATAACAATTTTCCGCAGAAGTGTCCTGCATATAAACTTCCGCCTTATCATTTTCTTTGAAAAATGCTTCAAATCCTCCACTGTGATCGTAGTGGGCGTGTGACAAGAATGCGGTATCTATGTCTGCCAGACTAATCCCCAGTTCTTTTGCATTCTTCGCAAATAACGCACTGGCTCCGGTATCCAGAAGATACTTCTTTCCATCATATTCGATATACACTGACAGGCCATGTTCTCCATAAAGCCGGCAGCTGGTGCTGTTTTCTACTAATACTGTTATTTTCATCTTTATCATCCTCCATTCTTCTCCATATATTTTTTCGATTTTATATCCTTTATCCCCATAATAACACATTTTTTACTTCTGAACATATCCAAAAAAGAGCCCGCAAAACGCGGGCTCCCTAAAATCATATTTTTATTTTTGTTAATCTTATTCGAATGACTGCTCTGTACGGTTGATGATCTCATCCTGTAACGGTTTGCTTAAGTTACGGAAGAAGTCACTGTATCCGGCAACACGTACGATCAGATCTCTGTAATCATCCGGATGTTTCTGTGCTTCGATCAGTGTCTGTCTGTCAATAACGTTGAACTGTACATGATGTCCATCCATTGCGAAATAGCTGCGGATCAGACTCGCCATATTCTCCAGTCCCTTTTCTCCTGCTACTACATCAGGTGTGAACTTCTGGTTCAGAAGTGTTCCTGCTGTTGCAAGATGATCCATCTTAGCGCAAGATTTGATAACTGCTGTAGGTCCGTTTACATCGGCTGATTTCTCCGGTGAGATACCTTCTGATACAGGAATGTTAGCCTTTCTTCCGTTAGCAGTTGCTCCGATTACTTCTCCGAAGTATACGTGGCATGTTGTAGGAAGCATATCTACTCCATACTTTCCGCCTCTCATAGTCGGACGTCCTGTGATCAGATCATGATACAGATTGAATACATCCTGCATGATAGAATCTGCATAGTCATCGTCATTGCCATATTTTGGAGTCTTATCATGTACCATACGGAAGATTGCATCATAACCTTCAAAGTTGTGATCCATTGCTTCAAGCAGTTCTTCCATTGTGAAGTTCTTCTTGTCAAATACGTTATATTTTACAGCTGTGATACAGTCTGTAACAGTTCCGATACCTACACCCTGGATATAGTTGGTATTGTATCTTGCTCCACCTGCATTGTAGTCTTTTGCATTGCTGATACAGTCATTTGTAACAACTGACAGACAAGGTGCCGGCATATTCTCAGCATACAGTTTCTCGATCACGTTGTTTCCACGGATCTTGATATCGATGATATATTTTAACTGTTTCTGGAATGCATCCCATAATTCGTCATATGACTTGAAGTCTTTTGCTTCACCAGTCTTAAGACCAAGCTGTTTGCCGGATTCTTTATCAAATCCATTATAAAGTGTCAGCTGGAATACCTTAGGAATGTTCAGGTATCCTGTCAGGATATAAGCCTCACTTCCCCATGCTCCTGTCTCAACACATCCTGAAGATCCGCCGCGACGTGCATCTTCCAGAGATTTTCCTGCATTAACAAGTTCCATGGTCTGTGCTTCTGTATTATAGAATGCCGGCTGTCCCCATCCTTTTCTTGAGATCTCGCATGCTCTCTTTAAGAAACGTGCAGGAGTCTTCTTGCTGATGGTTACGTTAGAGTTCGGCTGTACCAGTTTCATATCATCCATACAGTCAAGGATCAGATAGCTGACTGCATTAACGCCGTCTTTACCATCCGGTGTAACTCCACCTGTATTGATATTTGCAAAGTCTACATATGTAGCACTTTCTTTTAATGTGATACCTACTTTAACAGGTGCCGGCTGGTTGTAGAATTTTACCCATAAGCACTCTAAGAGTTCTTTTGCTTTGTCATCATCCAGAATTCCTGCTTCTGTATCTGCTTCATAGTATTTGATCAGATGCTGGTCAAGACGTCCCGGGCTGAATGCATCCCATGGGTTCAGCTCTGTTGTAACTGCCAGATGTGTGAACCAGTATAACTGGATTGCCTGCCAGTATGTCTGTGGTGCATGTGCAGGAACAACTTCCAGGTTAGCCGCAATCTGTTTTAATTCTTCTTTACGTACCGGATCAGCTTCTTTTTCAGCCATCTCCAGTGCTAATTTGTGATATCTCTCACCAAGGATGATCACTGCATCACAGGAAATATCCATGGCTTTTAATTCTTCCATCTTATCATATGCTTCAGGATCATTCATGAAATCAAGAGCATCCATGGATTTTTTGATCTTCTCTTTATAATCCATGTATCCTGTTGTGAATACCTGTTCACCACCACATGTATGTCCCGGTCCTCTCTGCTCCATGAACTCTGTGAACATACCTGCTGAGTAACAGTCGTTCCACTCTGGAGTCATTGATGCGAGAAGTTTCTCTCTCATGCTTCGTCCCTTCCAGAATGGAATGATCTCTTCTGCCTGGAGTTTTCTGTCTTCTTCTGTTGTATGGAAAGATACCAGATCACGTTCGCTCATGACTGTCATATCTTCTACGCTGTGACAGCACAGTTCCGGGAATGTAGGTGATGCCTGTGGATCTTTTCCTTTCTCTCCTACGATCAGTTCTCCCTCTCCCAGATACAGTGTCTTTTTAGAGAAATACTCTTTTAACACCATAGATCGCATAACCGGGATAGAATACTTTCCGTCATTTTCTTTGTAAAAATCTGTCTCGATTTTTGCTCTCTCCAGATCGATATGTACCGGTGTGGTAACACTCAGCTCTCTTAACTTCTGGATTCTTTCGTTCATGCCTCTTTTTGCTGCCATTGTTTTAACCTCCTATCTTTGTGTTTGAAAAACCTGCATCCTGGAAAAGTTTTACAAACCCTTCCATTTCTTCTTTTGTCGGTGCACTCAAGTCGTTACCTTTATATTCCATATCCAGCTTTGGATATTTACTGCTTCCTGTATTGTGATACGGCAGTAAATTCACCTGTGCCGGGTGGATATCATGTTCTTTCAGGAAACGGATTGTTTCATTCATATTCTCTTCGTTTCCGTTTACTTCCTTAACGGTAGGGATACGGATATAGATCCTTGCCCCTGCGTCAGAAAGCTTTACAAGATTATCTAAGATTAATTTGTTGTCTACTCCAATGTATTGCTTATGCAATTCCGGATCCATGACCTTTACATCATATAAGAATGTATTAACATATGGAAGAATTGCTTCAAATTTCTCATATGGAACATATCCGCATGTATCAATTGTAAGCGATACTTCTTCTTTCTTCAAGGCTTTTGCGATTTCAAGTATATAATCGGTTGACATTGCCATCACTTCGCCACCAGAAAGTGTAACGCCCCCGCCGGACTGCTCATAGAACATCAGATCCTTCATCAGTTCTTTTACCAGTGCCTTCACCGGATATTTCTGTCCTACGATCTCACGGATTCCCTGTGTACAGAAATTCTCACACTTTCCACAGAGTGTACATAACTTCTTGTCAAGCTTTGGTCTGCCTTCCTCCATAGTAATCGCATGGTTCGGACAGACTTGCGCACATGCACCACATCCGGTACATTTCTCTCTGTCGTATTGAATCTCCTGTTCAAAGCGCTGTGTCTCAGGATTATGACACCATACACACTTCAATGGACATCCTTTAAAAAATACGGTAGTACGGATTCCGTCACCATCATGAATAGAATACTTCTGGATATTTGTTATAAGATCCATGATATTCTCCTTTCTTCTCATCGAACTTGCTGTTTTTCATTTGTTTTTGCTATATTTAGACCAACGTTCGTACTATAGTCTAATCATAACAAAAGAAATAGAGTTTGTCAAGACTTTGACAAACTCTATTGTGATATTTCAACATTTTTATTCTATGTATGGCAATATATTTTTTCTTCTACAGGAACAATTTTACACAGGCAATCGCAATTGATGCAACTGCAACGATCCGCTTCAACATCTTCTGATTGATCCTCGTCGCATTCTTACTTCCGGCAAACACACCGATTCCGTGAGCGATCAGAAGTACCGGTAACAGTACATACATTCCTTCTGTTCCGGCCGGGTATCCGCCGCTTTATGCATTAAACGTTAAGGAACTGACTCTCCACCAGCTCCCATATCTCATCCCGTCCCTGCTTCGTCACGGATGAAAATGGAATCACAACGGTTCCAGGCAACACTCCCAGACCTTCTTTTACGATCTTGATCTGTTTGTCTTTCTGGCTGCGTTTGATCTTGTCAAGTTTTGTTGCGATGATCACCGGATTGAAGCCCTGTGACACGATCCACTCATACATCATCTTGTCATTACCGGATGGTTTGTGACGGATGTCGATCAAAAGGAAGACAACTTTCAGCTGTTTTGATCCATGCAGATAACGTTCGATCAGCTGTCCCCATTTGATTTTCTCCTGTTCGGATACCTTCGCATATCCGTATCCCGGGAGGTCTACCAGATATAATTCTTCATTGATATTATAGAAGTTGATCGTCTGTGTCTTTCCCGGTGTTGCGGATATTCTCGCGTAAGATTTACGGTTCATAAGTGCATTGATCAGGGATGACTTTCCTACGTTGGATTTCCCTGCAAATGCGATCTCCGGGAGTGTATTCTCCGGAAGCTTGCTGGTGATTCCACATACGGTTTCCAGGTTAATATTTCTGATTATCATATATTTCTCCTTTGATTCATCTCCTGACCTGTGTCAGAAGATCTGACTATACGAGTGCCTCTTTGAGCACCTCATCCATGTGTGTTACAAATTTTATCTCCAGTCCCTTTGTGATCTCTGTAGAAATTTCTTCTACATCTCTTTCATTTTTCGCCGGGACAAGTACGATCTTCATTCCCGCATTCTTGGCAGCCAGAAGTTTTTCCTTTAAACCACCAATCGGAAGTACTCGACCGCGCAGTGTGATCTCTCCTGTCATGGCAAGATCTGCACGTACTTTTCTTCCTGTTACTGCCGACATGATTGCAGTCGCCATCGTAATGCCGGCAGACGGTCCGTCTTTCGGAACCGCTCCTTCCGGAATATGGATATGTATATCGTGTTTCTTGAAGAAGTCATCTGCAATATCATGTCCCTTGCTTACCGAACGGATGTAACTGATTCCGGTTCTTGCGGATTCTTTCATGACATCGCCAAGCTGGCCTGTCAGAAGGATCTCTCCCTCTCCCGGCATCACATTCACTTCAATCTGAAGGGTATCGCCTCCAACGCTGGTCCATGCAAGTCCACGCACGATGCCAACCTCGTCTTCTTCATTTGCCATCTGGTAGCTATACAGTTCTTTTCCAAGATAATGTTCCAGATTTCGTTCTGTCACATGTATCGATGTCTTCTTTTTCTCCAGAATTTCCATCGCTGCTTTACGGCAGATGTCTCCGATCTTCCGCTCTAACTGACGGACACCGGCTTCTTTCGTATAATTTCGTGCCATCTTCCAGATTGCATTCTTACTAATCGTTACCTGATCTGCTTTCAGGCCATGCTTTTCGATCTGCTTCGGAATCAGATGTTCCTGTGCGATGTGAAGCTTTTCATTTTCTGTATAACTGGTTACCTCGATCACCTCCATACGGTCCAGAAGCGGTCTTGGTATTGTCTGCAGGCTGTTTGCCGTTGTGATAAATAACACCTCTGACAGATCCATCGGTACTTCCAGATAATGGTCTACGAACTTATTATTCTGCTCTCCATCCAGTACTTCCAGAAGTGCAGAGAATGTATCTCCCTTATAATCATTGCTGACCTTATCGATCTCATCTAGCAGCATCAGCGGGTTCTTAACTCCTGCCTGCTTCATTCCATTTGCAATTCTTCCCGGCATTGCACCTACATAGGTCTTTCTGTGACCGCGGATTTCTGCTTCATCACGGACACCGCCCAGTGAGATTCTGACATATGGTTTCTTCAGAGCTCTGGAAAGAGATTTCGCAATGGATGTCTTTCCGGTTCCCGGAGGACCCACCAGACAAATGATCGGTGCTTCTCCTTTTTTCGTAAGCGCACGCACTGCAAGATATTCCAGTACACGCTCTTTTACTTTTTCCAGACCATAATGGTCCTCATCCAACACCTGTCTTGCAAATGCAATGTCTTTGTGTTCTTTACATGTCTTATCCCAAGGCATCTCCAGCATCGTTTCGATATAAGTACGGATTACTCCTACTTCTGCCGGAGAATTCATCGAATTACGGAAACGCTTGATCTCTTTATTCAGCTTTTCTTTTACTTCCTTCGAAGCCTTCAGTGCATCCACTGCCTGCTGGAACTCATCGGCATCTGACATCGTATTGTCATCACCTAGTTCTTCACGGATCACTTTCAGTTCTTCTCTTAAAATATATTCTCTCTGATTCTTATCCACGCGTTCTTTTACTTTGCTCTGGATCTCTTCTTTTACCTTCTGGGCCTGAATCTCATTTACAATCTTATATACGAGCAGCTCATATCGTCTCATAAGATTCGTCTCTTCCAGTAATTCCTGTGCGTCTTCGAATGAAAATGGCATATTTGCCGCAATTACATCTACGAGATGTTTCAGATCCCGGATTGCCTCTACCTGCATTCCCAGCTCTTTTGAAAGTTTTGGATTCTTCAGCAAGTATTCTTTAAATACATCCTGTAATCCCCGGATCATTGCCTCGAGATTCATTGGATTTTCCGCTGTCTGTTCTTCGGATACATCTTCATCATCCGGCAGTTCTACTACCGTTGCCTGAAGATATGGTGTCTCACTGTCCAGTCTTACAAGACTTGCTCTTGCTTCTCCGGATACAAGTACACGACTCATTTTCTTCGGTAATTTTACCACCTGTCTTATGG
>ERZ1026903.889-NODE-889-length-12274-cov-22.440298_pt1 | contig 12274 bp, 13 predicted proteins | sample MGYA00380180_ERZ1026903 | MGnify/ENA primary metagenome ERZ1026903 (study PRJEB33269, sample SAMEA4719816) | human gut metagenome | biome: human-associated habitat; feature: organic feature; material: feces | place: Cameroon | collected 2013-10 ... | reverse complement strand
TAAGTTTACAGTCATCGGCAACTACAACTTCCTTGGCTACATTGTGCTCCCAAAGATCACCTTCACAATTGTATACATTAATATATGGCTCTTCATCCTCATAGCCTTCAACAGGTTTAACCCACTCTACACGTATTTGGGGGTCATTAATCTCGGATTCATCCGCAGGAGTAAGATGGCAAAGGATGTCGTATGCCTCACGATATTGTCTGATGCCCAAATATCCTTCCTTTTTCAAGGCTGGTATCAACATATCAAAATCCGTACTAAGTAAAAGTTCTTTCAGTTTCATACACTTAACATTTAAAATTTATTGCAAAGGTAGTGCAAGGGTGTGCCAAAAAATGACACAGCTTAAAAATATCTTTGAAGGCTATGATATTTTTATAAAATTTTTATAAGGTGTGTTGAAATATCCTCAAGACATGAACCACCACAAAGATATACGCACATCAGAGAGCGTAGAATCTCACTATATTGATAACCAAACAATGTGCATCTCAATCCCAAGGTGGAATCTATGGTTTAAGCTAAAAAAGCATCAAATTGCTCCATAATTGAAAAAAATCCCCAAAAGGAGTGTGTTTCTTAGATTTTATTTGTATTTTTGCCATGTCATTCAGAGTTTTATTTGTTTTTTAAATGCAACACTAAGATAAGTGAGATTTCTGACATGGCAAAAACCTAATCAACTTCTTGTTGCTCAGGCGCTTATAAATAATGTTGAATTATAGTGTTGCGGATTTAGGTTATTATGACAACATCAGACAAACAATTTGATTCGCAGTTTGATAAAGTTGAGAATCTTGTACACTATCCTTGGATAGGTTGCAACTATGCTTCGGCACCAAAACGTGTGCTTATCATGGGAGACTCGCACTATACGGTGAATGATGAAGGCAAATTCTGCCCAGAGGAATATGATAGATGTGTTACAGACAAGGAATATACAAGAGGAATCATTAATTGTGCAATAGTTAATTGTGCAATAGAAAAAGGTAGCTGGAAATTCCATACAAACCTTCAGAAAACATTCTTGGATGAAAGCGACATGGATGTCGAGGGCTTTTGGAATAAAATAGCTTCTTATAACTTCATACAGGAGCCTATGAAAGGCACACATGAGGTGCCCTCCTTAGCTGATTACGAGACGGCATGGAAGTGCTTAGCTGATGTCGTGCAGATTATCAAGCCAGATGTTTGCATATTCGTTGGATTAAGAAACGCAAAGGGTATAAATGTTCTCGATGAAACGGACGTGAAATATTCTATCCAAACATTGGACGAAAGAATCAGTAACAGTTCTCCTATACGAGGTGAATTGCAATTTGCTGATGGCTATCAGCTTCCATTCTATATGATTCATCATACATCAATGGGGTATAGCCCTCAGCTTTGGTACGACTTCTTGAACAAAGAGATTCCAGAGGTTGTCAGCTTTTTGGATAAGTAAAAAATAACGTGAGTGACGTATGACGACAGAGGAAAAACATTTGGGTGAATATCGATTGCCGACTGAATGGCTGTTATTGCTACAACATCTCCAATTCAGAAAATCTTGTTGATAGATAATTATCACGCTGGCTGCTCGATGCATATTCCACAGTCCACACGTTGTCGCAAGACACGTCGCTTAAAGACCGTAAAATCTTGAAAAAGCGAAAAAGAAACCGAGGGTGTGTCATAAGTCCATGACGCACCCTTTTTCGCAAAAACTCCTACTTACAAGTTTTTGTCTTGTTCTTTTAGAATTTTTTCTGCTTTATTTACAACAAAACCCAAATTTTCACAAGCTCGGGCTTTGTCTTTCTGCAAAAAAGTAGTATCTTTGCAGAAAACTTTATAGAATATGGCAAAGATACAAATAAAATCCGAAACTAGGAAAGATTTGAGCTTTTTTCCTTCATCTTTTGACAATTATATCCCAAAAGATGATAAAGTACGTATGTTAGATTCCATAGTTCGCAGTATGGACAGTAAACCATTGTTAAGTACTTACGAAGGTACAGGTGCCCCTCCATACAGCCCGATGATGTTACTTAGCCTTGTAATATATTCCTACATTAGCGGTGTGTATTCCTGCCGTGGAATAGCCAGTTGCCTACGCTATGATATCCGCTATATGTGGATTTGCGGCGGTCAACGCCAATCATATTCGACAATTAACCGATTCCGTACAAATCACCTTCTGAAATGCATCGATTTCTATTTTGACAAGGTCGTGAATATCCTTGTAAAAAAGGGTGTTATAACCTTAGAGGAGCAGTACGTTGATGGTACCAAGATAGAGTCAAAGGCTAACAAATATACCTTTGTTTGGAAGAAGACAGTGCAGAAAAACCGTGAGAAACTTCTAGAAAAGGCAGCAATAGCTCTCAAGCAACTCAAAGAAAAAATAAAGTATCTCTCAGGAAAAGAATATGATGAAGACACGGAGAGTTTGCTGGAAAAATCGTGCGACATAGACTCCACGGTAAGGAGTTACGAGCAACAGCTGCAGTCTATCCCGGAGGCGAACCTCTCAAAAAGAGAACGCAGCAAACTTGGCACTCAGATTAAACACTTATATAATTATAGTAATAAAATGCGCGAATACGAGTCTTCATTGGAGATTCTTGGCAACAGAAATAGTTTTTCCAAGACAGACAATGGTGCCACATTCATGCGCCTCAAAGAGGATGCCATGAACAATGGACAGACTAAGCCTGCCTACAACCTGCAGATAGCCACCGAAAATCAGTATATCACGAACTTTGACTTATATTCAAATCCAACAGATACACTTACTTTCAAGCCTTTCATGCAGAAGTTCAAATGGAGACACGGTAGGCAGCCAAAAACCGTCACTGCAGATTCTGGCTATGGATCCTTAGAGAATTATGAGTTCATAGAAGAAGAGGACATGGTTGGTTACGTTAAGTACAACTGGTTTCATAAGGAGCAACACAGACCATTCAAGGAAGATGCTTTTAATCAGGCAAATCTCTATTATAAAAGGAGGAAAACTACCTGGTTTTCCTATGGGGCAACATATGGAAGAATGTGGGCAGCGACAGACTACGAGTGACTCCGGATATGTTTCCGTCATAACGCTTTACAGGGCCAAACGGTGTGATGGTTGTCCATTGGCTAGTAGGTGCAAGACTTCCAAGGGGGATAGGGTTGTCGGAGTTAATCACCGTCTTAATGCTTACAAGAAGGAAGCTTTTGAATTGTTGACATCTGAGCTAGGCTTGGAACACCGGAGCAAAAGACCGGTAGAGCCAGAGGCGGCTTTTGGACAAATGAAGTTTGATATGGGCTATAAACGATTCCGACATTTTGGCAAAGAGAAGGTTTATATGGACTTCGGTATTTATGCCATGTCTACCAACTAAAAAAAAATGTTAGGAATAAAGCGACATGAATTGTAAAACTCAAAACAGCTGATGAAGCTGTAAGGGATAACTATGCCCAATTGGGAACTAAAGTGAGAAATCTATATCTAAGGAGACCAGAAAGTAAATATTATAAATATTCCGTTTCTAGTAGCTGTTAAATCGAGATAAGGTTTACGGAAAATTATAGATAGAAAAAGGGTGCGTCATGGACTTATGACACACCCTCTTTTTACATTCTTCCAATGTATTCGATAGAGGATAAGCATCATGAAGCCAGTGATAGCCCAAGAAAACGGGTATACCCACATCAGAAGCTTGAAATCGTTGAAGTGGGGTAACACTGCAAACACCCAAACCATACGGAGTACGCAGGTACCGAAGATGGTGACAAGGGTAGGGGCTATAGATTTACCCATGCCACGCATCGCTGACGCTGCCACCTCATAACTTGCAGCGATAAACTGGATAACAAGAACATTATGCATTCGTATCTTTCCATATTCCAACACATGAGGGTCACCCGTGAAAAGCCCCAGGAAGAATTCATCTTGCCAGGTGAAGCACCAGTTACATAAGGCGCAAGTTAATGCCCCCAGAGCCATGGAAATCCAAAAAATGCGGTTCACTCGGTCGAGCTTGCCGGCACCATAGTTCTGACCGATGAATGTAATTGCGGCTCCATTGAAGGCAGCGATGAAGAAATAGCTGTAGAATTCGAAGTTGAGTGCAGCTGCTGAACCGGCTATTGCTCCATAGCCATAACCATTGATAGCAGACTGTACCACCACGTTTGAGAAAGAGAATACCATTCCCTGCAATCCTGCGGGTACACCTATCTGCAGCATTCGTCTCAGTTCCTTCCATTTTACACGCATCCTCTTGATGTTCAGTCGAAATGGTCCTTTCTCATGAATTAGGAGGTAGATGATGAGAGCTGCACTCACTGCATTGGCAATAGAGGTAGCGATGGCCACACCAGCCACACTCATATGAAAGACGATGACGAAGATAAGGTTGAGTATGGTATTCACGATGCCCGCCACCATCAGGATATAAAGTGGTCGGCGCGTATCGCCCATGCTTCGGAGTATTGCAGAACCAAAATCGAAGATCATGAAGAAAGGGATACCTAGGAAAAAGATGCGGAGATAAGTCACCGCCAAATCGAGAACATCGGCTGGGGTATTCATCAAAGTAAGAATCGGTCGAGCCACGCTAATGCCCAATACCATAAGAAAGAGCCCACTTACCAGTGCAGTGATTCCTACTGTTCCAATGGCATCCCGGATACTCCGCTTGTCATTTTGTCCAATGTGGTTGGAAATAATGACGTTGGCGCCCATCGAAACTCCCATAAAGAGATTAATGAGCAAACTGATGACTGGTGTGTTGCTTCCCACTGCCGCCAAAGCTTGGCTGCTGGCAAAGCGTCCCACTACAGCAACATCTACCGAATTAAACAATTGTTGCAAGATGCTGCTTGCTGCCAGAGGGAGGGTGAACACTATTATCTTCATGAGCAATGGTCCATGAAGCATATCAATCTGATTCCTTGATTTTGTATTATCCATATCCATTCAATCTTTTTCCTTTTTGAGTCCTTTTCGCTTTATCTAAAGAGTTTTTCTCTTTCATCCTGTTTTGAAGTGCAAAGTTACTGCTTTTTGTTGAGATTGAGGAATCATAACCCAGAAATCTATTAAAATTCGGTAAAATAGCCAAGGATATAAATGAAACAGGTATTAAGTTAGACTAAATGCATCCTATTTATTTGATAATGTGATTTGGATGTGCAACATCAGTATATATCAGATTCTTCTGAGCTTTGATGCCCTTCTTTTTGAAGAGTTCTCTCACCGTGACGAAACGGAAGCCTCTCTGCTTGAGAATAGGAATGATTTGATCCACTGCTTCTACAGTTGCTTCATTACCCTCGAAATCATGGAGCAGGAAAATGAGTCCATCCTTGGCGCTTTTTAGCATGCGGCTTACTCGTTCCTCCGCTGTAACCGTAGGTTCCCAGTCCTCACAATTCTCACCACATATGAAGCCCAGCTTAACAGTATCATACATCGTCTGGGTGACATTAATATAAGGTGGACGGAAGTAAACCGGTGATTTACCCACATATCGCTTCACAAGAGCTGATGTAGCCCACACCTCCTTTCGGATGGAATCAGCAGAAAGCTGTGACATAGGACTATGAGTAAGACTATGTTTTTCTATATCATGACCTTCCTTATGGGCACGAACCATAATCTTGGCACTCTTTGGGGTGATGTTCTTGCCTATCACAAAGAAGGATGCCTTGACCTGGTGCTTCTTGAGAACATCAAGCATATGGACGGTAGTGGTGGTGTTGGGACCATCATCGAAACTTAGAGCTACCAATTTGTCTTGAGCCTGACTCATGATTGCCTGGAAAGCCATGAGCAGCAGAAATATTATTTTTTTCATAAGCTTTTTAATTTTATATGTACCGCAAAGATAACTATATCTTTTGGAAACTCATTATATTTTAGCTGGATATTATATATTTTTTTGCGGCTTTCTATATCGCTGGCTTGAATATCTGACTTTAGGGTATAAAAAACAGTAATCATGATGATGGACTTTTCACTTTTTATAGTATTTTTGCATTCGAATAGACAGACTTTTAAAAAGAGAAACGATGAAAAAGTTAATGGTATTACTTATGGCATTGATGAGCACCATGGTGCTTCATGCCCAATCAAAGGTTTACATGACCAAGGAAATCAGTCCAGCAGCCCTTGTCCGTATCTACAAGGCTTTAGGGGTTCCTGCACATGGTCATGTAGCCATTAAGATCAGTTCTGGAGAAATGGGTGGCAACAACTATCTCAAACCTACATTGATCCGGGATCTTGTAGATGAAGTAAACGGAACCCTGGTAGAATGCTGTACAGCCTACGGCGGAAGTCGTCAGGACAAGGGTAAACACTGGGAGACCATTCATGCTCATGGTTTTGACTCCATTGCAGCTGTGGACCTGATGGATGAGTTCGGGCAGATGCGCATTCCAATCAAAGACAAGAAACACCTGAAGTATGATATCGTGGGGGATCATCTAGCCAACTATGACTTCATGATCAACCTGGCGCACTTCAAGGGTCATGCCATGGGAGGATTTGGAGGTGTATTGAAAAACCAAAGCATTGGTGTAGCATCCACGGCAGGAAAAGCCTACATCCATTCAGCAGGTTTCACGGATGACCCGGCCACTGCCTGGAAGAATCTTCCCAAGCAGGATGACTTTCTGGAAAGCATGGCTGCTGCAGCACAGGCTGTGGGTGATTATTTCGGTAAGGGCAACATCATCTACATCAATGTGATGAACAACATGAGTGTAGACTGCGATTGCGACAGCCATCCGGCAGATCCGAAACTCAAGGACATGGGAATTCTTGCAAGCACGGATCCTGTGGCTCTTGATCAGGCTTGCCTAGACCTTGTTTTCACCCACAAAGGAAAACCAGGTGATGACGAAAAGCCACTCATTGAGCGAATCAATCGTCAGCATGGTACCTACATCACAGATTATGCAGAGAAGATAGGTTTTGGAAGTAAGAAATACAGTTTGGTGATGATCAAATAGAGTTTGACTTTAAATGAAAACTGCAATGAAAAAGATTATTGTGATATCAACCAGTCTCCGCAACGGCTCAAACAGTGACCAGCTTGCGGACAAGTTCATTCAGGGTGCCATGGAAAGCGGCAACAGTGTGGAGAAGATTTCCCTCATCAACAAGGAAATCGCTTTTTGCAAGGGTTGCATGGTCTGCCAGAAGATTGGCAGATGCGTCATCAAGGACGATGTGAACGCCATCATGCAAAAGGTATTGGAAGCTGATGTCATCTGTTGGGCAACTCCTATCTACTATTACGAGATGAGCGGACAGATGAAAGTGCTCATTGATCGCATGAACGCAATGTACAGTCTCGATTACAAGTTCAGGGATGTGTATTTGCTTACTACAGCTGCCGAAGATGAGCCAGAGGTTCCAAAACGTGCAGAAATGGGACTAACAGGATGGATTGACTGTTACCCCAAGAGCCATTTAGCCGCTACACTTTTCTGTGGAGGAGTAGATGGACCTCGCAGCATTGAGGGCAACAGCAAGCTTCAAGAAGCATATGAAATGGGAAAGAAGGTGTAGTATTATATCAAGAGTCCGGTCAAGGCAACCCGTGAAAGGTTACTTTAGACCGGACTTTTCTTTTGAAAATCTTTGCATATAATTCTCACTGAGTTCACTTTAAAAAGTGCTCAGTAATTTGTACTTGCAACATTTTATCGTCCTATATATTTCTTACCATTTCTGATACCTATCTTTCCTGCAGGTAACTTGGTTATCCTTCTGCCCATCAGGTCATAAATACCCTTATTAGCAGATTCAGTTTCAGAAGAAACATTGTGAATACCAGTAGGAGGTTCAGAAGTAGAGCCATGGTATTCTTCACCAGTCGGTTCAGGCAAACCATTCACACCCATCACCCATTTACGAAATGGTATAGATTTGTCATATTCACCGCCTTCTGGATGTTTATACTCAGTTTTATCAAGCCATTCCAAGTTGGCATTCAGAATATCCAAAAAGCCCTTATCTTTCATATCCTTAATAGGGATAATATCCTCTGTGGCTCGTTGATTTTCCGAACCGAAGCCATAGTAAACCTTATTAAGGTATTCACTGGCAGGAATTTCAAAGACACTAAAAGAATCATCACCAGCGCTAACCCAATTCAACTTTCCAGAGGTATAACTATTGGCAATAACAGGCTTCTCAAAAGAATAATTGGCTGACAAACTAGACAAGAACCCCGTAGCACAATTTTTTGAGAAAATGCTCACATCTCCCTGATTACAAGAGTTTAATATGGAAGAAGAAGAAGCGAGGCCTGAAACACGTGCGCCATTACTTCCTCCCCACAGACCAATGCATCGACTATCTACTGAACCTTGGTTTACGGAATTAACAACAGAACCTCTACCTGCTAAGCCTCCTATATAGAAACTATAGCCTATTTCTTGGTCTTTAAGCTGATGTTGCACCATTCCTCGGTTTACACAATTATACACATCTCCTACTGCACACAAACCACCAGCGTTTCCATGATTAAATGCCACACGAATATCGGCATTGTTTACGCAATCTATCATTTTAGAACAGCAACCTACTAAGCCACCAGCACCAGCAGGAAGAGAAGAATCACAAAGCCAGGCTTTTTCAACAGTCAGCACACCATTATTTACACAAGAAACAACAGTTGTTACTTTACCTCCCAGCACACCTACTGGCAGGTCTCTAGCATTTTGAACCAATTTTGTCTCACCTACATAAACATCGCAATGGTCTCCCATGGTAATATTCTTGACTTCTTCCCATTCTCCGAACAACCCTATAGATAAACTATTGTGTAAGAGATTCCTTGTATATACGTCTTGGTTGCCTTCAGTTAAATTTATTTTCATTCCATCTACAGTATGCTTTTGTCCATCAAAGATATCATGATCGGAAGTGACGTACTTTTTTGCAATGCAAGTATAAATTGGAATCCAATAGTGTGCAGACAAATCTATATCAGCATCCAAATAGAAGACTTTATTGTGAATACTATAGTCATTCCTATCAGCTATGCCTATCTCTGAATTGGTAAGATAAGCCAATCCTGCCAACTGCTTCGCCGTAGTAATATGAAACTCATCCTGGTTTTTATCATACCAGGAAATGTCATAGTTGCCCTCATCTGTCCAATAGCCACTTTGTGCAAACAAAGACAATGCACTTATTAGCAATAATATGCACGTCGCTGAAACTCGAGTAAAAAGATTCTTCATAAGCTCTACTATTAAAATGTTATTAATACGGCTACAAAAATAAGAAAAAGATATCTATAAACCAAATAAGCACCATGTTTTTTTTAGAAAATCACGCTAAAATCTGCCGAATAGCTTAAAATGAGCTATTTATGAGTTTTTCACCTCAATAGAGGTAATGATTTGGCAATAGTTCTAACTTCTGTGTTATACATAAGTTTGCTTGTCAAACAACTCTTTTCGCAAAGGTACAACAATTAAGTGGATTAATGAAAATCATATCTTTTTTTTAGATTTTATTTTCAGTTGATGTTCGCTTTACCCCAATCCAACCATTGTAAGTTCTTTATGCGTAATTATTCGGTTCCAAAATGTTAAAAAATGAGCTATAAGATACATTTAAGCACCAATTGTTTCTTATTTATGAAACATAATACCTATCTTTGCAGCAAATTGAGAATGTATGGCACAAATGAATCTTACCCCATTGGACGATGTGCTCGACAAGCACTTTGGGATAGTTGGCACTCCAAAACGTGATACTTTTGAAAGTGATGTGGATGAAACTTTGCATGCATACCGTTTGGGAGAAGCCATCAAGAAGGCTCGCATAGAACAGAACTTAACACAAGAACAACTTGGTGAGCGTATAGGTGTGAAAAGAGCGCAGATTTCTCGCTTGGAAAGAGGTTATAGTATAACAATACCTACTATGCGAAGAGTATTCAAAGCTTTTGGTGTGGTAACTGCAACCATTGATTTGGGGATTGCAGGAAAAGTAGCATTATGGTAGATAAAAAGCTATGCATGTGGCTTTAGAGTATTTGAAACTAAAGCCATATGCATTGCTTTCCTTTGACAATAGTCGTGTATCGGTACCTAAAATAATAATTTAAGACAGAATTTTCTTTTTGATCGCTTTTATGCGGTGTTCGATAATATTGTCCCACAGCTTAGAACCGCCCAGTTCTGATGCAGAAATATAATCTCCATACTTTTCGAGAAATTCCTCATTGTAGGTAACAGAATCGTCACCATATCGATCTATTATGTATGCCCAATTCCATCTGTCAGCATACTTGATTAAAAGTTCGTGGGTCATGTCGATACAAGACTTGTCTGATAGCACTTCCCAATCCCAACAATCCTTAAATGTCTCTATGTTGTCTTCTGTAAACAATAGTGTACTACTGTTTGATGTCAATTCGTGCCAGTCAAGTCTGTGCTTGAATTTTTCAAGTAGGCTTTTGGTCCACACTACATCGTTGTTTCTTGAAATCTCTTTCCAGTCCACATAGTTCATATACTTCTCAAGCAACTGTTCTGTCCATGGAAAGTCTTTGGAGAGTTCTTTCCATGCAGCATCGTCCATCATACGAGAAACCAACTCTTTGTTTAACTTATCATTTGCCATATCTTTGAAAATTTAATTACGCTATTGGGTACAAAGGTATGGCTAAGGTGCCCCATTATTTATTACAGGTTAGAACTAAATTAAAATTTCTTGAAAGTTTTATTGTTGATTCAATATGTTAATGGCTCTCATTGCACCGTGCCTGTCTTGCCATATTTTTCTTTCAAACTGTAATTGTCTTTGATGGTATTCTGTATTCAGAACACCATCAAAGTCAAGAAAGATGATTTTAGAAAGTTTCTTTGCCATAAACGATCTTTGGAATTTTATGTTTCTTCATTTCTTTTTCATTGTTCACCATATTATATAAGCACATGGCTGCATAGTAGGCATTTGGATGTTGTGGAAGCATCATGAAAGGCAGGCGATTGTCCCATGCTTTTACTGGTGTTCCAAGAATCATACTCCAAGGGCGTTCATACAAATAGAACTCTGCTTCGGGAGCCTGACTTTCTACTATTTGCCCCGTCCTTTTGGTTTTAAACTTATGTGCAATAAATACCCATGTTCCTCTCACCCACATAAAACCATTTTTGTATGGGCACGTAGTGACGTGACGATATGCTTTAAGCAAGGCATAGACTCTGTGCAATACCGTGGAGTTATTATTTACCTTTGAATCTTCGTTTTTCTGTTGCAAGCATGCCAAGACATCTTCCCAAGTGCTGTTCTTTATATAAAACAGCAACGTAGGCAAAAGCGGCTCTGTCAATTGGTTAACAAAGCCCTCACTCAATAATCGACCTGCATTCAAACGAACGATTTCATGAAATCTCCTTTTTGCTTTAGTTCCCAGCCTTGTTTTTCTTATGCACATTAAACTGAATGGAGGATGCTTCACTGCTTCTATCTTTTGCAACGGATTGTTAGAACAATCAACGATTGTAAGCAACTGATTCTTTCTGAGGTTGATTCTTTGCAGCCTATTTCCATGTACATCAAGCACAGAGAGATATTCAGTCGTGCTTAAAGACATTTGTTTCAACATTTGATTTGGACACAATAGATGCGTCAATCCCTTACAGCCGGAAACATCTATTGAGCATATTGCCTTGTGAGAAACAATATGGAATCCAGTCAATACGTTCTCCTCGTCTGTTTTTATTGTAATACAGTAATAACCTGGCGATTGATATGAATGTCTTACCTGTCCCCAGTCATCCACTTTCCATTTTACTGATTCAGTTTCACCATCACCCCATTCAATTGTGACTATTGCATTCATCATGACCTTCAACTGAAGAACCATGTCGTTACATTTTTGGCAAGTCGCAAGTGTCAGACAGTCAACTATAGGGTTGAGCTTCTTCTTCATCTGTCTAAAAGCAATCTCCAATCGAAGTGGAAACAAGTCTTTATCTCTCCTGTAGAAGCTGTACTTGCCATACTCGTGGCGATCAATATTTTTCCTATAGTACCACATCGCTTCTATATAGTTATGCCTTCGCTCAGCCAACCATCCTAACTGGTATTCTGCTTTCTCTCCCCAGTCGTAACCATTTTCAAGCTCTTTGTAGTATTGAGCCCCTTTGTCGAGATTTTGCTCTACACCTAATCCAGAGGTATATAGACGAGCGAGTTTGGCAGTGATTTCTTGCTTAATCGCCCAATCATACCATTCGGTTGTCTGCATTTTCTCAT
>ERZ1026903.885-NODE-885-length-12344-cov-40.466189_pt1 | contig 12344 bp, 9 predicted proteins | sample MGYA00380180_ERZ1026903 | MGnify/ENA primary metagenome ERZ1026903 (study PRJEB33269, sample SAMEA4719816) | human gut metagenome | biome: human-associated habitat; feature: organic feature; material: feces | place: Cameroon | collected 2013-10 ... | reverse complement strand
TAGAACCTGGCGACTTCCAGATTATGATAGGAACCAACAGCAAGGATGTAAAGACTTTGAAACTGAACGTGAAATAAACAAGAAAAATCGCCCTGCAAAGAGCAAAGCATAGCTTGAAAGATGCTTTACTTCTTACAGGGCGATTTATCATCTACTGAGCCCATTTCAACAGAAGGCTCAGTTATGGATTCTATCCTTCAAATTACTTAGTCATTTCAAAACCTACGCGCATGCCATCGTAGCTATTGGCGATGGTACCCACTGCGCTGAGAGTAGAGCTGCCCTTGAAGGCGCTGAGCATCTTGATGAGGTTGAGAAGTTTCTTCTGGTCGAAGAGAAGACTGATACCATTGGTGGTCTTGGTGGCATAACCCGAAGCACTCAGCAGAAGGCCCTTCAGATGGATGGCATGAGTCTTCTCATCAAAGGTATAGGTACCCTGCCATGGCTTGCCGTCAATCTGCGCAGAAAAATTGCCATCTGTGGTAAAAGTAAACTGAGTGTTTGAACTGTTGAAGCCAAACTTATTATAATAGGTGCTCAACTTCTCCTCTACCTTGTTGGCAGCAATCTCGCCACCCGCCTTTGCCAGCAGGTTCTCTGAAGTGAAGGCGCATCCTGGCTTGCTGTACTTCCAGGTATGAGCACAGAGATCTGCCTTTGAAAATGTGCCCGAACCGATTACATTGTTCAAGAGGCCACTGATGATGCTACCAATAGATGTGGTGGTAGCAGCAGTAGTGGCAGCAGTTGCCGAAGAAGTAGCACCAGTGGTTGCATCTACAGAAGTGGATGTAGATTTCTTGGTAGAAGTCTTGGTGGTTGACTTCTTGGTAGTCTTGGTGGTTGATTTCTTTGAAGAAGATTTCTTGGTTGATTTCTTTGTAGTCTTCTTCACTGGCATCAACTCCGATTTAGAGGCATTGAGCGCTGCCTCGTTCATGGCGCTAGCATTGCTGCCTACTGTGCATGCGAGCACGAGGGCAGCCGTCAGAATTACCTTTTTCATTTTATTTTCATTTTACTTTCTATATTATCTTATTCTTATACCATATATCTTATATCGATATCCACGCTTTCGGGGTGCAAAGTTCGGCATTTTTTGGGAAATAACAAAGAGAAATCCCCTTTTTTCTCTTCCAGCTTTCCTATTTTTCCTATTCATCCTCTGTTCATCATCAGCATCCCTTCTAATTACCCTGCACGATTTATAGACGGATGGGGGTGCAGATGGTTTATTCAAATGCTGATTTTCGTGCAAAAGCTAGTGCAAATGATTCATCTTTTTGACTTAAATCAAAAAAGAATAATAATTACCCCAAAAATATCGTTTTGTGTACCGAAATGTTATCAGAATGTAATATCTTTGCAGTGTTAATAAAAATACAATAGGTTATGAATGATTTAATTAAGGTAAACACGAGTAATGAAAATCAGGCATTGAACAAGTGCCAGCAGATTCTTCAGGATCGCCGCGAGGCCCTTGCCTCTAAGGCTAAGAGAAGAGATTAAGTCCTTCACAGCAAAAAGAGAAGAGATGAATTTCTTCTAGGTTTATGAAGCAGACAAGGATTTGAATCCTTCGAAGAGAGATTTTTTCAGAATGACTCTTAATTTGAAAAGGTAGTTTTTGGGAAAAGAAAGAAAAAGTAAAAAACCCCGTTGCCGGAACGTTTCGTCTGGCAACGGGGCTTTTTCATATCTTACTTCTTATTCAAGTTACTTATTCTTCTCCGCCTTCATGATTACCTCGAAGTGGTTGCCACTCTTCAGTACCACGTTCTTCAGGAAGTCTGAAATCTGCTGGGCAGTTACCGACTTCACCATCTCACGGTAGTTGGTGTGGGTATCTACCTTACGCAAATCATACATGCTCAATACCTGCATCCAGTAGCTGTTGGTCTTCTCATCAACACCAGCCTGCTTCAAAAGGATTTCCTTCACCTTCTGCAAATCGTTGGCATCAGGAGCAGCAATCGTCTCCTCCATACCCTTGAAGAAGCAAGGAACAGCTGCATCTACCTTATCTGGGTTCAACTGAGCCGTACCGTTGATGGTAAGTGCCAACTTGCCGTCGTAATCGAAAATCAAACCGCAAGATGCACCAGTGCTGTAAGCAGCACTCAACTCCTCACGGATGCTGCGCAGATACTTCATCTCCAACAGACGGGCAGAAATATCAGCCAATACGGCTGTCTTCTGAGTATAAGCAGGCAACTTCACGAACCACATCTCGCGTGCCTGGCTCTGTGGATTCTCCATTGCCTTGGTAAAGATATTCTTCACCTCGCCCTTAGCGTATGGAATCTTCTGGTTCTTCAGCTTCATGCCCTTGTTTGGCAGAGAAGCGATATACTGCTCGATGAGTGGCAGGAGTACCTTCTCGTCGTAGTTACCTACAAAATAGAAGGTGAAGTCCTTGGCATTGCCATAGAGCTGCTTCTGCATGTCGAGCACACGGTCGTAGTTGATGTTCTGGATATCCTCTGCATTTGGAAGAAGAGCCAGCTTGTTGCCCAGGTAGAGAGTGCTCTGGATAGAATCCTGATATACCATGTTAGGGTTGTTGCTCTTGTTAGAGAGCACGGTAACGTAGGTATTCTTCAGGTTCTCGAATGCCTTCTCGTCCTTGGTCAGGTTGGTCATCGAGAGATAGAGCAGCTGCATCATGGTTTCCAGATCCTTAGGAGTAGTGCTACCGCTGATACCGTGACGGAAAGGACTCATGGTGAGACCTACGCTGCACTGCTTACCAGCCAGCATCTTCTGCAGGTCGTTGCCTGTGAAACCAGCCAATCCGCTTACTTCCCATACGGTAGAAGCATTGGCAGCGTTAACAGGGTCGTTCTGGAATGCAGAGTAACCCACGTTGGCACTTCCGGCAACACGAATCTCATTATCCTTATAGTCGGTCTTCTTCAATACCACCTTGGCACCGTTAGAGAGGGTGAGCTTCTTGAAGCCGAGCACCTTGTTCTCTACCACCTTCTTGATGCTGCCAGCCTTTGGAGCTGAAGCCATCAGTGGTTCCTGCTTCACGTTATCCACATAAGCCTCCAGCTTCTCGCCGCGTACCTGCTTCACGATGGCAGCAAGTTCCTGCTCTGTAGGATAGCTTACGCCCTCAGCCTCCTTCATCAGCACCATGCTCACAAAGTTGGTGTCGGTTTCTGAAATCAGATTCTTCATCGCATCGTTGATGTGTTCAACAGTAAAGCTTGGCACTATCATCTGATAAATCTTGTACTCATCTTCGAGAGATGGGATTGGCTCGTTGTCTGTGAAGTGATCCACATACTGGGTAGTAAACTGCTCGTTCTTCATCTTGTTGCGGTTCTCATACATGGTTTCCATGCCGCTCATGAAGTTCTCCTTGGCACGTGCATACTCTGTGGCTGTGAAACCGAAGTCGCGTACACGCTTTGCCTCACGCAGGAAGGCTGCATAAGCCTCCTTTACCTTGCCTGGCTTAGCCACACCCGAGATAGAGAAGGCATCCTTGGTGCCTGAGATGAGGTAAGAGCCGATGCCTGCGCTTCCCTGGAGGAATGGGCAATCTGCCTCACGTGTCTGCTCTGCCAAGCGGGCATCGAACATCGAACCTACTACGCTGCGGAGGTAACCCATGACGAGGTAGGCCATGTTGCCTTTCAAGGAATCAGGATATGCATCGGTCTTCATCATGATATTGATCATGTCGAACTTCTGCTCCTTGTTCTTGTCGATTACGTAGATGGCTGTATCGTTGTCAGCCACTGGCACTGGCACTACCTTGGCAGCATTCTTAGGCACCTTGATGCCAGAGAAGAGTTTCTTGATCTGTGCTTCTACATGATCTACATCGATATCACCCACGATGATGATTGCCTGGTTGTCCGGACGGTACCACTTGCGATAGTAAGCACGCAGGGTTTCAGGGTCGCATCCATCGACGACGCTCATCAAGCCGATAGGCATACGGTATCCGTACTTCTCGCCCTGGTAGAGCTTAGGCAGGTTGCGCTCCAACATGAGCTGCTGACCCACCATGCGCAGACGATACTCATTGTGTACCACATCGCGCTCATCGTTGATGGCCTCCTTGGTCAGCGAGATACCGTTGCTCCAATCCTTGAGGATGAGCATGCAGGAATCCACTGCTGAGGTGCGGGTAGTAGGAACATCGGTGAAATAATAAACGGTTTTGTCGATGCTGGTATAGGCATTGAGGTTGCGACCATACTCCACGCCGATGCTCTGCAGGTAATCCTGGAGGGAATTGCCCTTGAAGTGCTCGGTGCCATTGAAGGCGAGGTGCTCCAAAAGGTGAGCCAAACCGCGCTGGTCATCATTCTCATTGATAGAACCCACTTTCTGAGCGATGTAGAAACTAGCCACATGCTCAGGGAAAGCATTATGACGAATGTAGTAGGTCAAGCCATTCTCAAGATGACCGATCTTCACATTCTTGTCCACTGGGATAGGAGGCATCTGTGCCATCGCATTTCCCACAGAGAGCAGCAGCAGTGCCGCTGCGAAAATCTTTCTTAATCTCATTTTTTCTCTGCTGAATATTAATAAATATGCAATTATTAGTTATTTCGACTGCAAAATTACTCAAAATAAAAATGATTTGCAAGTATTTGGGAGATTATCTTCCCAAATACCTGCAAATCTATCAACTTTTAACTATAAACTATCAACTCTGAAGCTCTTCAGCCATGAGCCTCTGAACAGGCGCACCAGGAAGAGGCATCCTCTCAGCGTAAGCTCCGTGGCCATGGCTATCCATACGCCCTCCAATCCGTAGCTCTTCGAAAGCCCGTAGGCAAGGGTGAGCCTCACCAGCCACATCGTTCCCAGATTGATGGCGGCAGGCTTCTTCGTATCGCCCGCTCCCACGCAGACACTATAGGTAACGATGCTCGCCGCAAAGAACGGTTCGGCGAATGCCTCGATGCGCAGGCAGATGGTGCCCAATTCGCGGATACTTTCCACCGGCGACAGCACGCCTATCATCTCGGGTGCAAAGACGAACATCACCACGCCCATCAATGCCATCACGCTCATGCCCAATCCCACGGTGAGATAGGCGAAGCTCTTGCAGAGGTCGATGCGCCCGGCTCCATGAGTCTGTCCCACCAGGGTGCTTGCCGCATCTCCGATGCCATAACCCGGCATATAGCAGAGGCTCTCGGCGGTGATGGCGAAGGAATGGGCAGCGATGGCGATATTGCCCAATGGCGCCACAATCATGGTGCTCACTATCTGCGCTCCGCTCATCAGGATATTCTGAATGGCCATCGGTATGCTGATCTGGCAGGCCTGATTCACATAACTCTTCACCCAGCGGAACGGCTCTTTATCCTGCCGCAGGTTCAGAATCCTGTTGCTGCATGCCGAAATCCAGAGATTGGGCAGCGAGATGCAGAAGTAGGCCATCGCCGTGCCGCATGCCGCCCCCACTACGCCCATCTTCAGTATATAGATGAAGAGATAGTTGAAGACCACATCGCAGAGGCATATCAATACCGCCATCACGCTGGGCGTATGCATATTGCCTGCCGACTTGAGCATCATCTCGGAGATGTGATAGAGGAACACGAAGGGCAGCACGAGGCTATATATCAGGAAATACTTCGATGAGAAAGGAGCGATGTCGTCACCGCCACCCAGCCAGTAAGGCAGATATCCATGAATGCCCACGCCCACCAGGGTAAGCATCAAGCTGAACGCCAAACCGCATATCAGGGCATGGCGATATACCTGGCGTGCCTTTCTGAAATCGTTGGCACCGATGAAATGAGCCACCTGCACCGAGAACCCCGTGGCAGCTGCCGAAAGCAAACTTCCGATGAGCCAAGTGGTTGATTCTATCAGTCCGATGCTAGCCGAGGCTTCTGCTCCCAGATGTCCCACCATCGATGCATCGATAAAGAACATCATCACGGTGGAAATCTGCGCCAGCATAGACGGCACGCTCAACCCCACGATGAGATTGAGTTTTTCCCTTCGAGTCATCGCCCTTCCCTTGCGAATCGACTCTATCAGATAATCTGTCTTATTCTTGAATAACATATTTTTCTCTTTTAATGAAATGATACAAAAAGTGGCGATCCTCAAAAGAGGAACGCCACTTTCTATTTAAATTTAAAATTTGTCGTACCTTTGTTTTTCCCAAAACTTAACTTCCGCCGTAGCAGAACAGTACTGTTTTTGTCATCCTTGAATAAATCAATCTTTCTATACCTTAACTAACACCCATTTTTGAATAAACAATCTAATTTTACCTAAACTAAAAACCTAACCTATGAACAACAATCTTAACTTATTTTTTACCTAACAACTAAAACCTAATAAAATCTATTACCTAACTAAAAACCTAAAACTTATTTTTTCTGATGCAAAGGTACAACAAATTTCTGAAACCACAATACTTTTCCCGAAAAAAATGCATGAAACTAACATTTTTTGACGTAAGTCAGCAAATTGTGTGCGAGCACAAACACTTGTTAACACTAACGAAATGCTTGTTAACACAAAGAGCGTTCCCAGGTTGCCTTGCCAGCATACCTGAGAACGCCCCATATATCTCCCCATATATAATAAGGTGGAAATCTCCCCTATATATAATAAGGTGTAATCACACAGAATATCACTTGGAGAAGTAGCTATCCAGCACTATCTCGAAGCGAAGCATCGAATAGGCAGGAATCGTAGAACTGCTGCTGGTGGCGGAACCATACCCCAACTGGTATGGAATATAAACCATCCAGTGGTCGCCCGGATGCATGCGCATCAAGGCTGTGGCAAAGCCATCCACCACATTGCTCACGGCAAAGGTAGAAAGCATGGCGGTTTGCTTGTTGTAAGTACCCTCGAAGGTCTTATCAAACACGTATCCCGCATTCACGCTACCATCCTTATCAGTAGTCTGAATCAGGCTGCCACGATAGCTCACCCTCACGGAGTCGGTGTACATCGGGCTTGTGGTGCCCTCGCCCTTTTCGAGCACATGAACGATGATGTGGTCGCAATCCTTGTAGGTCAGCGGCACATTCACGCCGTTCACATCCTTGTTAGGCGTCTGGTTCTCCAAGCTCCATTTGCGATATACATACCATCCCTGGCTCTCTCCCATCTTCTTTGCGTAAGCCAGCGTATCGGCAAAAGCCTGCTCGTTGCGCTCCTGCCAGTTGGCATACGCATCATAGGAGTCATCGTTCTCGCTGCATGATGACAGGGCGAACACTGCCATCACGAGCAAGAAGAGATATTTAGAAATTCTTAATTTCATTACCAAGTTTCTTTAATACGCTGGTGATACTTACGCGATCCTCGATGATGCCACGAAGGTCAGAGATAGCTACGCGCTCCTGCTCCATGGTATCACGATAACGCAAAGTTACCTTGTGATCCTTAGGTGTCTCGTGGTCAACGGTGATACAGAATGGAGTACCGATAGCATCCTGGCGACGGTAACGCTTACCGATGGAATCCTTAGGATCGCCATAGTGGGTATTGAAGTGGAACTTCAACTCATCCACAATCTCGTGAGCCAACTCTGGCAGGCCATCCTTCTTATCCAATGGGAACACGGCACACTTCACTGGTGCCAATGCCTCTGGCAGGCGCAATACTACACGTGTCTCACCATTCTCCAACTTCTCCTCGCAGTAAGAGTGGCACATCACGCTGAGGAACATACGGTCAACACCGATAGAGGTCTCCACATCGTAAGGTACATAGCTCTCGTTCTTCTCTGGATCGAAGTACTTGATAGAACGGCCGCTGTACTTCTCGTGCTGAGAAAGGTCGAAATTGGTACGGCTGTGGATACCCTCTACCTCCTTGAAGCCGAATGGCATCTTAAACTCGATGTCGGTAGCAGCGTTGGCATAGTGAGCCAGCTTCTCGTGATCGTGGTAACGGTAGTTCTCATTACCCATACCGAGAGCCTCGTGCCAAGCCAGACGAACCTTCTTCCAATATTCAAACCACTTCATCTCAGTACCAGGCTGGCAGAAGAACTGCATCTCCATCTGCTCGAACTCACGCATACGGAATACGAACTGACGGGCAACCACCTCGTTGCGGAATGCCTTACCAATCTGGCAGATACCGAATGGCAACTTCATACGGCCGGTCTTCTGAACACTCAGATAATCTACGAAGATACCCTGAGCAGTCTCAGGACGGAGATATACCTTGCTTGTAGCATCGCTGGCAGCACCCATCTGGGTAGAGAACATCAGGTTGAACTGGCGAACGTCTGTCCAGTTCTTGGTACCGCTGATAGGGCAAACAATACCCTCATCCTCGATAATCTGCTTCAGCATCTCCAGGTTAGGACCCTGCATAGCCTCAGTATAGCGGGCATGGAGGTCATCAAACTTCTTCTGGTTCTCCAGAACGCGAGGATTGGTAGCACGGAACTGAGCCTCATCGAAGCTATCGCCGAAGCGCTTCTGAGCCTTGGCAATCTCCTTGGCAATCTTCTCCTCATACTTAGCCATGTGATCCTCGATGAGCACATCGGCACGATAACGCTTCTTGGAGTCGCGGTTATCAATCAATGGGTCGTTGAAGGCATCCACATGACCTGAAGCCTTCCATACGGTAGGGTGCATGAAGATAGCTGCATCGAGACCTACAATGTTCTCGTGCAACAATACCATACTCTGCCACCAGTACTGCTTGATATTATTCTTGAGCTCAACACCATTCTGACCATAGTCGTAAACGGCAGCCAAGCCATCATAAATTTCACTACTTGGGAACACGAAGCCATATTCCTTGCAATGGCTTACAATTTTCTTAAAAACATCTTCTTGTGCCATGATTAAATCTTATTTTTCTTAAATTTTCTGCAAAGATAAGCCTTTTTCTCGAAAAAATGTTGTATCTTTGCCATAAATTAGGAAAAATTATCGCTTTTCCACTTTGTTTCATTGTGGAATGCGAATAAATTCGTAACTTTGCAAAAGAAATAACAATGGTTACAACAAAAGAAGAAAAGGCAAAGCAACAGTCTGCGAGGGATAATCTTAGCAAGTTTTTCTACGACTTAGCAAAAACTACCTTCGCATCAACCGTTGTCGGCGATGTAGTCGCCATGTTTCTGAAAGAGGAAGTCAAGACTTCAGCAATAGTCTTATTCTTGGTCGGTATAGCAACTACGGCTTTACTTGCACTCTTTGGGTATAGAATTTCAAAAAAATAAAAGATATGGAAGCTTTAATTATAACACTAGCAGGAACTGGAGCTATAGCTCTTATCCTCAACATTTGGTTAGGCACAAAATCTGGAAAAAAATGGCTGCAAAGCCTTTGATAAAAATCATATATGAGCGACGAAATTAAAGATAAAAACGAGCTGGAAGGCCAAAATCCGGATGATTTGGAGAATTCTGATGCTCAGGAGAAACATTCCGACTATAAGCCGGTGAACCGATTCGATGCATCCGCCGTACACCACCTTAGCGGTATGTATCAGAACTGGTTCCTCGACTATGCGTCGTATGTAATTCTGGAGCGAGCTGTGCCGCATATCGAAGACGGATTGAAACCCGTGCAGCGACGCATCCTCCACTCCATGAAGCGCATGGACGACGGAAGATACAACAAGGTGGCCAATATCGTGGGACACACGATGCAGTTCCACCCGCATGGAGACGCTTCCATCGGCGACGCCCTGGTGCAGATGGGACAGAAAGACCTGCTCATCGACACGCAGGGTAACTGGGGAAATATCCTCACGGGCGACCGTGCGGCAGCTCCTCGATATATTGAGGCAAGACTCTCGAAGTTTGCGCTCGACGTGGTGTTCAACCCGAAAACCACCGACTGGCAACTCTCTTACGACGGCCGCAACAAGGAGCCTATCACCCTGCCGGCTAAATTCCCGCTGCTCCTGGCACAGGGTGCCGAGGGTATCGCCGTGGGATTGAGCAGCAAGGTATTGCCACATAACTTCAACGACCTCTGCGATGCTGCCATCCACTACCTCAGGGGAGAGGACTTTGCCATCTACCCTGACTTCCCAACGGGTGGAGCCATCGACGTGAGCAAATACAACGACGGTCAGCGTGGCGGAGCCTTGAAGGTGAGAGCCAAGATAGATAAGCTCGACAGCAAGACCCTCGTCATCACCGAGATTCCATATAGCAAAACCACGGTGAGCCTCATCGAAAGCATCACCAAGGCGGTGGAAAAGGGAAAAATCAAGGCAAGAAAGATAGAAGATGTCACCTCTGCCAACGTAGAGATTCTCGTGCATCTGGCTCCAGGCACATCTTCCGATAAAACCATGGATGCCCTCTATGCCTTCAGCGATTGCGAAATCAATATCTCGCCCAACTGCTGCGTCATCGAGGACAACAAGCCGAAGTTCCTCACCATCAGCGATGTTCTTCGCCACAGCGTAGATCGCACCATGGGATTGCTGCGCCGCGAACTGATGATTCGCAAGGGCGAACTGGAAGAGCAGCTCTTCTTCTCATCCTTGGAACGCATCTTCATAGAGGAGCGCATCTACAAGGAGCGCAAGTTCGAGCAGAGCAAGAACCAGGACGAGGTAGTGGCATTCATCGATTCCAAGCTGGAGCCTTTCAAGGACAAGCTCTTCACCGCCGAAGTGGATGGCAAGGGCATGGTGGAATATGCCTTCCATCGCGAGATAACCAGGGAGGATATCCTCAAGCTGTTGGAAATCAAGATGCAGCGCATCCTTAAATATAATAAGGATAAGGCAGACGAACTGCTGATGAAGATCAAGGCAGAACTTGCCGAAATTGAGAACGACCTGGCGCACATGACCGATGTCACCATCAACTGGTTTGAATATCTGAAGGGAAAATACGGCAAGCAGCATCCTAGAAAGACGGAAATCCGCAACTTCGATACCATCGAGGTAACCAAGGTGGTGGAGGCTAACCAGAAACTCTACATCAACCGACAGGAAGGTTTCGTGGGAATGGGATTGAAGAAGGACGAGTTCGTATGCAACTGTTCCGACCTCGACGACATCATCATCTTCTACAAGGACGGAAAATTCAAGGTTACCAAGGTGGCCGACAAGATATTCGTAGGCAAGAACATCCTCCACGTGCAGGTGTTCAAGAAGAACGACAAGCGAACCATCTACAACTGTGTATATCGCGACGGCAAGCAGGGCGACTACTTCATCAAGCGATTCAACGTAACCGCCATGACGCGCGACAAGCTCTACGACATCACCCAGGGCACCTCTGGAAGCCGCATCATCTATTTCACAGCCAACCCTAACGGCGAGGCAGAAATCATCAAGGTGACGCTGGAACCTGACCTGAGCCGCAAGCGCCAGAGCATTTTCCTGGAGAAGGATTTCTCGGATATCCTCATCAAGGGCAGAGCTGCCAAGGGCAATCTGCTTACCAAGCGCACCATCCGCCGCATCGGCTTGAAGAGCCACGGCCACAGTACGCTGGGCGGAAGAAAGGTATGGTTCGACCCGGATGTAAACCGCATCAACTACGATGAAAACGGAAGATTCCTGGGTGAATTCAACGACGATGATGCCATCCTGGTGGTATTGGACAACGGAGAGTTCTACATCACCAACTTTGATGTGAACAACCACTACGAGGACAACATCCTGAAATTGGAAAAATGGGACGAGCACAAGGTATGGACGGCGATTCTCTATGATGCCGACAACGAGGGTTATCCATACATCAAGCGATTTACGATGGATGCCACCAAGCGCCATCAGAACTGCCTGGGAGAGAACCCTAACAGTCAGCTCATCCTGCTCACAGATACCCCATTCCCTCGTCTTCAGGTTACCTATGGTGGAGCAGATGCCATGCGTCCTGCCGAGGAAATCGATGCCGAACAGTTTATTGCGCAGAAGAGCTTCAAGGCAAAAGGCAAGCGTCTCACCACCTGGAAGATAGAAAGCATCGAGGAACTGGAACCAACAAGATTTCCTGACCCAGAAGAGCCATCCAACGATGATGCCTCAGATGAGCAGGAAGGTCCAGAAGAGCCAAGAGAGAACCTGGATCCAGATGCCGGAAAGAGCGAGCAGCAAGTCATCGACGAGCTAACCGGCCAAACCAACCTCTTCTCCGATAAGGATTTCACAGAAGACGACAAGGATAGAGAATGGCTTTCAAAGCAATAATAAAAAAGGAGCTAAAGCATCGCTGCTTTAGCCCCTTTTTTATTTAAAGGCTTCTTTTTACCTTTTTACTTTTTACCTTTTTTGCTTCATCCAGTTTTTTCAAGCAATACTCCTTGAAATCCTTCCAGTGGTAATAAGGCGCCATGTCGCTCTTGATAGGAAGCGTAGCCTCATCCTCGCAGAGCAGCACCTTCACCAGC
>ERZ1026903.881-NODE-881-length-12394-cov-110.592431_pt1 | contig 12394 bp, 11 predicted proteins | sample MGYA00380180_ERZ1026903 | MGnify/ENA primary metagenome ERZ1026903 (study PRJEB33269, sample SAMEA4719816) | human gut metagenome | biome: human-associated habitat; feature: organic feature; material: feces | place: Cameroon | collected 2013-10 ... | reverse complement strand
TCTCAATATATAGAGGGTTACCTCTTCTGAGATTTTATCCGGACACTAGTGATATTATATGATAAAATATTCTACAGTATCATCCAATACAACATTTACTTGGGAGTAAAACCTGCAATCTTTTGCCCTGGAAGTATCAAAAGATCCTGTGGTTCTAAAGTCTTCGAGATGTAGCTGGAGACTTTTATACATCTTACACATTTTATAAGGTGCATCAGCCCATGGAGCAACTGTTACGAAATTTCTACATGAGTTACAATTAGAGATATGGTATTTCTGAGAACAAATGGTATAGGCATAATTATATGCTTCATATCTGTTATGTGCAGAGAATACAACTTCACATAATGCTCGATGGTCTTTTCTCTTTATTTGTTTGCAGTTGCAATGTTCATTAGAAAGATATATTTTCCCGGATGGCATAAATGCACAGCGAGTGAGCCATACGCTTTCATTTATGTTGGAGTTGTTATAATCTTTGTTTTTGAAACCATAGAATGCAACTATTTCTATTTTCCTACCTTCCCACTCTTCGCCAACGGTTTTAGACTTCTCGACAAGTCCAGATTCTACCAAGGAAGAAATACTGTTCTCATCTTCTATAAGGATTTCTATTATTTTGTTTCCGCTATGCAACTTGGCTTCATCGCTTGCATGGGTTACACAAAACTCTATATAGATAGGTTTACGTTTCGGAAATTCCTTAGAGAAAAATTTCAGGTCGCTACGCCTTCTAATATTGTCATACGAAATTTCCTGCTCACAAGAGTCATACAATGTCTTAAGGTCAAACCTTTTCCTCTCCTTATTGGAACATCTTCTTGAATGGGACATGAAAATGCATTTCTCTTGGTTGCAAAACGAAGTATATTCAAACTCTATATATAATGATGTTCTATTATAGAATGCTTCCTGTATTTTCTCTTTAGCCAACAGGTGAAGCATTGACTCATAAGCAGCTTCACATTCTGTTCCTGACAAATGAGAAAAATGGTGCTTGCGCTTTGCACCTTGTTTCGCCTGAAGAGGTTCGCCACAATAGGTGCAAAAGCATCTACACTCTTTTCCATTCGCCACACTATCGATATGTACCAATTTCCCTTCAGCACTAAGTGCGTATGTTAAATATGGCTTTTTCATACTCCTAAAATATTAAATGTTTAAGGTCGCAATTTGCGACCTTAAACATTGGAAATCACAGTTTGTGATATCCAATGTATTAATAAAATCGAGAGGTAGTCGAAATATTTGACCACCTCCCTCGCAACTTTATCAATAGCGGTATTGTTGTAAACTCGTGCTATATTTTTTTAGCTATGCCCATCTTCACCATTTCTTCAAGAGAACTCGCCTTTCCATCCACTACCCAGGATTTGCCGACTCGCTGAATATTATGTTCCTTGTTGTCTATCCTGTATGATATTCCTTCTCTTGTTGTATAGGTGGTGTCACCAATAAAATTGAATATTCTCATCTGTTTTTGACTTAACCGTGCTGTCGAGGGCTTATTTGTGCTTGCAAAGGTATAAATAAATTCTTAGAAATCCACTTTTTTTGAAGTTTTTTTAGCTAGGATTATTTTTTCGGGCAGGTCGCACACGTTGAGCCACATGTGGTTTTGTTTGTTATGGTGTTGGCTCATGTCTTGCGTGACCTGGAACAGCGTATGACTGAGGCGCTAAAAAATATGATGAATGTTTGCTTGCTTCAAAGAAAAGAAATATCTTTGCAGACAAGTAAACGCAGGCGTTCACAGAACTTATTCTATGTCGTGTACATCTGTAAATCGCCAAACAAGAGGGTAGAGGTGGAGAACACTCTCCACCTCTTATTTTATATATTGAAAAAGTAGAAGGCAAAGGAGGATGTCTTAGGGGGAAGGGTTCCTATTTATGATGGTATCGATTTGCCGGTATCTCTTTTTCGTCGTAATAATCAAGGAATAATCTAAAAAGTTACCCAAATATTTTTTCTCCGAATCGGGAAATTAATTCTTGTTTAAGTTTATATGGAAAATAGCAATAAGAAAATGCACCAAATCCAATGCTGGTAACACTGTCAGGAATTTCGAGGCTTTTCAAAGATTTACAACCGATAAATGCACCAATCCCAATGCTCGTAACACCATCAGGAATAACAACGCTACGCAAAGCATCGCAATAATAAAATGCCCAATCCCCAATGCTAGTTACACTATCGGGGATAACGAGGCTACTCAAAGAAGAGCACTCACCAAATGCATAAATTCCAATGCTAGTAACACTATCAGGAATAATTATATCATTCAAAGCAGAGCAAAATTGAAATGCATTATCCCCAATGCTCGTAACACCATCAGAAATAACAACGCTACGCAACGAATCGCATTCATTAAATGCCCTATTCCCAATACTAGTTACACTATCAGGAAGAACAACGCTACTCAAAGAAGAGCAATCTTCAAATGCACTATCCCCAATGCTCGTAACACCATCAGGAATAACAACGCTACACAACGAATGGCATTCATTAAATGCACTATCCCCAATGCTGGTAACATAATCAGGAATGATATATGATGTAGTATCTTTGTCTCTAAATGCGATAATTTTGCTTTTGTCCTTATCAAACAACACCTTATTATCATAAATAAAGTAAGGTGACAAACATTTAAGTTCTCCATTCCAGCCAGAAAAAGGATTACCTATAATGTTGCCAACACTGTTAGGAATAACAAGACTACGCAAAGATTCGCAATATGAAAATGTACTATCCCCAATACTTGTAACACTATCAGGAATAACAAGACTACTCAATGAACGGCAACCACAAAACGCACCACCTCCTATGCTAGTAACACTAGCTGGAATAACGAGACTCTTCAAAGATTCGCAATATGCAAATGCCCAAGTTCCTATGCTGGTTACACTGTCAGAAATAACAAGACAATTCAATGAACGGCAACCACTAAATGCCCTATCACAAACAATCTTTGTTCCTTTTCTAATGGAATAAGTACCATCAAGCTCTTTTGAAGCTTGTAATAATTTTCTTCCATCTTTGCTGTATTTCACACCAAATTCATCCGTAATGGCCTCATTTAACTCTGCATTCGTTGCTTCTGTGGACATATCAAGATTATCACTAGCATCTTGACTTGCCTTTACATATTCTGATATTGTTGGATACTGCATAGCTTATATAATTATTAATTCATTACATCTTTTCTGAAACTATCTTTCTGAAAAAGGCCACCTTACCCTGTTCCCAGAATCAGGTTGCCCAATTTCACATCATAGCCCATCATGGTTACCCAAATATTTTTTCTCCAAATCGGGAGATTAATTCTTGTTTAAGATCATATGGGAAACTGCAACCCCAAAATGCCCCATCCCCAATGCTGGTTACACTATCAGGAATAATTATATCATTCAAAGAACGGCAACCTTCAAATGCCCAATAACCTATGCTAGTTACACTATCAGGAATGACAACTTCTACCAAAGATTTACACCGAGAAAAGGCACAGTCTTCAATACTTGTCACACCATTTGGTATAACTATATTGCTCAAAGAATAACAACCCCTAAATGCACAATGCCCAATGCTGGTAACACCCTCTGGAATAACAAGGCTACTCAAAGAAGTACAATCATCAAATGCATAATCCCCAATGCTGGTTACACTGTCTGGGATAACGAGGCTTTTCAAAGATTTGCATCCCCAAAATGCATAATCCCCAATGTTCGTAACGCTATCAGGTATAACCAGGCTTTTCAAGAAATGGCAACCAATTAATTTATCCCAACGAAATGCCTCTTCACAAATAATCTTTGTTCCTATTCTGATTGAATAAATACCATCAAGCTTTTTGGGGGCTTTCAACAATTTTCTTCCATCTTTGCTATATTTCACGCCCCATTCATCAACAAAAGCTTCCTTCAACTCTTCATCTGTAGCTTTGGTTGATAAGCCTTCAATAGTTTGAAGCAGGTTAGGCTTTTCGCCAATAAACAATCTAAAAGAACATGCTGAAAGCTCCTTTCTCGCCAATGCAAGCATGAAAAGAGAGTAAAGTGTGCAGAAATCCTTATCACACAACAATTCCTGCAGGGCAGATATTACCTTGCTATTTGAAGGATTGCGATAATCATTTTCCGAGAAGAGAAGTCTGTCTGAGGCACCATAGATATCTAACAAAGTAGATTTCATCGAGATAGCCTTTAATGACAAGGCGATGCTTGCCAATGAAAAATCATCTATCGTTTCATCGAAATCATCCACAGTACGCAATGGATGACTGAAATCCCTGGTACCGATAGTTGGAGATTGGCTGCCCTTCATGGATGGCACAAACATCCCGTCATAATCCACCAATGTAAGAGAACCATCGGGACGGACTATGATATTGTCTGGCTTAATGTCACCATGAGAAAAAGACTGGGTACGGAGCCAAGCCGCCATCTTGCCAAAACGATAACTCAGCATCGACATGGCTGACTGATTCCGGTAATTTGCAGCAATGTAAGCTTCCATCGTCTCCCCTTCTACCCAACCCATCAACAATACAGGGAATTCATCCTCCTCGCATTGACTGTCCACGAAGAGTTCCTTCTCCATATACTTTACTGATGTAATGTATGGAGAATCTAATAAATCCAGTTCGTCTGCAATCTGACGATAGGCTTCGGCTCGCCCCTGCTGTTCTTCCGTAAAACACTTCAGGGCATAATATTTCCCGGTACGCTTGTCCTGCATCTTAAACACCACGGCAAAAGCACCACTACTGCGATATGGCTCTCCGTGATCATCCAGTACAGGAGTCAAGTGAGCCAACTGTTCAAGATTATCACCTGCATCTTGAATGGCCTTTACATATTCTGATATTAATGGATACTGCATATTGTGTACTGTAATTTTATCTGTTTCTACAAATCTTAATAACAACAAATAGGAATATAAAGAAGATGGGCACTAGCCTTTAAAATAAACAAGCGTGAAATCATCTAAATCTAAAATTCCTTCCGAGTTCAGTTTTTTCAGACACTGTTCAAATAGACTGTCGGATGATGTTGCATCCAACAAAGACTGGAGCACATCCTGCCCAAATTCAAACTTCATGGTCTCTGCTGTTTTCAAAAGTTGGGAATTGCCAGATGCTTTTAGGTATTCTTCAGCAAGCTCCGCACCATATTCCTTACTTTTAGACAATTCATACATCATCATGATATAATGCGATAAGGCATCGCTGGCAGCAAAGACTACCGAAGATTCATCCAGATAAAAGTCACCACAACTGAAACCTTCCTCTTCCAGGGGATCTTTACAGCTAACCAACCTGGGAGGATTGCTAAAATCAGACAATTTCGTAAAACTATGTTCCAAGACACCTGTATCCTGACTATAATGAAAGACTACGCTATCGCCGTATGCCATCCATTTACATTGCTTATTCCCTGTTATCCATGCAGCAGCAATGGTGGCGCAAGACCCCTCGTTATAATATTTATTCAAAAGAATACCATCACCTTCTTTTGCTCTTTCCTCATGTTCATTATAAAAGATCTCCCAAATGCCATCTACCCATTCGTCAAGTTCTTTAAAGGAAACGATAGGTTTATCTTTTGGAAGATGTTTTACAAGATACTCCGACCACTCATTGGCAAACAAGCCACAGCCTCCTGCCCCATCGGATACAGCTATACAGGTATCTGATGAGTAGAAAGCATCTTCGTTTGCAACATGGTCATTGAACTTTGCTATACTAACACCTCTGTTCATATCTTTATATCATTACAGATTCTGATTAACCAGCATACTTGATAGTGTACCAATCTTCATCATTTTAACCAATCTCTCCATACCCGTATTTACACCCATAGCATGGTAGCGGATATCAGCCTGCTTATCTCCAAAGATATTACGAATCTGCTCATTGTAGTTGAGTGGCAAGAGACTTGACATATTATAAAGTTTCTCACCATATCCATTGCCGTTCAGCTCATCTGCCGTTGCAGGGAATACTACTGATTCTGCATGTCCTGGTACAACGTGAATATTGAAGAGCAAGACATTACCATCATTGGTAAACATCGATTTCAATTGATTGGCAAGTTGTTGCATCTCATCATGCGAAGTTCCATTATACTCTCCATCTGTGATATTGATAATTGTAGGAGGATAACAATCCTTGTCATGATGCTCTTTCATCCAATTTTCAAGCAAACCTTCTGCACGTTTGAAAGCCTTATTCATGCGTGTCCAGTTGCCATCGTGGCGAGCCACCATCCACTGCTTCTTCTCTACATCCTTGATGGTGAGTCCCTTTCGGTTACGTACCTCTTCCTTTACCATTTTCTTTTGGTAAGGATTATCACGAATCTCTTCTGGAGTAACGAAGTCGCGTCCCTCCAAGTTACCATTCCAGGCACTATAAGCCTCCGTGCCATAACCAATCATGGCAATATCAAAGTAATGACGAGTCTCATTGTTCTTCACGCATCGTTCCACCAATTCATTGATTTGCGCATTCACGATGCGAGCCACAGCCTCCGACAGCGTCATATCCTCACCATTAAAGGTGGTAATTCTACGCATAGAAACACTTTGGTCCACCAGGAAGATGAATGCCGTAGGATGCTCACGGTCAACACGAGCCGTATATGCATTCTTGCTCTGCAACATCTGTGGTTGGCTTGGAATTGGAATACCAAAGTTGCCAATGTTCTTGATATACTTCAGAGGAATAGTATTCTTTACCAATATCTCTGCTTGATAGAACGGTTGCTCATCCACATCGAAATCGAAGTGATTGCGAGCCTTGACAGTTTGGAAGTGAATCTTCTTGAAATCCTCCAAACTTCCACCCACATGAGCACCATTGCGCACAGCATTCCTGTCTGCATACTTGGTATTCTCATCATAAATCACCTCAGGATCTATCTCCAGAATGACAGGATTAGAAATTCTATCCTCATTCATTGCCACATACATCATTGGATGGTTCATGGTAAAGCTGACACGAACATAATGTTCCAGATTATCACGCTTATCCAACGACCAGGATGGAGAACCTGGTCCTCCACCTCCTGGTTTAGGAATATTGATGCCACGTTCCTCACAATCCTTCCAAGAATAGAGTCCTCCATTCTTGATAATATTCTCCAAGTTATCACGATCAGTGAAGTGATAGAGCTTGGTGATATGATTTTGTTCGAGGATATTCTTAAAATCCTCCCAGTTACTTCTTCTGTTCATTGTTTTTGTCCTCCAATAATATATGTATGTTAGAATAACGATAGCTGCTTTGGTTCTATTGTCTGCGGTTTCCACTTTTTATCACCAAAAGGATATAGACCTTCTACGTATGCCTTGATTAGAAAGGCATGCGAAAGAGGCTTCTTCGGGTCATCCACATCACAATTTGTATTATAATCCAAAAGTACGATGGTCTTAGTCTGGCTAGCCTCTCGTAATCTTTCGATAATACTTTGAACCTTATGTTCAAGAACCCACTTGTAAGTAGGAATATAAATCAGCTTTCGAGCCTCAATATATCCGAGCAGTTCAGTTCCGTTTACTCCTTTGCGATGTCCAAGAGGCTTACCGAACTTGCGAACAGTTCTCTTGATATTCTTCATCGACTCATTCTTAAACATTTCCATATCAACATCAGCCGATTCAAATACCTTTAGCCCTTGCCACACAGCCTCAACACATGTAGCTGTAGCACCCTCGCTGAATGGCACAGGTATGCCACCATGAGGATAGAATGGGCTCAACTTTATCAAGTCATCTTCAGCATGACTCGTTACATCCGCAATTATTGCATCGGGATATTTCTTCAAGATATTCTCCCGCTTTTTTCGTTTAGAATCAATTACAATCATTCAAATACCTCCTTTCCAAAACGTTTTATTATTTCTAGTTTAATTTGATCCTTTAAAATAGTTTTACCAAAGGCAAACTTTCCTATATAAGAAACTGTTGATGGAATATTGATAAAACCGAGATTTTCACAACATACAAAAGCGGCATTTCCAATGCGACAGACAGAAGTTGGCAAAGAAACAGAAAACAAAGAATGCTTGCCTGCAAATGCACCAAATGCAATTTGTACAATCCCAGAAGGAATATTAAAACTATGTGCTCCTGCCCATCCTTGCATTATTGTAGTTTCAGCTCTATAACTGCGACATGCAATAATCTTAGAATATTGCTTTTCTTCTTTCATATAGGCTATTAATTTTGTCATCTTAGAATTATATAAGACATTATCTTTGTATATGAAATTAGCAGATTCATTGATTAATCTACCATTCCAAAACATAAAAGCTCCATCAACATTTTGCACAAACTTTGGCAATTTTATTTCTTTCAATTTTTTACATCCAACAAAAGCCATTACCCCAATAGTTTTTAAGGAATAAGGCAAAATCAATTTTTCTAAATTAGAGCACCCCTTAAATGCTTTAGTATTAATGAATCTGCATTCTTTTCTTATTCTGTATGTACCAGAAATATCTTTCGGAGCACGTATCAAAATTAGCCCATTTCTACCATACTTAACACCAAATTCATCAATAAAAACCTGTTTTAAATCATCAAAACGATTTTTCTCTTGCCAACAATTATCAGGTAGAGCAATATTAAACATACGAAAAGATACGAAAGATAGATTCTTCTTTACAAATGCAATATTAAACAAAGAATACAATAATCGCAAATCCGTATCACCCAGTAATTCACTCAAGGATACAACCACATTACTCTTACTTAAATCACGATAATCTTCAGCAGAAAAAAGTAATCTATCTGCTGCACCATATTCATCTAACAAATAAGGATTCAAAGAAATTGCCTTTAACGATAAAGCGATACTTGCCAAAGCAAAGTCATCAATGGTTTCGTCAAAATCATCGACGGTTCGCAAAGGATGAGAAAAGTCCTTTGTACCAATCGTTGGAGATTTCTGTCCCTTCATGGCAGGAACAAACATACCATCATAATCTACCAAAGTCAAACTTCCATCAGGACGAACCATGATGTTGTCTGGCTTGATGTCACCATGAGCAAATGGTTGAGAACGAAGCCACGCTGCCATTTTACAGAAGCGATAGCAAAGTATAGCCATGACATAATTGTCTTGATAGTTCTCTGCAATGTAATTCTCCATTGTTTCACCATCAATCCAATCCATCAGAAGAACAGGAAACTCGTCTTCCTCACAACTGCTATCCACGAAGATTTCTTTGTCTAAGTACTTTACAGAAGTAATATAAGAGGAATCTACGAACTCCAACTCATCTGCGATCTGGCGATAAGCCTCAGCTCTACCTTCTTGTTCTTCAGTAAAGCACTTTAAGGCATAGCATTTCCCTGTCTGTTCATCTTTCATTTTGAACACGACGGCAAAAGCACCACTGCTACGATATGGCTCACCATGATCATCTTGCACTGGTACCAAATGAGCCAACTCATCAAGATTGTTACTAGCATCTTGTATGGCTCTAACATATTCAGATATCAAAGGATATTGCATTGACTTTTTCTGTTAATTGTTTTGCCCCAAAGGTACAAAAGACTTACGATACTACCAAACCATTAGCTATTTTTTCACCTAATTTAATATAGCATGCTATTTGGTACCATCCAGTACTTCTTTATCCATTTCATCAAGAACCTGAGAGTAACATTGCTTGGTTCTGAAAAAGTCATTAAGAATCGCAGCAAGATAGGCTTTTGTGTTTGGAATGTTGCGCATTAGCAAACATTGCAACTTAGACAGAACATAATAAGACTTTTCTTCCTCATACAGAATATACAAGACTGTATTATGCACTAAATGATTAGTACGATTAACAGCCTTTTTCATATTCTCTACATCTTGGATATTCTCCGAATCCACCATATCCCAATAAAGATCCCAAATTGTGATAAAGGCAGAGTCGTTTGAAGCCTCTATCATAAACTTCTCATTTTGATACGTGAAGTAAATGTCATCATGCTCTATACGAACTTCACAATTAAGCTGCCGGAGCAACTCAAGACACAAGTCTCTAGTACCAATATTCTCATTGCTATCATTAGATGGCGAGATAGAATTAACGATCTCATCCATCTCTTTTTCTGCTCTTTTCTGGCGGATGTAATACATCAAACTTATGCCTATCAATACTGAAATAATTGGTAACATCATAGTTATAACCTTTTTAAATTAATACTTTATGAGATGGCAAAGTTAGTGTTTTTTTTGTAAACAGATGTACAAACTCGGGAAAAACTTACCTCCACAAGCCTTGTGGAGCCTAAACATTTGTAGCATCCACCACCATTTATTATTTTTGCAGCCAAAATAACAATAAAAATAATAGGAATATGGAAAGACTCTTTTTTTTCGTGATTGCCGTTGCGTTAGCATTCGGCGTTGGTTGCCTGGGAAGAAACAGAAAGATTGGTTTCGGATGGGCTTTTGGTATCTCACTCATCAATGTGGTGATTGGTCTCATTGTCGTATTATGCTCTAAGAAGAAAATGCCAAATGAGCTTGAAAAGAAAAACTAAGTTGAAGATTTGGGGATGGGCATGTATTCTGATTGGAGTAATTGGCTTTATCAGTATCATTATGCGTGGCAACCCAAACCTCGGACCGAGCGTTTGGGTTGCCATAGGAGTTTATTTGTTATACAGGAAGAATACCTAAGAAAATTCACTTCCACTCCACAAGCTTTCTATCCAATGGTATCTTTTTAGGTTCGCCACGATTGCCATCAATGAAATAACTCCCGGCTAGACTTTCATCAAACTGGAGAGTGAAGGCTTGGCGGATACGGGCACATTTCTCATTGATAGAATTAGACAATGGATTCGTCAGGGCTTCGATGCTCTGGCGAATCTTCTCTTCTGAAAGATGTGCCCCGTTGTTGTTCGATTTCTTGCGAATATCCACATAGATATCATATAGCTCTTCCCTATAATCCGACAGACATTTGAAAAGGATTCCCTCCTCATGACGCAAAAAGAGAATATACACCGCCTTTACCAATGGCTCCATCTTGATAGTCATATCATGATAGTCGGGCAGTATGATATCGTAATTCTCCGTGATGACCATTCTACTCAGATTCTTGGGTGGAAAGAGATACTGCTTCAGCACCCAATCGCTTACCCCACCAAGACGCAAGTCCTGTACCTGTCGGTACACCTCCTTCATCTTCTGCCTGATATCATAGCTGAATGTTTCATCTGCCGGAATCGGTGTCGGATCAAATATACTGTATGGAAAATCATCGACAGAGCTGAACATCACTTTGCAATCCGGCAACTTATCATACGCAGCCTGCATCAATGGCATAAAATCCTCATCTTCCTCTATAGACAAAGAATAGGAATTGACATAATATATGCCATCCTCCTCATGGTCTAGCTGTAAGATGCTAGGATGTAATTTCTCCTTATTCTTTTCTTCTACCAATTGCGACAACAGCAAATCGGAAGGAACAGAGATGTTCAAATCCTCTTTATTCATCGCAGGATAGCTGTAGAGAGCTGTCTTCCTGATATGAGGACCCAGAAATGGGAAATAATTAAAATGAATTGACTTGCTGATAAACAAGTTGTTGATATCCACGAGATGGTTGATGATGGAAAGGTTCAACTTTTCATCATACCCATTCTCTACAAAGAATACCTCGCCATGTAGGCGTGTTGGGAAGTCGCGAAACTTCAATACCTTTTTTCTTCCAATCTTTCCGGTCATTGCTTACCTATTATTATATGGTTGAGTACAAATTTGTCAATATCAGATCTATCTTCTTCTGCATTTATCGAATAGCTAAACACCGAACATGGCAAAAAGAACAAAAAAGACTCACCCTGAGCGCGCTGTTCTAAAGGGAAGCGGGGGGGTGAGTATGTTGTTACAAAGGTACAAATGTTATTCGAAACAACAAAACTTTTAGCTAAAAAGTTTCGAAAAAAGTTGTGTGATGGGGAATTATAATAAAAAGGAGGGGTATCAGCAGCACATGATTCTTTCAACAAAAGGGATGAAGTTTAGAAGGAAGTACGCAAGCGATAAAGAACCAACAATTACACGCACGTATAAATCTTTTTTCTCGAAAAAAGTATCAAAGTCTCATTTTTGGGTATAAAATAAGACTTATATCTTTAATACACAACATCTTAACTTAAATGAGACTTCTCTAAAAATGAAGGGAGAAGTATCATCGAAGTATCATAAATTAGCGAGAAGTATCATGATTTCTTGCTTGCATCGAAAAAAAATGCTTTATGAAGTGATAATAATAGCATTTACAAGGCAATAAACAGGATGTTTTTGCGTTTAGTAAAACAGAATGTTTGTAAGCGGCTCCGCGTTTATACCATTGCAGTCTTCTCATTTGTTCGTACCTTT
>ERZ1026903.879-NODE-879-length-12432-cov-17.395168_pt1 | contig 12432 bp, 10 predicted proteins | sample MGYA00380180_ERZ1026903 | MGnify/ENA primary metagenome ERZ1026903 (study PRJEB33269, sample SAMEA4719816) | human gut metagenome | biome: human-associated habitat; feature: organic feature; material: feces | place: Cameroon | collected 2013-10 ... | reverse complement strand
AGCAGGTTACAAACCTTGTCTGCAAAATGTCTGGCATTGCTGCCATGCATGATTCCATTATTGATGATAGAGAAGCAAAGCTCATGTCCATTGGCTGCCGTACAATAGCCAGCCAGCGAGATGATACCGGTCAGGGTACCCGTCTTTGCCTTGACATTGCCGTGGACACTGCCGCTTTTCATACGCTTCTTCAGGGTTCCATCCACACCTGCTATAGGCAAGGAATGAATCAGATGCTGCTTGATGTTGTCGTTGCGGAAAGCATAACGGAGCATCATCACCTCCAGCTCGGCACTGAGATAGTTGTAGAGCGACAAGCCCGAACCATCTGCCAGTCTGTAGCGGGAAGCATCCAGTCCCAGCTTATTGATCAACTGCCGTTCCACGTTGCGGGCACTCTTGGCACTTGCCGGACGGTTGCCCGTAGAAGCCGCAATCTGGTAATACATGCACTCGGCATAGAGATTGTCACTCTCCTTCATCATCTTATGCAGTACCTGGTCCATGGTATGGAAACGGGTACAGATGGTAAAGGCATTGGCAGGACAGGTCTTGGAAGAGGCATACATCTCCTCATATTCGATGCCTGCATCCTTCAACTTAGCCAGGAAACGGTCCATGAAGATGTCCTTGCGGGAGAACACCAATGGCGAAAGTACCGGATTATCATCATCCCAGCACCAGCCTTCGCCCAGCAATGCAGCATCCTTCATCGAACGGTCGGCATATACATTACCTCGAATGGTATCCACACCCATATCCTTGAGACTGTTGACAAATGCCGTCAGGTCATCACTGTTGAAACGGGGATCCATACCTCCCACACAGTAAACATCACCCGTCAGCACACCGTCCTCGATGGTTCCGGTATATTTCAACTGAGTCTTGAACTGATAGGAACCACCCAACTTGTCAAGTGCGGTGATGGCAGTCAAGAGCTTCATCGTACTTGCCGGGCGCATCAGTTGTCGTTCGTTGTGCTTGTAGATGCAGGAATCAGCATCCATATCCCAGACCATGATACCCACCTGCGACGTCTCAAACATCTTACTTTCCAAGAGTTTGCCGATACCTACCTGCACCGATTCGGGCCAAGGCAGCTTCAAAGTATCGGCAGCCAGGGAATCCAACATCGTGGAGTCGGTCACTTCCGTGTCGTCCTGCGGCTCCACCACTTCTCCTTCAATCACATCCTGAGCCTTCACCGGCATCGCCATGAGCGTAGCCATGATGAAGCTCATCATCATATATATAATCTTTTTCATTGTCTTTTACTAATTTCTTTCTCGAAAGCCTCTTCATTATCGGGCTGCACCGTTACCATATTATGATGTCCGTATTCTATCACCAGACAATGATCCAATCCCAGAAAGGTCTTGGCGGTATGCACGCTGATGATGTCGCATACCGGCACATTCCTGTTGGAAGAGAACCTGCCCTCGTTGATGATGAGATATTCCATCTCGTCATCTCGGTCGATAGGTTTCACCTTCTTGAATGTATAGGTGGTATTCAGAATACGCTCGATCATGCCCACAATGATGATGGCAACGAAAATGCCAATAATCGCCATCTTGACCCAGAAGAAATATCCTGCCAGGAGGGCGAAAACCACCACTCCAACACGAGCCGTCGTATTGAAGCGCTTATGAAAAGTTCTATCTGCCATATCTCGTTCTTTTATCTTTAAAATAGCGTTTTCAGCTACTATTTGATAGTCTAAAAGACTATATTACCTTAAAATTCGCTGCAAAATTACAAAAAATCCCTCTCTTATTACTCTTTTTAAAGAGAAATTAGTACTTTTGCAAACAATTAAGCATTATTAGAATAAACTCACATGGTTTATAAGTATGATTTTCTGATTATCGGCTCAGGAGTTGCCGGTATGAGTTACGCCCTGAAAGTAGCCAGAGCGCATAAAGGTAAAGTGTGTATGATCTGCAAAACCTCACTCGATGAGGCAAACACTTCATTTGCACAAGGTGGTGTGGCGTCAGTTACCAACTTGGAAGTAGATAACTTCGACAAGCACATACAGGACACAATGATCGCTGGTGATTACATCAGCGACTATCAGGCTGTGAAGCAGGTTGTCACCATGGCACCAGAGCAGATCAAGGAGCTCGTGCAGTGGGGTGTCAACTTCGACAAGCAGCAGGATGGCAAGTTCGATCTTCATCGTGAGGGCGGACACAGCGAGTTCCGCATTCTTCATCACGCTGATGATACGGGTGCTGAAATCCAGCGCGGTCTGATGGAAGCAGTGCGCAACTGCCCGGACATCGATATCAAGGAAAATCATTTCGCTGTAGAAATCATCACTCAGCACCACTTGGGTGCCCGTGTTACCCGCCGTACACCTTATATTAACTGTTACGGAGCCTACGTTCTGAATCCTGACACCCAGAAGGTGGATACCTATCTGAGCAAGGTTACCGTGATGTGTACCGGTGGATGTGGTGCCGTTTATCAGACTACCACCAACCCTGTCATCGCTACCGGTGATGGCGAGGCGATGGTTTACCGTGCCAAGGGTACCGTAGCCGATATGGAGTTCGTACAGTTCCACCCTACAGCCCTCTATCATCCTGGAGAAACCCACCCTGCATTCCTCATCACCGAGGCAATGCGTGGATACGGCGGCATCTTGCGTCTGCCTAACGGCGAGAGCTTCATGGAGAAATATGATGAGCGCCTGAGTCTGGCTCCTCGCGACATCGTAGCCCGTGCCATCGATAAGGAGATGAAGATTCACGGTCTGGATCATGTCTGCCTGGATGTTACCCATAAGAATCCGGAGGAGACCAAGCGTCACTTCCCTAACATCTATGCCAAGTGTCTCAGCATCGGCATCGATATTACCAAGGATTATATCCCGGTTCGTCCTGCTGCTCACTACATGTGTGGTGGTATCAAGGTAGATTTGAACGGCTGTTCAAGCATCAACCGCCTCTATGCCTTGGGCGAGTGCTCTTGCACAGGTCTGCATGGTGGCAACCGTCTTGCCAGCAACTCTCTCATCGAAGCTGTGGTATATGCCGAGACTGCTGCCAAGCACAGTCTGGAGCATGTAGATGAATACGACTTCAACGAGAAGGTTCCTGCCTGGAACGACGAGGGTACCATGACCAACGAGGAGAAGGTATTGATTACCCAAAGCATCAAGGAAGTAGGCGAATGCATGAGCAACTATGTAGGTATCGTTCGTAGCGACCTCCGACTGAAGCGTGCCTGGGACCGCCTCGACCTTCTTTACGAAGAGACCGAGAATCTCTTCAAGCGTGTCAAGGTGAGCAAGGAGCTCTGCGAGCTCCGCAACATGATCAACGTGGGTTATCTCATCACCCGCATGGCAATAGAGCGCAAGGAGAGCCGTGGTCTTCACTACACCATCGACTACCCTGTTCACGCTTACGATAAGAAATAATTTTTTTAAGCTATCATATAAAGCCGCCAGGATATTCTCACACGATATTCTGGCGGCTTTTTGCTTAGCTTCCCAGCTCCAACTGATTTCTTACCAATTTGTAGTAAGTACCTCGCTTGGCTGTCAGTGATTCATGGTTGCCAATCTCCACTACCTGTCCGTGTTTCAGCACGATAATCTGGTCGGCATTCCTAACAGTACTGAGTCGGTGAGCCACGATGACCACCGTCTTGCCAGCATAGAATGTTTCCAGATTCGTCACGATGTCGTATTCGTTGCTGGCATCTAGCGAATTGGTTGCCTCATCCAGGAAGAGATAGTTTGGATTCTTATAGATGGCGCGAGCTATCAATATGCGTTGTTTCTGCCCTTGGCTTAGTCCCATGCCATCTCTGCCAATCTTGGTATTGAAACGCAAGGGTAGGTAAAAGATGTCGTCCTTGATACAGGCAAGGTCGGCTGCTTGATAGAGCTGTTCTTGGTTCACATCATTGTCATCCACCGCTATGTTGCGAGCGATGGACTCAGAGAAGATGGCTCCCTCCTGCATTACTACACCACACTGCCTGCGCCACCACTTCTTGTTGAGCTTATTGACATCCGTCCCGCCAATGGTCAGCTTGCCTCCAGATACAGGATAATAGCCCAGCATCAATCGGATGAGCGTAGTCTTTCCACTGCCAGATGCTCCCACGATGGCTGTCACCTTGCCATGTGGTATATGAATATTGATGTCATCCAATGTTTTATACATAGCATGTGGATCATATTTAAAGTCCACATGGCTTAGTGTGATGCCTTCGCTAGCGTCTTCTACCTGCTTTTTTAGTCCTTCTTTGCCGTTTTCATCCTTCATCAAGTGTATCTCGTTGATGCGCTCCAAGCTGATTTTCACATCTTGCAGAGAATAGAAGAATTGCATCAGTTGCTCCACTGGAGAATTGAGCTGTCCGATGATGTATTGGATAGCAAGCATCATACCCAAGGTGATGTCACCATGAATGACGGATGCTGCCGCTACTACGGTTATCACCATATTCTTGATTTCATTGATGAAGATGCTGCCAGCCTCTTGGGTTTGCTGCAACTTGAGTGATTTCTGCTGCACACGGAAGAGGTCGTGCTGCACCGTTTCCCATTCCTTGCACTTTCGGCGTTCACAGTCCTGCAGCTTGATTTCTTGCATGGAAGTGATAAACTCATAAGTTCGGTTATTGTTGATTGCCTGCTGCTCAAAGAGTTCATAATCAATCACCTTTCTGCGGCGCAGGAAAGACAGCAGCCAACAACCATAACCCAAACTACCCAACAAGAAAATGCAGAACACAAATTTGCTATACATAAACAATACCACGCTGAACACCACAAAGGTGAGCATGGAGAAGGTTACATTCAGACTGTTTTGCGTTAAGAAGTTATTCACACGGCTATGGTCGCTCATTCGTTGCATCAGGTCGCCCATCAACTTGGTGTCGAAGAAAAACATCGGCAGTTTGAGCAACTTAACGAAGAAATCGCTAAGCAGGGAGATATTAATGTTCATGCCTATACGGAGCAATATCCAGCGACGATAGAAGTCGATAGTTGTACGACTGGCTGTAAGCATCAGTTGCCCCAAAAGTATCAGCCAGATGATATTGAGGTCTTTGCCCTTGATGCCTTCATCCACAATAGCCTGGGTCAGAAATGGCAATACCAATTGCATGCCACTACCCAATATCAACCCGATGACAATCTGTAAAAAATACTTGCGGTATTTCTTGATGTAGCCAAAGAGAAATCTGAAGGAACGTCGCTCGCTTGCATCAGTCATACCATCCATCTTAAACTCAAAAAAGGCAGGTGTCGTCTCAAAGAACATCACGATGCCAGCCGGTCTGCCATACGACAGCGTGCTAGCCCAGTGGGCGATGAATTCATCATAACCATAAGTAATGTACCCCTTAGCAGGATCAGAGATATAAAACTTTCGTCCTTTCTTTACCTTATATAATACCACGAAATGGTTTTGGTTCCAATGCAGGATAGCAGGCAGAGGATTCTCTGCCAGTTCATCTACCGTGGCCCGGGCACTAAGGGTATGAAGCCCCAGAATATCGGCTGCCTCGCTGATGCCCAACAGGGAAACCCCTTCGGTTGTGGCAAAACAATATCTCGATAGGGCACTAAGGGTATAGTCCCTGCCGAAATACTTACATATCATTTGCAGACAAGCGATGCCACACTGCATGCTGTCATGCTGAAGAGTGAGTGGAAAACTATGCATATATCTGTTTTACAATCGGTTTATTTCCTCCCGAGCTGCACCCTTGCCTCGATAACTCTTTTTCTTGTTGAAAGAATAGGTTACATTGAGAGATACATTGTGAACACCGCCCTTGAGGTTTTGATAGAAAGACACTCCATTGGTCTCAATCAAGTTCTTTTGACGCCAAAGCTTGAAGCTATCATTCCAGTAGATGGTAAATGCCCAATTGCCCAAGCTCTTGTTAAGTCCCATGTCAAGGAGAACATATCCCTTGGTATAGTTGGTGGCAGAATATCCTTTGCTAACCCATGTCCCATCGAAATAAGCATAGATTCCCCAAGGTAAGTCAAAGCGGTTGCGCATAGTCATGTTAAACAACGGCTTGTTGTATGACTTTTCGGGATTACCATATTCCAACTTCTGCAATCTCAGCACACCGTATAGCGTAGGATGCCAGATGCCTATGTCCAATCTTTGCCCTGCCACCATCTGAAAATAATCATAGCTAGGTAAGTTTACATTCTTGATGATATTTACCTTCTTGTTTTCCATATATGAATAAGTTGTGGCAAGTTCTCTCATGCTATGTACATAAGAGAGGCTCAAGCTCGTCTTACGATAACTCACATCCAAACTTAGCTCTCTTTCTAGTGATGATTTCAGCAAAGGATTTCCAAGCATCCATGATGTATGCGAGGCATAAGAATAAGTATTGCTCAGCATACTATAGCTAGGACGGTCAACTGAAGAGCTGTAAGATAATCCCAAACTCAGATTGCCGTTCTGATAATCAATGCTTACGTATGGAAGCCAATCCGTAAAACTCTTAGATTGTTCAGCAACCTTCTCACCATTAAGTATATAAGCAAAGTCGGTGTTCTCTACACGCAGTTCTGTTCTTGCGCTCCATGAGGGGCTAAGCTGCCAATTTGCCGTAATGTATCCTGCTGTCAGATGCTGGCGTTCCTCATCACGAGAAGCGTCAAAGAGAGCCTCGTCATTAGAGGTGCTTCCCGCAAACGATTGGCGAGTCTTGGTATACGAATATTGGGCGCCTAAATCTAGAGTTACAGCCTTCCATGAAGCAGTGAAATTAGCCTTGCCCGCTACCAGGTGATTGTTGCTATGACTTACTGTACCAATATGATTCGCATAGTTCTCACCTTGCTCGTTGACATCAGAGAGTTCATTGGAGAAGTTGTAAAGATAATCCATATCTGCCGCCAACTGATAGTTCTTCTTTTCACCAAATTTCAATATAGCATAAGAGTTGAGATAATGGCGTGTATTCTGCTTTGACTGTTCACTCGTTGATTCAAGCTGTGCATTCTCTGGCTCTACATTTGTCTGGATGTCATTTGTTGAAGAGTATTTTCCCTTAGGTTTTCTGCTAAATTCATAACGGATGCCCAGAGAATTGGCTCCAAAGTCGTAACTAGCACCTATATTGGCGTTTAACTTATGCGCACGATTCTCATAGGTAGTATTTGTTTTTGTTTCATACTTATTATTGCCAAACTTTTCCAGATAGTAGCCTGTTTGCTTTTCTCCGTCCCCGGCATAATTGGCTCCGGCATACACTCCAAGTCCATTGCTGCCAGTCCAAGACAAGTCCAGACCCGTTCTCCCGTATGAAACATCAGAAAGTGTAGCACCGGCTTTTGCTAAGCCAGCCCATCCTGCATCCTGATTTTTGGTATGGATGATGATGACCGACTTCACATCTGCCTCATATTTAGCTCCAGGATTGGTGATGATTTCTACTCTTTCGATATCCTGAGAGGAGAGTTGTTGCAGTTCAGAATTGTCTCTTACCTTTCGGTGGTTGATGTAAATCTCTGGCGTTCCTTTGCCCAACACTGAAATGTTAGTACCGATACCACTAATCAATGGCATCTGCTTGATGGCATCCAAGGCAGAACCCAACTTAGACAAAGGGTTGCCAATCATGGAGACGTTTAATCCCATATTGTTAGACTTCACGTAGTTGCGATGTCCCTTCACAACTACTTCACCTAACAGCTTGGCATCATCCTGCAGGGTAATATTACCAATAGATTCATTATGGCAAACAAGATAGTTTGTCTTATATCCCATGGCAGATACTTTGAGAATATCTCCATTTGGGTATCCATCCAGTGAGAATGCACCATTCTCGTCGCTTACAGTGCCTTTTATAAATGTGGAGTCCTGATAGTTAAGCAAGAATACATTCGCATAAGGCAAGGCTTCGCCCTGCTCATTGATAATTTTTCCAGTGATGTGTTGAGCCATGGCAGGCATAGTTGCTATGCACAGAAATGGCAATAATATCTTTTTCTTCATAATTTTCTCTTTTAATATTGTGGACTTACTTCAGGAGCAAATTGACATCTTGGATCAGGATAATCCCAGTTTTCTTCCCCATATGCTCTTATGATTTTTACAAAACATCTTCGATGTTTTTGATTGCAAAAATCCAAGACTTTACAGTTGTGACATGAGCTTTGTTCTCGAAACATTTTTCTGTGCATACAGAAAAGCTCTTTCGCTTTTGCCGAGTTCCAAACTTCTTGTATGGATTGCTTTTTCAAATCTCCAATGATAAATTGTGGGTGCCAATACATTAGTTCGCAAATGCTTACCTTACCATCAGGCAAAACAAATGCTCTATTTTGTAGAATACCGCATGTGCCGCCAACAAAATATTCATCCGTAGGCTTGCCATCTTTTAGATGCTCATTTAAAATTTCATCACTGCATATTATCTTAAATTCTGCTTTTGGCAACAGTTGAGTTCTTATGAATTTATATATATTCTCTAATTGTTCTCTTGAAGCTTTAACGCTTTCATAGGACTCCGTGGAATATATAGATTTTTCAGGAGCTCTGATTTCCCAATAAATCAAGCCTTTTATGCTTTTAATATAGTTATAAAGCCTTTCTATTTCTGCCTCTATTGCTGTTGATTTTATCAATATCGTATTTATCTGAATTTTAAAGTTGTATTTCTCCAGATAAGAAATTGCTTTCTTGATTTTATCAACATAATCAAGTTTAACTCCAATGGTCTCTTCAAGAACAATTGGATTCAACGAGTCTAATGACACTTGAACTACATTATTATACTTTGTGTTATGTAGCTTTTTTACCATTTCCTCCGTCAATGGATACTTTGTGGATATAAAGTTGGGACACATATCATATTCTACAAGCCTTTTAAGGATTATGTCCCAATCTTTACAGCAAAAAACCTCACCGCCAATTATATCAATGTGTGTCATCTTAAGAGCATGGGCCTCCTCTATGATTTCCAATATCTTTTCTGTTGACAAAGTTTTGTACTGAGTATTCTTATCTGCGTAACAGTATTTACATTTTGTAGCACATTTTGCTGTCAACATAAAAAGCAAAGACTGAGGTGCAGAATGCATTCTGTCTGGTGTAAAATCTAAATGTTGATGGCTTATCTCTATGTCCGATTCTCTTCTTGCAGACAATTCTTCATCCTTGACAAATCCGATTGGAATTAGTACATTTTTTGGGAAAAAGATTTTGTGTTCCTCAAATTCCGTGAAAATGGGCTTCTGGTTTTCTATATATTGTAAAACCATATCATAAGCTTGGCTAACTGTAATTCCATATTCTGCTGCAAGATTATCACAATGTTCGGAAATGGTTTGTGGCTCAATGAATTTATTTAGAATGCATGCTTGGACAGGATGGACAAAACTAATCCAATCCGAAGAGCTATAGTCTTGCACTGTTTTCTTCGAATACATAACAATTCTATCTTGATCAACTTTAAAGGAATAATCAGGATTTAGAATATAAGTCTCATTTCTATTCATTCTATATCTTAATTAAGATAGGCACGCTGTATGTTTACAGCATGCCTATTGGGTTCTTACTTAGAAACAGCTTCACTCTCGCACTTTACTGCAGCAGTAAAAATGCAAGTAATACTTTCTGATTCACTTCTCTTACCTCCTTTGACTTGCATCAAGTCTAAAACGTTTAAATTCTTGTTTATTTTTTCAATTTTAATTGTTAATACTCTGTTTACTAGCCCGAATTTACGCATCGGTCTATACATGCGCTTTTTGCCAGTTGTGTCTGGATATAATATTACCGGTTCTATTATAATCTTTCTTCAGGAGGAACTAGACGAATGCGCTATCGCCTTCTTCCTCGTCATCCTCGTCATTAATATAAATGTACTCACCATTAGGAAGTTGATACCAATATCCTCCACCTATGACATACTGGATGACAATTTTAGTTAATGTGACCATATTCTTATAATTTATTTTAATCGGTTGCAAAGGTAAGCATTGTTTTTCTGATAATCTCTAACAAAAATCTAATATTTTCCTAATATTTTTCTAATAAGCAGTTTTTTTGTTCCAAGTTCGATTTTTTTTTTGTACTTTTGCAGTGTTTAAATAGAAGGATTATGAAGAAGGTTTATTATATTGCATTGTTAGCTATCATAATGATAGTATGCCTGCAAGGATACAATGTGCACTTGCAGTATTTAAATTACAAACTAGAATGTGTTGATAAAATCAATGATGTGTTATTGCAATCAGTAGACGAAGAGTACCATAATAGAGCAAAAAAGGGGGGATTACAAAGGAAAAGCAACATATCAAATATAAAATTTTTCATTCATTTAATCAAATACCTAGAGAAATTAAGAAAGAGCCGTTTTTTAACTTACGCACATTGAATATCGGTTCTTTGAAAAAAAAAGGCATTATAAGTAGCACGTCAGATGCGCTCACGTTATTGGAACAAGACCAAATAGAAAAAGAAGGAAAGCCTCTTAATTTAACTAATCTGAATGAAATAGTTAGCAGAAGAATGGAAGCCAAGGTAGAGCACTCCATATTCTTACTCGACAAAAATAAAAAGGTAATAAAGGCAGAGGGAGTTAAAAATGTCCCTTCTTCGTGGGTTTACTCAAAAGATGTAGCAGTAAATTTAGCCAATCTCCGATTTGTAAGAGTTGCTATGCCTGTTCCACCTTCTCAGTTTATAGCACACTCTATATGGACATTGGCTCTGTCTGTACTATTTGTACTGATAGCTGTAGTTTGCATCGGTTATCACCTCTTAGTGATAAAGAGAAAAGAGCAGCTTCTAAGAAATCGAGAACTAGGCGTTAATGGTATCATCCACGATCTTAAGGCTCCTATCAATAGCGTTATCTCTGTATTGAGTTTGTTAAAAGTGAAGGTAAAGGAAGATAAGATATTGTTGGATGTAATTTCACAAGCAAGTGACAAGGCTAAGTTGCTGGTGAGCGATATAGAATCTATATTGCTTGCAGCCAAGGGTGGCAATGATAGAATATTACTCAATTTGAAGAAGGTCAGTCTTCTTGAATTAACAAATATCGTTAAGACAGATATGGACATATTATATAAGGAGAAGCCGCATAACATCGTAATTTCCGATGAGACTCATGGAGAAAATATGGCGTATGCCGACGAATTGTATATTCGTAATGTGATGAGAAATCTGATGGAGAATGCACTGAAATATTCTGATGATGGAGTGAATGTTCAAGTGTTGATCAGAAATATAGACGAAAGTATCGAGATTAGCGTAACCGACGATGGATGGGGCATTGCACCCAAGGACCAGAAGTTGATTTTCAGACAGTTCTACCGTGTGCGGCAGCATAAACAGGTTAAGGGATATGGTATCGGATTGGCTGTGGTGAAATATGTGGTGGAAGCACATCATGGAAGAATACGCGTAAATAGTGAATTAGGAAAGGGAAGCTGTTTTACCTTCAGTCTTCCTAAGGCACAATAAAAATGGCAAGAAAAATGGAAAAATTGAAAGTAATCATTGTGGATGACGATAAGTTGCTAGGCACAACACTGGTACTGGGCTTAGAAGGGTTAAGCATGAAACCTTACTATCTAGACTCATTGGATGGACTTTTGGATAAAATTTCTGAGGTCCAACCTAATATATTGGTACTAGACATTGAGGTAGGCATGGGAAATGGCATAGAGAAACTAAAAGAATTGAAGCTTCATGCCGTCAACATTCCTGTCATCATCATGTCCTCGCATATCCAGATGGAGTACATCGCTCAAGCTCTGGAGAATGGCGCTTTTCATTTCTTGAAGAAACCATTTGAGATAGATGAACTTGGCGCATACATCCAGCGTTTTGCCAAAACTGATGAAAAGTTAGGAATTGTGACAGATATCCAAATAGGCAATCTAAACTTGCATATGCAATTCCATGCTCTATATACTAAAAATAACGATCAAATTCATCTTTCCCAGAAACAGTTTGAGGTGCTTAGTATATTATCACAAAATCTAGGGAAGATTACGACTCGTCAAACTTTGAAACGTCAGCTATGGCCTGATGGCAACTATTCTGACCCCAGCTTAGATAACTACATCTCGCAACTAAGAAAAATCTTATCGGTTGATGAGAGTGTTAAATTAGAAACAATCCCGAAAGTTGGCTTCCTATTAAAAACTAGCAAATGAGGGGGCATTAGTGTCATTTGTCATTAGTGTCATTGACGACTACACTTTTACAGCAAAGATTTTGGTAAAACGACATATTTTCAGCAAAAAGATTTTGGTAAAACGACATATTTTCGCCAAAAAGATTTTGGTAAAACATATTTTTTATGTAACTTTGCACCCATAAGACATTGAAAATATGGAGAATATGGTATTTAAGAGAAAAATATATAGCCAAATGGCTGAATGGAAGGAAATTTCCAAGGGAAGTA
>ERZ1026903.878-NODE-878-length-12435-cov-4.381745_pt1 | contig 12435 bp, 10 predicted proteins | sample MGYA00380180_ERZ1026903 | MGnify/ENA primary metagenome ERZ1026903 (study PRJEB33269, sample SAMEA4719816) | human gut metagenome | biome: human-associated habitat; feature: organic feature; material: feces | place: Cameroon | collected 2013-10 ... | reverse complement strand
CGCAACCCATGTTGAGCAGATCGTGGAAGCACAGTGGAGAGACCTCGGAATGCCAGAGACACTCTGGAATTGCCGCGTAAAAGAATTCGGACCACTGATCGTATCAATCGATGCAAACGGAGACAACCTCTTCGAAGAAAGAAAGGTTGAATATAATAAGAAGAAAGATGCTGCTACAGAAGAAATCTGTAAGCATGTAAGCTTTATTAAATAAACTGAGCTAATAATAAAAATAAATCCTTGAGAACCCATTTATATACTAATGTAAGTTATGCGATTCCCCCGGGCTTTTCCTCCTAAAGTGCCCGGGGGCTTTTTATGCTTTTGTACCAGTTCAAACTAAATAGGTGTTTTAGAAAAAATTATGTGGTATAATGCTCAAAGTTGAATTGATTTTGTATAAAAGCTGGAGGAAGAATCAATGTTATATACAATTCCGGATTATTATCATGAATTTTCCTGTATTGCAGGAGAATGTGAAGATACCTGCTGTGCCGGATGGCAGATCGTGGCAGACGAAGCAGCACTGAAAAAATACAAAAAAGTAACCGGATCATTCAGAAAAAGATTAAGACGGTCCATTAACTGGAAAGAGGGAACATTTAAGCAGGACAAGAATAAGCGCTGTGCCTTTTTAAATGATGAGAATCTCTGTGATATGTATACTGCGCTCGGTGAGAAAAGCCTGTGCCGGACCTGCAAGATGTATCCGAGACACGTGGAAGAATTCGAAGATGTCCGGGAGATGACGCTGTCCGTATCCTGTCCGGAGGTGGCAAGAATTCTGCTTGGTAAAAAGGAACCGGTGCGTTTTCTGACTTATGAAAGTAACAAGGAAGAAGAATATGATGATTTTGACCCGTTTCTGTATTCAAAACTGGTAGATGCAAGAAAAGTGATGATCGATATTCTTCAGGACCGAAGTAAGAGACTGGATCTGAGGGTTGGTCTGGTACTGGCAATTGCACATGACTTGCAGGTGCGGATCAAGAGAGAGGATATCTTTTCCATTGATGATGTATTTGAAAAATATCAGACGGAGAAGGCAGTGCAATTCGTTGAAGCAAAATTATCAGAAGATGAGGACTATGCATTTATTAAGAAAATGTTCCGGAATCAGTATCTGATGGAACGCTTACGGGATGACTGGGAACCGCATCTTCTTGAGGCAGAAAGCTTGCTTTACGGAGATGCCGTCTGTAGTGGAAGTGAAGAACACTGTACAAAGTACAAAGAACAGTATACAAAGAACAAACAAGAATTCCACATGTGGCTGAACACATATATGCCGGACTATGAGATTCAGTATGAGCAGCTCCTGGTATATTTCATCAGCACCTATTTCTGCGGTGCAGTCTATGATGGAGAGGCATATGTGAAGGTGCAGATGGCGGTTGTCAGTGTGCTTTTGATTCATGAGCTTTTGATGGCACAGTGGCTGAAGAATGAGAAGATGCTGGAGATGGAGGATGTGGTAGATACGGTGTACCGTTATTCCAGAGAGCTTGAACACTCGGATCCGAACCTGAATCTGATGGAGAAGCTGATGCGGAGAGATCTTTTGTCCTGGTTTAAAAAAGATGAATAAGAAGGAATTTTTATGTTACTAAGTATTGCACTGATCCTGCTCTGCGGTATGAGTATGAGCTGGATTTGTAAAAAATTAAAACTGCCGGGACTTCTGGGAATGTTACTCACCGGTATTGTATTCGGACCGTATGTACTGGATTTGTTAGATACGAATATTCTGAACATCTCATCAGAACTCAGGAAGATGGCCCTGATCATTATCCTGATGCGGGCAGGACTGGGACTTGATGTGTCCGGACTTAAGAAGATTGGGCGTCCGGCGGTAATGATGTGTTTTGTACCGGCAAGTTTTGAATTACTTGGGATGCTGCTTCTGGGACCCCGCTTACTTGGACTTTCGCTGTTGGAAGCGGCGATCTTAGGTTCTGTTCTTGCCGCAGTTTCCCCTGCTGTTGTCGTACCGCGTATGGTGAAATTGATGGAAGAGGGATATGGAACAGAGGAAGGAATCCCGCAGCTGATTCTTGCCGGAGCATCCGTAGATGATGTATATGTGATTGTGTTATTCACGACATTTACAGGAATCATGCAGGGAAAAGGTGTATCTGTTGTAAGCTTCCTGAATATCCCGGTATCTATTATTCTGGGAATTATCGTCGGATTATTTACCGGATGGCTTCTTGCAAAATATTTTGAAAAGGTACATATCCGGGATACGGTAAAGGTACTGATCCTGCTCAGTATTTCATTTCTGCTGGTAGCAGCGGAAGACCATATGACAACGGCAATTACATTTTCTGCACTGATCGCAGTGATGTTTCTTGGCGTCAGTCTGCAGAGATACAGAGAGCCGGTGGCAAGAAGGATATCTGTAAAATGCGGAAAATTATGGGTGGCAGCAGAGGTCTTCTTATTCGTACTGGTCGGTGCGACAGTGAATATCGGATATCTGTCTCATGTAGGAATCAAGGCGGTTGTTTTAATCTTTGGTGCATTGCTCTTCCGAATGGCAGGGGTCTTTGTATGTCTGCTTGGAACGGATCTGAAAGGAAAAGAAAAGCTGTTTACCATGATGGCATATACACCAAAAGCAACTGTGCAGGCGGCAATCGGTGGAATCCCGCTGGCACTTGGATTTGCATGTGGGGATGTGGTTCTGACAGTAGCAGTACTTGCAATTGTACTGACGGCGCCGCTTGGAGCATTTGCGATTGACAGCAGTTACAAAAAATTCCTGGCAAAAAACAAGTGATTCCATTGCAATGTATTCTCTACATAAAATAAAGTAGATCCAATATCTGATTGACAAATGGCAGTTCTGTGATATCATATAAAACATATAGGAAAAGAAAGAGAACTATGTTCATATAATAAAGGGACACAAAAATAACATGAAATAAACGGAGGACTGCCATATGACAAGAGAAGAAGCATGGGAATTATTAACCGAATATAATCAGGATGAATTTCATCTCCAGCACGCACAGACGGTGGAGAATACGATGCGTTATTTTGCAAGAGAGCTCGGGTTTGCGGATGAGGAAGATTTCTGGGGAATCGTAGGACTTTTACACGATCTGGATTTTGAAAAATATCCGGAAGAACACTGTATCAAATCGCAGGAGATCATGAAAGAACGGGGAATCGATGAGAAAATCATCCATGCAACGGCGAGTCACGGCTATGCGATCACAGTGGATATCAAACCGGAGCATGAGATGGAAAAAGTATTGTATGCGGTTGACGAGCTGACGGGTCTGATCGGAGCTGTTGTATTGATGCGTCCGTCAAAAAGTGTACAGGATCTGACATTAAAGTCTGTAAAGAAAAAATACAAGAGCAAGAACTTTGCCGCAGGATGTTCCAGAGAAGTCATCGAACGCGGAGCGGATATGCTCGGATGGACACTGGAAGATCTGATTCAGAGAACAATTGATGCTTTGAAGACATTCCAGGATTAAAAAAGGTGAAAAAGGGTTACTGTTCACAGCATAGCTGTAAACAGTAACAGATGTGCCCTAATCGCACTACAGGGGCTTAAGAATTCTGGGATATTCTTAGAACAGAAGAAAGAGGATTTTTAAAAATATGTTAAAGGTAAAAATAGAAACAGGGAATAGAAGGTGGAAAAGTGGATAAAAAGTTAACGATTAATGATATAGCAAAAATGTCCGGGGTGGCGAAAAGTACGGTGTCAAGATATTTAAACGGTGGAAGTGTCAGACCGTCTACGGGACAGAAGATAAAAAAGATTATTGAAGAAAATAATTATGAGCCGAATGTTTTTGCAAGGTTGAAGGCGAAGGAAAGTCGAGTAATTGGGCTGACAGTTCCGGGGTTTGATTCCGTAACAACGCCAAGACTTGTGGAAGTGATCGTGGAATATCTTAAGAAAAATGATTATACTCCGCTTATTATGCATACGGGAAATAAGATAACAGAGGAAATCAGAAGTATTGAGCGATTAAAAAATATGAATGTAGATGGGATTATGGTTCTTGCGACTGGCAGTACGAAGGAATATGAGGAAGTTATAGAAAAACTGCAGATTCCTATTTTGTTTCTTGGACAACGTTTTCCGGGAGCGAATTCGATTATAAATGATGATTATAATGCCGGATATAAAATTGGAGAATATATTGGAAAAAGAGATTTTGAAGAAGTTTATCTGTTATGGGTTTCTAAAGAGGATCCGGCAGTAGGAGGAGAACGCCAAAGAGGGGTGATTGATGGACTTTTTTCCTGTGGAAAGGAACCAACAGAAGTGATTGAGACAAGCTTCTTTTATGAAGATGCGATACGCAATGTAGAGAAGCTTACAGAGAAATTAAAGAAACCGGCTGCTTTTATCTGTGCGACGGACAGAATTGCACAGGGGGCTTATAAGGTTTTATATGAAAAAGAGATTGCAATACCGGATGAAGTCTCTGTTGTTGGATTTGGTGATTACGAAACGGGAGAGTTAATGCGACCGCCGTTAACTACAGTGAAGTTTGACTGGAGAAATTGGGGGGAAAGCAGTGCGGAAACGATGCTTCAGATGATACAGCAAAAGCCGGTTAGTACGATACAGGTTAATTCGTATGAATTTATTGAACGACAGAGTGTGAGATGAAATTTTTCTTTGCTGTAGGCAAGGGAGAAACTTTCACAGAATAAATAAATCTATAAATAAATGATCTATAAATGAAAAATCTATATTTGTGACTTTAGTTACGGCAGGTTGAGTGTTTGCTTAGGTGCTTGCATCAAACCATTGTTTCGAGGGTACAAATATAGATTATTTTATTTTTGGGAGGTTGATTTTAGTTGGAAAAATAAAATCAGACTTCATATTGGAAGGAGTTTATTAGAGAGCATTAAAAAAAGATTGTGCATATTGAACAAATTTTAAGATGAATTTTTGGCACCGGTTTCGAAAATGAAAAAATAGATAATTTAATGTTGACATGAAAGAATAAGGTGATATAATGAAACACGAAAACAGAACCGGTTCCAAAACGAAAATGAGGAGAAAAAGAATGGAAAAGAGAAAGGAATATCTGGAAATATCAAAACAGATAGTTGCGTGTATTGGTGGGCTGGAAAACATTCAGGGAACAGCACATTGTGCGACGAGACTTCGCATTGTTTTACAGGATAACAGTCTTGCTAATATTGAGAAGTTAGAAGAGATTAATAAGGTGAAAGGTGCTTTTATTGCGGGAAATCAGCTCCAGTTAATTTTTGGAGCAGGTGTTGTAAATGATGTGTATGAAGTGTTTGCGGAATATACGCATACCCAGAATATGTCATTAGGGGAGCTGAAGGAGCAGAGTAATAAGAAACAGAATCCGGTACAAGCTGTTATTAAGTCCCTCTCTGATGTATTTATCGGAATTATGCCAGCCCTTCTTGCTGCAGCCCTTCTTATGGGAATTACAAGTGTTTTGGGTGGAATGGAAGTTGTAAAGACTCATGATACGTTATATGCGATTAACAGACTGGTCAGTCTTGCTGCGACTGGTATTTTTGCAATCCTTCCAATGGCAGTCTGCTATTCTGCTGCAAAGAGATTTGGTGGTAATCCTGTTCTTGGTATGGTAGTAGGAGCAATTATGCTTGATTCTTCTCTTGCAAATGCTTATCAGGCAGCACAGGGAGCTGTTGATCCGGAAATCATCCATTTATTTGGATTAAAGATTGAAATGGTAGGTTTTCAGGGTGGAATTATTATCGCACTCATGATGGGATGGGTAGTAGCAAAACTTGATAATTTCTTTAATCGTAAGATTCCGGATGTTGTAAAGTTATTAGTTGCACCAATGCTTACTGTATTTATTTCAACTGTTTTATTATTTACGATTGTAGGTCCTGTAGGAAGAGTTCTTTCTAATGGAATCACAGATGGTCTTGTATGGAGTACAAATCATCTTGGAGCATTTGGTTATGCATTATTTGCCGGAATTCAGCAGATTGTCGTTATCACAGGACTTCATCATATTATCGGAGCGGTAGAAGCACAGCTTATCGCTTCTACAGGAACAAACTTCTTAAATCCACTGATGTCAGTTGCTCTTATGGGACAGGGCGGTGCTGTTCTTGGCTATCTTGCATTAAACTGGAAGAATGTTAAGGCAAGAGAAATTTGTATTCCAAGTTTTGCTTCCACATTATTTGGTATCAGTGAGCCGGCAATCTTTGGTGTAAACCTTCGTTATCGTTTCCCTCTGATCGGAGGATGTATTGGTGGAGCTGCTGCTGGTGCATATGTATATTTCTCAAAATTAACTGCACTTGGTTTTGGTACGACAGCACTTCCGGGAATGGCAATCGCAAACCCTGCAAATCATGGATACATTAATTATATCGTTGCTCATGTTATTGCACTTGCGATCGGATTTATTGCTACAGCAATAATCGGAAAAATGTGGACAACAGTAAATAAGGCAGAAACTACTGTTGAAGAAACAAAAAGCATAGATAACGGAAAAAAAGCAGAAGCAAAAGATGTTGTGGAAAGTATTTTCTATGCACCGGCAGAAGGTGAAGTAAAGCCTATTTCAGAATCTTCCGACCAGACATTTTCTAAGAAAATCTTAGGTGATGGTGTAGTAGTTTTTCCAGAAAATGGATTCGTGATATCACCTTGTAATGCAAAGGTAAAACTCGTATATCCTACAGGTCATGCCGTAGGACTTGAGACAGAAGACGGAACCGCAATTCTTATCCATTGCGGAATTGATACCGTGAATATGAACGGAGAAGGCTTTGAAGTCTTTGTAAAAGAAGGCCAGCAGGTGGCAGCAGGTGATATGCTTGTGAAGTTTGATAAGGAATTGCTAGAATCCAAAGGATATTCTTCCGAAATTCTAGTAGTCTTTACAGAAGTTCCGGCAGGAAATGTGCTTAAAATTAATGAGCAGATTCCGGCAGACAGAGCAATTGCTGAAATTGAAAAATAAATATATCAGATGTGAGATGATTCCCATATCTGATATAGCCTCAGGCAGGATTGCATGGTGTACATCTCGCAGAAATGCCGAGGTATTCTTGAAAGAAACAGATAGGTGAATGAATGAATAAAGAAATATACTTAAATGAATATTCCAAACATAAAAATATGCGGGAAAATGTAAAACGTGATAAGAACCGATTGCATTTTCACATGATGCCACCGACAGGCTGGATGAATGATCCGAATGGATTGTGTCAGTTTCATGGAATAAATCATATTTATTTTCAATATACACCGTTTCTTGCAGGCTGGGGAACGAAGCTTTGGGGACATTATACGACCAGAGACTGGATTCATTACGAGGAGGAGGAACCATTCCTCTTCCCGGATACCAAATGGGATAGAGATGGTGTATACAGTGGTTCTGCCATTGTAAAAGAAGATGGGATTCACTTCTTTTATACAGGAAATGTAAAGCTTTATGACAAAGAATATGATTACATCATGAATGGAAGAGAGCAGAACACGATGCATCTTTTCAGCCCGGATGGAAAAAATATTGCATATAAAGAAATGGTAATGACAAACGATAATTATCCTTCCAATATGTCAAAGCATGTAAGAGATCCAAAGGTCTACGAAAAAGACGGAATGTACTACATGATTCAGGGCGGAAGAGATGAAAAAGACAGAGGATGTGCACTTCTTTTCCAGTCAATAGATTTAAAAAACTGGAAGTGGTATGATACCATCTATCCGGAAAAAACATTTGGTTATATGTGGGAATGTCCGGATCTGTTTGAAATCGATGGACAGCAGATTATGACCTGCTGCCCACAGGGAGTAGAGCAGGAAGGATATGATTATCAAAATGTATACCAATGTGGATATTTTCCGGTGAACTTTGACTTAGTAAATAAAAAATATGAGTTCGGAACATTTGTTGAATTTGATAAAGGATTTGACATTTATGCGACACAGACATTTAAAGATGAACAGGGCAGACGTATTTTAATTGGATGGATGGGAATTCCAGATGCAGATTATGACAATGATGCTACCGTTTCATATGACTGGATTCACGCTTTAACTATGCCAAGAGAACTTTCTTTTAAAGACGGAAAGCTGCTTCAGAAGCCATTAAAAGAAATGAAGGAACTTCGTAAAAATGAATTTCATTGTGCATTGTCGGAATTTACGCAGTGGGAGCCGGAAGATAGCTGCTTTGAGCTTTATATAGATTTTGAAGAAAAAGCAGAGAAAGTAGAAATAGTAGAAAAAGAACATGGGCAACAAAGCCACCCAATGAAGCTGCAGCTTCGTGAGGACGTTGTTCTATCTCTGGAAGAAGGACTTCTTCGTTTAAATATGGGCAAAAGCGGACGGGGAAGAAAAGAAAGATCTGCCAAAGTGGAGAAGTTGAGAAATCTCACGATATTCTCAGATACTTCTGCAATAGAAATTTTTGTTAATGATGGAGAAACTGTCATGACAACTCGTGTTTATAGCGAGAATTTAAAACAGAAAGTTACTTTCCTCTCAAAAGAAAATATGGGAAGTATAACAGGATATGAACTGGGAAGTTTTATTGTTTACCATAATGAAGAAGTATAGTATCTAGGCAGTATTGGAAGGAAAGGTAAAAAGAAAGATGGAAGAAAATAAGAAGACGATAGATGTGACAGCGTTAGGGGAACTGCTTGTAGACTTCACTATGAATGGACAGAGCGAACAGGGAAACTTAATATTTGAAGCCTGTCCGGGCGGTGCACCATGTAATGTACTTGCCTTTCTTCAGAAAATGGAGAAAAAAACGGCCTTCATCGGAAAAGTAGGAAATGATCAATTCGGAAAAATGTTAAAAGAAACTATTGAAGAAGCCGGAATTAATGCTTCCAATCTCATATTTGATAATCAGATAAATACTACCTTAGCATTTGTACATACTTTCGAAAATGGGGACAGAGATTTTTCTTTTTATCGAAATCCCGGAGCGGATATGATGCTTACTGCCGCAGAAATAAACGAAGAAACAATAAAACAATCAAAAATCTTCCATTTCGGTACGTTATCAATGACGGCAGAAGGAGTAAGGGAAGCTACTAAAAAGGCAGTAAAAACAGCAAAAGAAAATGGCTGTCTTATTTCCTTTGACCCGAATCTTCGCCCGCCATTATGGGAGTCATTAGAACTTGCCAGAACGCAGATGGAATATGGATTTGCCAACTGTGATATTTTAAAAATATCCGACAACGAAATTCAATTTGTTTCTGGCAAAGAAGATTACGATGAAGGAATACAGTACCTGTTAGATAAATATAATATTTTGCTCATACTCCTTACAATGGGAGCAGACGGAAGCCGGGTTTACTATAAAGGGCAAAAAGTAGAGCAGGCAGGATTTGAAGTTGATACCATAGAAACAACAGGTGCCGGAGATACCTTCTGCGGCAGTGCATTAAACTATATTTTAGAACATGACTTACAAAACCTCTCCGAAACAGAACTTGCAGAAATGTTAAAGATAAGTAATGCCGCCGCCGCACTCGTAACAACAAAAAAAGGTGCATTAAAATCAATGCCGGAAAAAGAAGAAATTAACTATTTAGTTTATTAAGGAACGGATGAAAAATAAAAAAAGAAATAGAAACTAAATAGCAAACGAGAGAGAAGGGGGAGAAGACGGAAGAGATTGAGCATTCTCTCAATGTCATTAAGTTAAGATGACAAAACTAAAGATCTCAGTATTAGAAATAATACTGGGGTCTTTTTTTGTCTCAAATACTTGACATTAAAATCAAAATGTGCGGTTGCTTTACTGCTGTGTTCTTCGCCCACAGGAACCATCTGCGAGGAAACACTCTGTTACTGTTTGCAGGTTACCTGTGAACAGTAACGAAAAAGGATAACGGACGAATGGTTCGGAGGATTGGCATTTGTCAAAAAATGTGATATCATAGTAATTAAGTAGGAGATGAACCGGGAGAAGAGACCCGGATGAAAGGTGAAGTACTATGAAGATATCAACAAAGGGCAGATATGCACTGAGAATTATGATTGATCTGGCAGAGAATGCAAATGGGGAATATATTCGTCTGAAAGATATATCGGCAAGACAGGGAATTACATTAAAATATATGGAACAGATTATGCCGATGCTGACAAAGGCCGGATATGTAAGAAGCTATCGTGGCAATAACGGTGGTTATATGCTGGCGAAAGAGCCGGAAGAATATACAGCCGGAGATATTATCCGCACAACAGAAGGAAGCCTTGCACCGATTGCATGCCTGGATGACGTGCCGAACCGCTGCGAGAGACAGGATCAGTGTTCCACACTTGAGTTCTGGGAAGGACTTCAGAAAGTAATCGACCAGTATGTGGACAGCATAACACTTGCAGATCTGGTGAAAAATCATGAAGAGAAGTGTGAGAAGCTGGATCTGTAAAATGATGTGCAAGAGTAAATGAATAAAAAGCAGGAAAAAATACAGCAGGTGAAGACAGGCTGTATTTTTTATACACAAATATGAAAAGAAGCTGCGTGATATTACATTAAGATAGAATTTTACAACTGCAAAACTGGCATGCACAAAAACATAAAAACTGGATGTTTTAAAAATACCAGATAAGCGTATGATAAGACTTAAAGAAAAATCACAGAAAACAGATAGGAAAGGTACAGGAATTATGAAAGAAAACAGATATGAATTAAATAAGCAGCTGGCACAGATGTTAAAAGGCGGAGTCATTATGGATGTAACAACTCCGGAGCAGGCAAAGATCGCGGAAGAAGCAGGTGCATGTGCAGTCATGGCACTGGAAAGAATTCCGGCAGATATCCGCGCAGCAGGCGGCGTATCCCGCATGAGCGATCCGAAGATGATCCGCGGCATTCAGGAAGCGGTATCCATTCCGGTTATGGCAAAATGCAGAATCGGACATTTTGTAGAAGCACAGATTCTGGAAGCAATCGAGATCGATTATATCGATGAAAGCGAAGTGCTTTCACCGGCAGATGACATTTACCACATTAATAAAAAAGAGTTCAAAGTACCATTTGTATGTGGTGCAAGAGATCTCGGCGAAGCACTCCGCCGTATCGCAGAGGGGGCATCTATGATCCGTACAAAAGGAGAACCGGGAACCGGAGATGTTGTACAGGCAGTACGTCATATGAGAGCCATGAATGCGGAAATCCGTCGTATCCAGAACTTAAGAGCAGATGAATTATTCGAAGCAGCAAAACAGTTACAGGTTCCGGTTGATCTTGTGGAATATGTTCATGAAAATGGAAAGCTTCCGGTCGTAAACTTTGCAGCAGGCGGAGTAGCGACACCGGCAGATGCGGCACTGATGATGCAGCTTGGAGCAGAAGGTGTATTTGTAGGTTCCGGAATCTTCAAATCCGGTAATCCTGCAAAGCGTGCGGCTTCTATTGTGAAAGCAGTTACGAACTACACAGATGCAAAACTGATCGCTGAACTTTCGACAGATCTTGGTGAAGCAATGGTAGGAATCAACGAACAGGAAATTGAATTATTAATGGCAGAAAGAGGAAAGTAAGATGACGATTGCAATCTTGGCAATGCAGGGAGCATTCTTAGAACATGGACAGATGCTGGATCGTCTGGGCGTAGAACATTTCGAAATCCGTAAAAAAGAAGATCTGGAGCGTTCTTTTGACGGACTGATTCTTCCGGGCGGGGAAAGCACGGTTATGAGAAAGCTTCTGATCGAGCTGGATATTTACGATATATTAAAAGAGAAGATTGAAGACGGACTTCCGGTATTCGGAACCTGTGCCGGACTGATTCTTTTGGCAGAGCAGGTAGAAGATGGTGTTCCGTGCTTTGGCACAATGAACATTTTGGCAAAGCGGAATGCATATGGAAGACAGCTTGGAAGCTTTTATACAGAAGATGAGATGAAAGAAATTGGAAAGATTCCAATGACATTCATCCGTGCACCGTATATTGCCGGTGTTTACGGAACAGCAGAGATACTGGCTGTAGTAGATGGAAAGGTTGTGGCTGCCAGACAGGGCAGCCAGCTTGCAACTGCGTTTCATCCGGAACTGAACGATGATACAAGTGTGCATGCATATTTTGTAGAAATGATAAAAGGAAGCAAGACACAGGTAGAGTGATTACCTGTGTCTTGCTTCCTTTTAACAGTATTTTATGGAGAAGATCAAAACATTTTATAATGATATCGGTATTTTTTTTCAGTGTTTAACATATTCTAATAATTTCTGGGTTGCCGGATAGATATTGGCTTCCTTTCTTGCGGCGACTCCAAGTGTACGATGAAAATGTTCGGTAAACGGGCGGACACAGATATCGAATGGGGTCCGGTAAAGAAGAAGCGGAAAAACTGGCGGTTTCTTTTCAGATTCAAAATCTTCTGGGTAAATATCCATATGAATTGTCCGGAGGGGAGAAACAGAGAACGGCTATCTGCAGAGC
>ERZ1026903.876-NODE-876-length-12445-cov-67.758031_pt1 | contig 12445 bp, 9 predicted proteins | sample MGYA00380180_ERZ1026903 | MGnify/ENA primary metagenome ERZ1026903 (study PRJEB33269, sample SAMEA4719816) | human gut metagenome | biome: human-associated habitat; feature: organic feature; material: feces | place: Cameroon | collected 2013-10 ... | reverse complement strand
TTCTGCCTTTTCCTCCCTCGAAGAGGCAAGGCACAGCAAAGAGTTGGCTTTCGTTTTTGAAAGTCTTGCTACCGGTCTGTCGATACGACCGGGTGAATACTGCCAACTTCTCATCGGTTCGAATGAGGTTGGCAACTCCTTCAAGAAGCCCCGGTAAGGGCAGCTTGCAGGTCATGTCATGGAAAATACTTACTTTCATAATCGTTAAGTGTTAGTTGTTTAATTTTCTACGCGGCAAAGATATAAAAATGACAGAAACAGCCGCCTTAACATGATAAGGCGGATTTTATATTTAATTACATTTTTTAATATTTTTAATCAAAAAGTTATGCCAAAATCAAATTTCAAGGCGGTTAACCGCCAGTTTGGAGCATTCCTTCGTGCAGAGTTGAAGCATCACTGCATCACGGTGGAGGCTTTCAGAAAGCATTGTCATTTCGACCGCAGTGCTTTCTCAGATTTGAAAAGGGTGTAGGAACCAGTGCCTATCCCCTGGGTTACTATCAGCAAGTGTTGCTTGCCTTCCGAGAGTTTGTTGACGAAGATGAATTCAAGGAAGTAAAGCGCAGATGGGGAGAGGCGTTGAGTGAGTTTGACGTGATCTAACCTGGCATTTCATGCTGGAGCCTTCTTTACGATTAAAGTAGGCTCCATCTTTAACCCCGCTAGGCGTCCCGGCGGATTTGCAATCCGCCGTAAAAAATGTTCGACCTATTAAGTCTCAGGGATTTGCAATCCCTTTTGTTATAATAGGATAGCAAAGTGCTGATTTTTTAGTAATTTGCTGGTAACTTGCAGATTTCTTGTTATTTTCTTGGTGGTTTCGAGAAAAAAGGGTAACTTTTGCGGCAGAATGTTGAACTAGAATTAATAGGAGGAAGAATATATGGATGCAACAAAGTTAACAAGAGAAGAGGCTCTACGCCGTTGGAATGCTTCTAAGGAAAACAAACGTAAAATGGTGGAGAAACTGGAGAACTTGGTTCGCAAAAGCTGTCTGGAACGTACTGGTAAAGAACCTATAGGGGTAGAAGTATGGTAGTAGAAAGTATGTTTTCCTGCCGCAAACGATTACAGACGAGGAGGGTAATGATAACTATGCAGCACTAATCATTCGTAAGGATAATCCTCAATTCGCTGATTTGGTAAGCGAGTTCATGGCTACAGTGTTTAGACATATCGCTATGGGAAGACGCAATTGGCTTCAGACAGGAAGTCACTTCTCTGCCCAGAATTTGGCATTTATGTTCGGGTTGTTGGAAAGTTGCAAATTGAACAAAGTGAACTTTGGTGAGTACATAGAGGATATCCTTACTCGCATACTTTGTGGCGAGGAGGTTGATGCCTCGTTCCTGCCATGTGACTATGTTCGCCATTTTGAAGATGGTACGGATGCTGAGGTAACGAAGACATCCCAAGCCGTCGCTTGATTGTTAAATTTTAGAAAATCAAAACTTTATTCAAATATTCTGGTATGGCTAACCAGTAGATAAATAATGGGGACGCTGTATTGGTGGTTTACGGATGGGACCGCCTTATTATAGCTTGCTGAGGTAGGGAACAGCTGTTTATAGTTTACAGTTAATAGTTTATAGATTTTTGTGGTAATTTGTTGATGAGTTGCAAATTTCTTTCGATTTTTTTGGTGGTTTCGAGGAAAAAGTGTACTTTTGCGGTTAGATATTAATAAAATGAATTATTATGGCACAGGTAGCAACAATGAATCAAGCTCAATTGCAAATCCTCGATATGCTGTCATTTATCAAGACTCCTGAGGCTTTGCGAGATTTGAATAAGGTAATCTCCGATTATTTTGTTCAGATGGCTGATGCTGAATTAGATAGGATGTGGAATGAAGGAACCCTGAATGAAGAACGTATCGAGAGTTTCCGGCATCTCCATGAACGTACTCCATACAATAAACCAAAATTATAATCTTTAGGTTATGAATATTGTATTGGATACAAATAGTTTGATTATGTCAATCGCCCCAAGAAGTCCGTATCGTAAGGTGTGGAATGCTTTTCTTAGAGGTGATTATAACCTTTGTGTGTCCAATGAAATAATAGAGGAGTATTCAGAGGTTTTATCTCGTAATATATCCCCTCAAGTTTCTGAGGCCATAGTTTATGCTATATTGACTAGACCCAATGTAATTCGCAAAGATCCTCATTATACTTTTGCTTTAATTGAGGCAGATAAAGATGACAATAAGTTTGTAGATTGTGCCATTGCTGCAAATGCAAAGTGTATTGTTACAGAAGACAAGCACTTTAAGGTCCTGGAAAATATTCCTTTTCCTAAAGTGGAGGTTATAGGTATAGAGGATTTTAAATGTTATTTGGATAAGTGGATATAGGTTTATGTACTGGTTTTGGTATATCACCATTACATGTAAGGTGCTAGATAAAATCCTGAGCGTTTGCTTTGTTATGTGTTGAAGCACATAGATTCTACGTCTGAGGATAACTATTATACTCTTCTTCCTGAGTTCTGGGAAGATGAGGAACAATAAAAATGAATTTAATATTTAGTCAAATTAAGGTATAACCTCCATTAGCTTGTGCTGATGGAGGGCTAAACTTTGTATTCTTGTCTCAAAATTAGAGAAATGATGCCGCCGTGCAAAGTTACAATATTATTTTGAGATATGCAATACGGCGTTGAGCGGATACTTACAAAATATTTATCGTTATGAAATATCCATCATGGGATTCCTTTGTAAGGAAAAATTCGGATGATACAAGACATTCATTTGAAGCCTTGGCTCGTTTTCTGTTTAGGGAAAAATATCATTTAGGTGATTCTTTACCTTATTATAAAAACCATCCAGGAAATGAAACAGACACAGTTGAAATTGATGGGGAGGTTGTTGGCTTCCAAGCTAAATATTTTGAAGGAGAAATTGATGCTAAGCAGATTAAAATGTCTGTGGAGAAAGCAATACAGTACAATCCCAAGCAAACAAAAATTATTATATATACAAATAAAGAGTTTGGTAATCCTCCAAAGGGCAGAGAAAAAACAAAGGGACAGCAAGATATAGAAGAGTTTGCCTTGAATGCTCATTTGAAGATAAAATGGATGTATGGCGATAATGTTTTGGATTTAGTTGCTAAAAACGAACTTGCATATCATATTTTCTTTGATTTAAATTCTAATCTTTGGCATCTGCCCAAACATATAGATGCAGCAAATCAACTTTATTCAAAAACAATTGTAGATAAATTTTTGATAGAGAATAGCGATTGTTCTGTAGATAGAACAGAATACACCAATAGAATCAATGAGATTGTTTCTAGTGGTAATAACTGTATTCTTATGGGTGATAGTGGCTCTGGTAAGTCTGTGATTGCCAAAAAGTATTTCCTTGCCCATCAAGATGATTCTGTATTCCTATATTTAAGTGCTTCTCAATTTGAGTTTTCTAAAATAAATTCCATATTAGGATTACAAAAAGATTATGATATAGATGATATTACATCTTATTTTGAAGATGCTTCTCGTAAAATAGTGATTCTTGATTCTGTGGAAAAAATAACTGAAATAAGAAATAAATTACCATTTAAATTATTTGTTACGGAACTTAACAAGGCTGGTTGGAGATTTATTCTTACGATAAGGGAAAACTATACAGAGCAAGTAAAGAATCTATTGGAAGAACAGGATTTGACAGATTTCGAATATATAGATATTCCGCTGTTAAATGATAAGGAATTGGAAGATATATTAGAGAAAAATCAACGTAAAATCCCAGTACAGCCACACTTGTATAAAGATCTTCATAATTTATTTTATTTAGCAAAATATTTAGAATGTACTACCTCCGCTAATATTTCCCTTACTCAATTTCGAGACCAGATTTGGAATATTAAAGTGAGAGGTATGGGAATAGAAGATTTGGCAAATCAGGAGAAAAGAGAGCAATGTTTTCTGAGAATGGTACAAACTCAGTTGGAAAAAGGTAATTATATCATTCCAAAGGAGAATTTGGATTATAATTCCGTATCAGAATTAATCAAAGAAGGAATAGTTGCCGTTGATGGTTTTTATGGATATTATATAGCTCATGATCTTTATACTGATTTGGCATTGGTAAAACTTATAGATAGAATTTGGCATAAAACTCAAAATGTAAAAGACTTCTTCGAAGGATTGCCTGATGATATTCGACACCAAAACGCTTTTTGTAAATGGTTCTCGGTTTTATTGGAAACAGATTCTTGGAATCTTGCAGATGAGTTTATTGAGCAATTGTTTGAAGGTTTATCTTATGAAAGATATACTAATGCAATAATTGCTTCAGTTTTGTCATCTTCAAATTGTGGAAAGTATTTTTTTGAGGAATATTCTTGTGAATTAAAAAATAACAACTATAAGTGGTTATCTAAAGTGTTGAGAATTTTGATGATTTCTTGCCAGCGATTACATTCATATGTTACATATAATGGAAAGCAATATCCATTGATGGTTCCTTATGGTTCTGGATGGAATGCAGCTATCGACTATGTATATGAACATTATGATTTGTTGTATTCTATGAATGGAAATAAAATTTATTCTTTGTTACAAGGATACTCTTTTATGCAGAGTGCAAAGCAAAGCTTTCGACGCAAAGCTGGCTTAATGGCATTAAAACCTCATATTTATTTTGCTAATCTACGTAAGCGTAAAGAGTATTGTTTCTTTCAAAATCCAGATAATCATGCTTCTATGGTGTATAGCTATTGTGATAGTATCGTAGATGAGTTAAAAAATATATTTAATGAGGTGATAAAAAATGCTTGGACAAATCACTTGGATCCTTATTTTGAATTGACGGATTATATTGTAAAGAAACAAGGTATGGGAATATGTGCTTCTTTATACAAATCTGCAGCAACTGAGATTCAGACCTTGATGAAATTGTTCTGGATGGATGAAAATTGGGAGCGACCTTCCAAAAGCATTTATGCTAATTCTCTAGGGATGGAATGTGAAAAAGCATGGGGATTGAATGAAAGAAACTGTGCAATCCACTATTTCCCAGCAAGTGCAAATCAAACTTGTATCAAATATCTGCTGGCGTATCACCCTATTGACACATTGAAATTTATCATTCATTTAATGAATCACTGTGTTGCTTGTTATTCCAAGAGCAATTTTTTCCATGATGATAGCTTAGTGATAAATACCATCAAACTGGATGGCACTCCTAAAAAGATAATAGGGAATTCGACTATTTGGAATTTATATCGTGGAACGTCTGGCATGGCAACACCAGATTTGCTGCAATGTATTCATATGGCATTGGAGTCTTTTCTGATGACTGCGATGGAATATGAAAATAAACTTTTGGTAAAGAAATGTTTGGATGAGATTATCAATAGCTCAAACTCTGCATCTTTATATGCAATTGTTGCCAGTGTTATAACAGCATATCCTTTAGAGTTTTTTGATGAGTCTTTGATTTTGTTTAAGAATTTACTGTTTTTTAATCTTGATCAAACACGCAAGACGTATGAGATAAATGCCGCTCCTTATGCATTTGCTTTTAATGATAATAAAGCCTTGCTTGAAGAACGAGAAAAGTCCAATGCTTTGTCACATAGGAAAGAAGACCTCCAAGATGTGATACTGACTTTGCAACTAAGGTTTGATATGTTAGATGACTGCGTAATCAAGCAAAAGCTTCAAAAAGTTTATGAGATAATAGATGACTTGAAATCACAGCTGAAGAATGAGACTGAAGAAATGCAATCTATTAATAGCTTCATCGTATCAAGAATAGATTATCGTTCGATGGAGCAGAAAGAAGTGGATATAAATGGTGTATCATATTTGCAAATTACTCCTAAATTAACAGAGGAGCAAAAAGCATTGAGCCAAAAAACGCTTGATAATAGTAACCTGATGATGCAAGGACCTTTATTGCGTATGTGGGCAAAAGGGAGAGAAATGGGGCAGAAAAAACAATACGAAAGTTCTCTATTTGAAAAAGATTTTCATCTCGCGTTATCTGGGGCAAAGAATATCAAAAAGCAATTGGAACAACGATCTGATGGTCTATATATCCTTCCTGGAGACGAATTCGTTCCTTCGTTAGTTTGCGCAACATTGCTACGTGATTTCCAAAATGATTTAAGTTCTGAAGAAAAATCATATTGTGTCAACATTGTTTTAGAGGCTTTAGATGATATAGATTTTATGTTGTCTTCAAGCATGACAAGTTTGGTTACGGTATTTGATGTCTTAGGCTTTGTCTTGGATTATAGTCCCGATTTGGAGAAAAGAGTCTTGGATATTTTCTTGAAATATTCCACTCAGAGCACAACCGTGAATAATCTTCGGTGTTGTGACATCGTTTCTGTTGTTATTGACTGCCGAAAATTTTGGGAATGCCATCATGAATTTATGCAGATGTATATAAGCGAACTAGCAAAAGTTATTTCGGCAAATGAAATTGACAATGCTGAGATCTTACTATCTGCTATTTCTGTAGGCTCTTGTCCAGATAATGTAAAAGAAATGGCTTCACAATGTATATTCCAAATTTTACTGTTATGGAAAGAAACTCCTAATTCTTATGATGGCGATTTTTCTAGGAGGCATATTGATTCAAAACTGTTGGCTCGTTATATATTGTCTTCTCCAGAAAGTGAAGTCGAAAAGTATTCTTGTGAAATTGGTGCTATTTTATATAATCATAAGCATGATACATCGTTGTTGGATTCTTTTATACTTGAAACAATAAGAAAACATTGCTATAGTCTGTTTTGGAAATCTTGGTTTGCGATGTACGATGAAGTTATGAAGAAAAGAAAGCGGAACTTGCATGAAGAGGTTGTTAATTCCTATTTGCTGAATCCTTTTTTCTGTAAAGATTGGGGGGATGATTGGTTTGTAATAGAGAAGAGAGATATGAAGTTCTTTTCAAAAGTTGCTCTTGATAAGGGCGATGATTCTATTGTTCTCTACAATTTGGTTGTCGTTTTTTGTACAATTGCAAAATCTCATTGGCAACAATCTCTAAAAATACTAAGCGACCTCTTCAATCGTTGCCCAGATATGGTATTGGAAAAAGATCTTGAGGTTATAAATGTCATGGACTTATTGGTTAGAAATCTTTTTTCTACTCATAAAAATAGTATAAGACAAGTGGAATTATATAGAAATAACGTAGTTAATATCTTGGAATTTATGAAATTACATGGTTCTAAATATGCAGATAGCTTATTAAAAACAGAATTTTAGTCATGGCAAATATTGTACATTCAAAAAATATTCTCATAGAGTTTACCCGAACAACAAATATCCCTGGTTGGCTAAAGGAATTGTGTTATCGGACTATCGATGAAGGGTATCTGTCAAAGAAAAGTTTAAAGGAGGTTTGCGACATCTTTATTTCTGATGGAGAGGCTGTTATGCAAGAACCTCAAGAGATAGGAACAGAGCAATTGATTTTGTCTAAACTTATTCATACCGCAGGTGTAAATGCTTTGGTTGAAAATAGTGAGATTGTTTTTTGTCCAGAGGGAATTACACTATTATGTGGTAGCAATGGATCTGGTAAAAGTGGATATTTCCGTATCTTGAACCATATTGGTGGTGGCTTTATTGAAGAGCCTTTGTATCCCAATATTAACGAACAGAATCCTAAGGCTATGGAGGCATCACTTGAATACACTGTAAATGGTTCTGGGATACAAAGCTATGATTGTAGTTGTGATGAGCAAGAACGGGAAATAGAACCTTTTTCAAGAATTACGTTATTCGATTCGCTGTATGCAAATGAGTATATAAGGGAATGTTCTCATAATACCTATCATTTAAGAGCTAATGGATATTTTGATTTATATTATTTGAGGCAGAATTTGAGACGTTTGAGAGATCGAGTTGGTAGTATTTGTAAAGATAAAGTTCCTGCTTTAAAAGTTCACGAACTTGCAAAATTAAATATGGATGTCATTTATGAGGAATATGTAAAGGCTTTGGCAATTGAATTTAAGGAAGAACTTAAAAAGTTAATAAACAGATCACTTCATGTTGAAATTTTGTCTGTCAACTTTGAGAAAAACCGACCTTCTTTTACAGTTAGGCTTGACAAGCCCTATCATGTTAATGAAATTCTAAGTGAGGGAGAGCGAAAATGTGTTTCATTGGCTTTGCTATTTGCAGAAATAAAGTTGCGAGAGGATGTAAATCCTATTGTATTGGATGACCCTGTCAATAGCTTGGATAATGAAATTATACAAAGATTTGTGAACAGGTTGTTAGAACTCCCCAATCAAATTATTGTCTTTACACATAATTATTGGTTTGCCAACATGCTGATGGAGGCAAAGAATGTCAATGTTTATTCAATAAATTCAGGTATAGCACAACGAACCTCTTCCAAAAAGCATCTTTTCGCATATAAGGTCTATTCACATAGAAATGAGAAGGGATTAATAGTAGAATATGGACAGGAAAATTCGTCTTTTCATCTTTCTATTGTGAAAAGATGTTTGGAGCGAATGCCTTTTGTCAATGCAGATGCCTTGATCGCAGCAGACCATCTTCGCCATGCCATCGAAAATTTGATAGATGAAAAAATATTTTTAAATCTAACACCCTGTAAATATAGAGGCTTTCGTGATAATACGATTAAATGGAATGAATTTTCCAATTTTGCTAATGTTACACAGGAAATGATTGATGTTTTGAAAAATAGCTATTCAAGACTATCTGGTGGGGTAACTCATATCGGTATAGCAGGAATAGAGAACCCGCTTGATTTTGACGAATTAGAAGAAATCTACAATTCCTTGGTGCAATTATAGATAATTACAATGCAAACATATAATAAAATGGAATTATCGATAATAATACCTGTATATAATGCCTCTTTACTGATTAATCGTTGTCTCGATTCCATATTCAACCAAACAACTCAATATTTCTATGAAGTTATATTGGTGGATGATGGTAGTACAGACAATAGTGTAGAGATTATTAAGGCTCGCGATGAAGAGAATATTATTCTTTATCAGCAACAAAATGCAGGGCCTTCTATGGCACGCAATAAAGGTGTGGAACTTGCGCATGTAAACCACCAATACCGTCGCTTGATTGTAAGATTTTAGAAAATCAAAACTTTATTCAAAAATACTGGTACGGCTAACCCGCTGAAAAATAGTGAGGACGCTGTATTGGTGGTTTACAAATTATGCTGGATGGGAAAGCATGGGGATGGCTTGCTTCAATACGATAGTAAAGAGCAGATTTTTTGGTGATTTTCTAATAATTTACAGATTTTTTCTGTTTTACTTGGTGGTTTCGAGGAAAAAGCGTATATTTGCATTTCAATTTTAAGGATTATATATATGGCTAGACTGATTATAAGAAATATTGGACCTATCAAGAATGTGGATATTGAACTGAATAAGGTCAATGTCTTCATCGGAGAGCAAAGTAGCGGAAAGAGTACAATCGCTAAGATTATAAGCTTCTGCTCTTGGCTGGAAAAAACCGTGAACAAGGATAATGTATTCTTTGGTCAGGGTAAAGAGGCATTTCGACGTTTGCAGGCTTATCATCATATTCAGTCATATTTTCGTGAGGATTCTGTTATCTGCTATCTTGGCGAGAATCTAGCTTATGCCTATAATTGGCCAGCTGAAGAGCAGATTCCGTATCCTGGATGGGAAATCTTTATTAGCGAGCATTACTCTGAAAAGGAGGTATTCTTGTTCCCTGCTTCTAAAGTGGTTAATCCTAAGGTTATCTATATTCCTGCAGAACGAAATTTTGTTTCAGTGGTTCCTAATCTGCAAAAGTATGCTGAGAATGACGATAACTTGATGGATTTCCTGCTAAGTTGGCAGGAAGCAAGAAAAAAGTATCCTACTTCTCATAAACTTGCTCTTCTCAATTTAGGCATGGACTTCTATTCTCAAGATGGTGTCTCCAATATGGTGTCTCTTCCACAAGGTGGGGTGGTTGCCTTGGAGGCTGCATCAAGTGGATTGCAGAGTATCGTTCCTTTGCTTACTCTGATTGACTGGTTGTCGAATGGAATCTATCAGGAGAATAAACCTTATTCTTTTGAGGAAATAGAGAAAATCAGACATTTGCTTGATGAGGTAGGAAAGGATTTGTCTCTTAGCGACAATGATAGCTTGAAGGAACGATTGGCTGGTATCGTGAGTGGTAAGATTTATACGCATACGCAGTTTGTTATAGAAGAGCCGGAACAGAATTTGTTCCCTACAACCCAGCGTGATCTGGTGTATTACTTGCTGAAGGCCATCAATCATGGAAGAAAACATCGCTTGGTAGTTACTACTCATAGCCCTTATATTCTTCATGCGTTCAATAATAGCATGATATTAGGACAGGTACAGGCCGAGTTGCCAGAAGAAATTAAAAAGGAGTTGGATTGCAAGGATGCTGCAATCTTGCCGGAGTTTGTGAGTGTTTGGCAGATTTCTGATGGCTGTCTTGTTGATATCAAGGATGGTAGAACGAAAACGATTGGTAAGCATTATTTTAATGATGTGATGAACGACATGTTGGATGATTATTATCTGATGTTGCCTTATATCAAGATCTAATTCACGAAGCATTGGCTGAACATCAAATAATTGTAAGAGCAACGAATCAAGCCAAAATATTGAATAAACAAGTTATTCAACTTTATGGGGTATGAAGATTTTTAGTGATACAAATCTTAACGCAATTTTCGCTTTCCAGAGATATTGTCTTGGTGAGAAGGAGGATACAAAGTGGTTTATCAGCTGAGCCATCTCTATCATCACTTCTTTGATGAAGGAATTGTACTTCTTCTGGAGATTACGACAGAAATGATATAAAAACAAACAGATTACTTATGGAAAAAGTCATGAAGAAACAATCAATTTTTAAATATGAAGGTCATAACTATCTGGTTCCCTTCCTCATTATCAGCAGCCTCTTCTTTATGTGGGGCTTTGCCCATGGCATCCTGGAGGTATTGAATCCTCATTTTCAGGAATCATTCCATATCAGCAAGACGATGTCTGCTCTTACGCAGGCAGCCGTTTATGGAGCCTACTTCCTGATGGCGCTGCCTGCCGGATGGATTATCCGGAAGTGGGGATACCGTAGGGGAGTGATAACCGGACTTGTTCTGTTTGGCATCGGTTCCCTGATGTTCATACCGGGAAGTGAGATCAACAGCTTCTACTTCTTCGTACTTTCTTTATTCGTGATAGGGTGTGGCTTAACCTGTCTGGAAACGAGTGCGAATCCTTATACTACGGTACTGGGACATCCTGACAAGGCAGAGAGCAGAATCAACCTGTCACAATCGCTCAATGGCATAGGTTGGATAGTGGGACCATTGGTTGGTGGACAACTGCTGTTTTCTGGTGTCAACATAGCCCTTCCTTATGCTCTGGTGGGTATCTTTGTACTTTCGGTGGCATTGATCCTGTCAAGAATAACATTGCCAGACCCAAGGAGAGCACATGAAGCAGATACGAATGAGAAGGTAGAAGAGAAGCCGATGCGTGTGATGGCATTCTGTTTCGGTATGCTGACCTTATTTCTTTATGTTGCTGCCCAGACGGGAGTGAACAGTTTCTTCATCAACTATGCCGAGGAGAGTATTCATATAGAGAAGCAGACAGCCAGTTTGTATCTCGCCTTTGGCGGAATGGGCCTGTTCTTTATCGGAAGATTAGCTGGTGGTGTCATCATGAATTATATCCAGCCAAGGCTAGTACTGCTGGCTTGTGCCATCCTCACCTTTGTAGCAACATTGATTGTAGTGGTATGTAGCGGTACTTTATCTCTCATTGCGTTCTTCGCCCTGTATCTGGGAGAGAGCATCATGTTTCCGACTATCTTCTCGCTGGCATTGAGGGATGCTGGTACAAAGACCAAACTTGCTTCTTCGTTGCTTATCATGACGATAGTGGGTGGTGCGGTTGCTCCAGTAATCATGGGGTATATTGCGGATAATACGGGGAGTATGGCGATTGCTTTTCTCATACCGTTAGTATGTTATGGGGTGATTGGAACGTATGCGTTATCGAAACGCCACGTTCCTCTTTAGATAAAAGGAGGATTTTTCGAAAACCTACCTTCAATAGTCTTTTCGACCCCTTCTAGGGGACAGAAACCTTCCTTACCCTTAAGGAAGGGAGTTCTAAAATCATCCCGTCCTTCTTTACCATTAAAGAAGGCTCCACCTTTCTCACCAAGCCTCTCTTCCCTCAGGGACGAGAGGATGTAACCGCCCTCCGGTGCTCGGAACCGCTGCGCTATAAGGTTGGCGGGGCATCAAAGCCCTCGCCATGTTGTGCGGGCTGGGACCGCCTGGGGATGAGTGAGGCATCAAAGGTCTCGCCAGATTGTGCGGGATGGGACCGACAGGGGAATAGCAGGTTATAGTTTACAGTTAATAGTTTATAGTTTACGGTTGATTTCGTGGTTATTTGCT
>ERZ1026903.868-NODE-868-length-12528-cov-3.479836_pt1 | contig 12528 bp, 12 predicted proteins | sample MGYA00380180_ERZ1026903 | MGnify/ENA primary metagenome ERZ1026903 (study PRJEB33269, sample SAMEA4719816) | human gut metagenome | biome: human-associated habitat; feature: organic feature; material: feces | place: Cameroon | collected 2013-10 ... | reverse complement strand
CTTGACGACCGCGACCCATGCCTCGGGGTTGCCCTTACCGGAACCCATGCGAGTCTCGGCAGGCTTCTTCGTGATGGGCTTGTCCGGGAAGATCGTGATCCACACCTTGCCGCCACGCTTCATGTAGCGGGTCATGGCGATACGGGCTGCCTCGATCTGGCGGTTGGTGATCCAAGCGGCTTCGAGCGCCTGGATGCCGTATTCGCCGTGGTTCAACCGGGTGCCGCCTTTGGCCTTGCCCTTCATGGAACCACGCTGCACCTTGCGGTGCTTCACGCGCTTAGGTACGAGCATTACTTTGCCCTCCTATCGTTACGATCGTTGCGACGGGGACGGCTGGGGCGAGAGCTGCCCTCGAGCGCCGGCTGGGGAGCCTTCTGGCCGGGGAGCACTTCGCCGTGGTACACCCACACCTGCACGCCGATGGAGCCCATCGTCGTAGCAGCCGTGGCGAAACCGTAGTCGATCTTGGCACGCAGCGTGTGCAGCGGCACGCGACCTTCGCGATACCACTCGCGACGGCTCATCTCGGCACCGCCGAGACGGCCGGAGCACTGGATGCGGATGCCCTTGGCGCCGCTCTTGCGGGCGGACTGGACGGCCTTGCGCATCGCACGGCGGAACGCAACGCGTCCCTCGAGCTGCTCGGCAACGGACTGCGCGATGAGCGCAGCATCGAGCTCGGGGCGCTTGACCTCGACGACCTCGATGGACACCGGGCCGTTGGCGACCTTCTCGAGCTTCTTGCGCAGCGAGTCGATCTCGGCGCCCTTCTTGCCGATGACGACGCCCGGACGGGCGGTGGTCACGATGATCTTGATCTTGTCGCCGGCGCGCTCGATCTCGATCTTGGAGACGGCGGCACGGGCGAGCTGCTTGTCCAAAAACTTCCTGATGGCCAAGTCGTTTGCCAGGTTCTTGGCGTAATCCTTGTCGGCGTACCAGCGGCTACGCCATTCCTCGGTGATGCCGAGACGGAACCCGGTGGGGCTTACTTTCTGACCCATGCGGCTTATGCCTCCTCTCGCGGTGCAACGATGATGGTGATATGGCTCGTACGCTTGCGGATGCGCGAAGCGGAGCCCTTGGCGCGCGGACGGATGCGCTTGAGCGTGGGGCCTTCGTCGGCGAAGGCGGCCTTCACGATGAGCGTTTCCGGGCGCACGTGGTGCTGGTTCTCGGCGTTGGCCACAGCGGAGTTCAGCGTCTTGGCGACAACCTCGGCGATGGCGCGGTCGGAGAACTGCAGGATCTCGCGAGCGGCGGACACGGACTTGCCACGAATCAGATCGATGACGATACGCGCCTTACGGGGCGAAACGCGGACATAGCGTGCAATTGCTTTAGCTTCCATTGTTTTCACCCCTTCTTATCTCTTCTTGCCCTTGTCGGCGGAATGACCCTTAAAGGTGCGGGTCGGGGCGAATTCGCCCAGCTTGTGGCCGACCATGGATTCCGTAACGTATACCGGCACGTGCTTGCGGCCATCGTGCACGGCGATGGTGTGACCCACCATTTCCGGGAAGATGGTGCTCGAGCGCGACCAGGTCTTCACGACGTTCTTCTCGCCCGCCGCATTCATCTTCTCGATACGATCAAGAAGGCGCGGTTCAACGAAAGGACCCTTCTTCAAACTTCTACTCACTATTACTCCTTAACGCTTTGCGCTACTTCTTGCGACGGCGGATGATCAAGCGGCTCGAAGCCTTCTTGGGATTGCGGGTGCGATGGCCCTTCGTGGGAACGCCCCACGGGGTGACCGGGTGACGACCAGCGGACTTGTTCTTGCCCTCGCCGCCGCCGTGCGGGTGGTCGACCGGGTTCATGACGGTACCGCGAACGCTGGGACGGATGCCCTTCCAACGGTTGCGACCGGCCTTGCCGATCTTGATGTTGGAGTGTTCGGCGTTACCGACCTCGCCCACCGTCGCGCGGCACGTGATGAGCACGCGGCGCATTTCGGAGGAAGGCATGCGCAGGATGGCGTAGTCGCCCTCCTTGCCCATGAGCTGGATGCTGGTGCCGGCGGAACGGGCGATAGCGGCGCCCTTGCCCGGCTGCAGCTCCACGGCGTGGATGAGCGTACCGACGGGGATGTTGGCCAACGGCAGGGCGTTGCCCGGCTTGATGTCGGCCTCGACACCGCTCATGACGGTATCGCCCACGCGGAGGCCCTTCGGATGAAGGATGTAGCGCTTCTCGCCGTCGACGTAGTGCAACAGGGCGATGCGGGCGCTGCGGTTCGGGTCGTACTCGATGGTCGCGACCTTCGCGGGGACGCCGTCCTTGTTGCGCTTGAAGTCGATGATGCGGTAACGGCGCTTGTTACCGCCGCCCTGATGGCGGGTGGTGATGCGGCCGTTGTTGTTGCGTCCTGCCTTGTTGGACAGCGGCGCAAGCAGCGACTTCTCCGGCGTCGACGTCGTGATCTCGGCGAAGTCCGAGACCGTTTGGAAGCGTCGGCCGGGGCTGGTCGGCTTGTACTGTTTGACTCCCATTGCTTTCCTTTCTGCGGATTCTCGCTCGCACGCCTCTCCGTACACCGAGAATCCTTCGTCTCTTCGTGGCTCCGATTGCCGCCGATGTGCCGCAGGGAGGCTGGGCACGTGCGACTCCGGTTGCCACGCGTCCGGGTGTATCCATCTAAGTCCAGACGCAACCGAGAATTATACGCAGAAAACGCTTTGTATTCAAGAATCGATTTTTGGCGATCATTCGCGAACCCCCTTGCACACAACCTGAACACAAGATACGCAAGCAAAGCCGGACGCTCGACTGCTGAGCGGCCATGCTCGTCCATCGGGAACGTCCGGGCTTTTCGGCTTCGACGGTTTCGCCTGCTTTGAACGGACGGCGAGGCCAGCTGATCAGCGCAAGCGACGCAGCGCCTTTATCTCGCACGCTATCTTTTTAGGGTTGCGTACCAAGCCCCGCCCCATCCGGTAAAGCGGGAGCAGGGGACGCATCCATGCATGAAGCCAGAAGAACGGAAAGGCTTCTTGCATCTGCTCCTCGCTGACGAACACGCGGCTTGCAACGTAGCGCTTCTTGACATCAGCGTCATCGTTGGGAGAGTCTGCGCGAATGGCCTCCAGGCGTCGCTCCATCACGGTCTGCCACGTACCGTACGTGCCGCCGTTCATCAGGCGCAGAAGACGCGCCTGGTCGGCATCCGAAAGACCCGCTGTCTTTTGCGCCGGGCCTCTTTCAGCGTCCCGCCCTTGCGCGCAACGGCAAGCCGCTCGCGGATCCTCCAGCGCGCGAAACGACAGCCTGCGCGTCCACTGCTCAAAATCTCGAAGACCCAGCTTGGAAAGCTCGTCTGCAAGATAGGATCGATCGAGACCCTTGCCGCGTGCACGTAGAAACACCAGCTGATCGACCAAAAACCTGATACCGCAACCCGATGCGTCATAATGCTTGAAAGCATGCGAAACCAGGTGCAGGTAGAAGTCATCGTCCGAGAAGCGATACTCCCATCCCCTTCCGCCCCGGCCGGCATCGGACGCCTCGCCTTCGGCGGCATTCGAATCCAAGCGGACGGGCACGGCACGCTGCCAGGGGTTATGGTAGTACGCAGCCTGCGGACTGGAAGGCGATACCAACCTGCGGTGAAGTTCGAAATTGAAGTGAGGGTTCTTAACGAACGACTCATGATTGCCTGCTGTTTTCGATATGGTCCGGTAACCGCGCGCCTCCATAACCTCAACAGCCACACGCACGGCGCGCGCCGTAGTGCGCTCGCGGTCGGCTTCGGTAGCCCCCGCAATCCGAAACCCACCGGCAGGGTCTTCTTCTACGAATCCGTACAGAATATCGTTGTCCGCCATGGATCGCATATGGGGCGACGGATACAAATCCACCAGCAGCGCGCCCTTAAGAGGAAGCCACGACAGGCCGCGATCCGCCAAAGCGGCAAGCACGGCCTCGCGCTCGATGCCGTAGCTCACGCAACGGTACAAGGTCATGTCGGCAGTCGCGCTCCATTCCTTCAGCATGTCTGCCGGAACATCGCGAACCCGGCGAGCCGACGTCCAAGCCAAGCCCTCCACGCTGTTGAACTCCGCCAACGCGTAGACTTCATCCCAAGAGGCGCCTTCGGGCAGCGAACAGGGCTGCACGTCGTTCAATGCACACGACATCAAGTGAATCAAATAGAACGCGCTTTCCCTCATAAGCTTTTCCTTCTTTCAAGATTCGGGCAGCCCTCCGTAGATACGCGACCGCCCACCTGCACGACGCGATCGCACAGAGCCACCGCCCTGCCCCGATGCGTTGCCATGAGCACCGTGCGATCGGGAAGCTCGCGCAAACGACGGATCATCCGCTCCTCGCAAGCGGCATCGAGCGCGGATGTGGCCTCGTCGAGCAGCAACACGGGCGCGCCGCTGTATACAGCTCGGGCAACGGCGAGCCGCTGCCTCTGCCCTTCCGAAAGAACGGCACCGCGCTCTCCCAGACGAGCATCGAGCCCGCCGGGCAAGCCGTCGACGAACTCGTCGGCGCAGGCCGCATACAAGGCGTCCCTGACACGCGCGTCATCGGGAGCGCCATCCCCGTCGGCAAACGCAACCACCTCGCGCGCCGTGCCCGAAAGCAGGCAATTACCCTGCGGAACGTACGCGAACAACCCTGGGCGAACCGAGGATGCCGAAATTCGGCGCCCCTCCGCACGCACATACGCGCTTCCCTCGTCAGGCTGATACGCCCCCAGCAGAAGACGCATCGCCGTGCTTTTACCAGCGCCGCTCTCCCCCACAAGCGCCACTACCTCCCCCGCGCGCACATCGAACGAGCAGTCGCGCAAAGCCTCGCGCGCGCCGTCTTGATCGTAGCGAAAGAAGGCCTTGTCCAAACCGAACGATTCCAGCGAGGAAGCCGGCACTGCCACGGAGTCGCGTCCGCCCGGGTACGCTCCGCCTGCGCAGGAGAAACGTCCGACGGCCTGATCGAGTTCCATGAGACGCTCTGCGCTAGCCAACATGGAGGCGTAGCGCGAGAACAGGGATCCCATTCCCGCAAAGGGCGCCTGCACCTGACCGGTCAGCTGAACAACGGCCATCATGGTGCCGTAGCTGACCGAGCCATTCAAAAGCCCCCAACCGCACCACGCGAAGCACAGGAGGTATCCGCCTTGCATTGCCGCGGAAAGACCCGTGCTGCAGGCGTTCGAGAACGCCATCTTGCGCATGCGAGAGCTCAGATGCTCGTCCATAACCCGACGGCTCTGGCCAATCACCTTGCGCTCGCACCCGAACGAACGCACCATCAGCAAGCTTTCCAAGCATTCCTGCACGTAGCAACGAACGGAGCTTTCCGCCTCCTGCACGCAACGATGAAGCTTTTTCTGATGCGAGCGCAACGCAAGGGAAACCGCGCCGACCAGACAGCCCACCGCCACCAGCACTGCGGCAAGCAGAGGGGCCAGCATGCCCATCACCGCAAGCGACCCGAGCAACCGCGTGATCGAGGACGCCGCTTCGGGAAGCGCTCCGGTTGCCCCCTCGGCCACCACGCGCGCATCGGACGTCATGCGCGCAGACACGTCACCGGTATGTCGTCGCGACGCCGAGCCGAAATCACCTTCGAGCATCGCCGCAAGCGCTTGCTGGCGAAACCGATTCTCAAGCGTGGCCTGGGCCGCCTCGGAGAGCGCGCGGCAGGCGCATAGCACGCCCACCTGCGTGGCAAGAAGAACGCCGAACGCGCACACGGCAGCGGAGAACCCTTGGGACGAGCCCGCCACAGCCTGATCGATGCACGCCCTCATAACAAGGGCGAACGCCACCGCGATGACCGCCGCCACCGCACGCAGAGCCGCAAGGCCAACCACCAGCCATGTCCCCGGCCCGCCCACGCGCACGATCCATCGCTGCACCTGAAACCGATCGCGCAAGGCGTCGACCTGCGCTCCGGCGCTTGCATGCGACGTCATCAGACGCACCTACCCGCTTCGAGAACGAAAGCCTTGACGCGACCGAGCGAGCGACGAAGTCGCATGAGCGCTCGACGCGCCGGATACGCCCCGCACCACGCGCGCACGTAGCATCGATACCCCGTCCCTTGCATGTTCACCTGGGTTTCGCCTCGGTAAAACCCTGTGAGAACACCAAGGACGTCGGCATCGGTTATGTCGTGTTCGCGGCCTATGCAGTTGTCGCCGCAAATCACATACGAATCAGCCAGCACCTCCACCACGCGATGCAGCACATAGCGATCATTGCGCTTGTACAGGGCGACGTCAAAGCGCCGAAGCCGACCGCATGGCGGACGCACCACGACGGTGTCGCATCGGTCGCGGATCATGGGCCACATGCTGACGCCGCTGGTAACCCCCACATAGACGCCCTCGCGCTCAAGCACCTCCGCAATGGTCGACAGCGTCGTCATGCCAAAAAGCCGGCTTTCTGCACGGTGGCCACGAACGACGCGACATCGCGTTGCGCGGTTTCGAGATCCACGTCGTAGCTTTTCGCAAGCTCCTGGGCGATATCTTCCGCATCGTCGCCGCGAGAAAGCCCTTCCCAAATTACGCGACCCGTACCGTTCAGCTTCACCATGCCATGAAAGTCGCGGCTGGCCTCGCCCGTTGCGATGACCACCGTCTGCCCGGCCACGTCCCTCAGCACGAACCCGTCCTTAATCCTCACGTCACGTTCCTTCCCCTGCATGCCTGGCTCGCATCCAGGCACGATGTGCTTATATCCCAATCCGAGAAGCGCCGCCCCGTCAGCGTCTCAAAGCTGCACCGAACGGCATCGTGCGACACGTCGCACGCCAATTCGTACATCGGAACGCATCCGACCAGCTTGTCCGACAGCTCCAACGTGCGCGCGGCGGCACGGCTGTCGAACGGCAGATACACTTGCCGTAAAAGCCGGCCAACGCAACCGGAAGCGTCCAGGAGCCCGATGCTGTTCGTTGGAGCCTGCCGCAGAAAACACACGGCGCGAAGCGGCACGTAAGCGTTTTCATGCCAGCCTTCTTTGCCCGCCCACGGCGTGCCGTACGCTACGGGGACGTCGCCCTCGCCGGTTAGACGAACGATGGGCTTGTCGCCATTGACGATGCTCGCCGCATCGCCCAAGAAGCGTTTCCACAAAAGCGCGTGCGTCGACTTGCCCGTGCCGCTGGGAGCTGCAAGCAGGTAGCCCTCGCCTTGGAACGAGAGCAGAGCCCCATGCACCAACATGCGATCGAACGCAGGCAGGGCCTCGGCGATCTGCCGATACACCGCAAGCGTCTCCAGGTAGGCATCCGACCATGCGCCCTCGTCGCGCTCGGCGTCGATATCCTGCAAACCTACACGCACCTCAATATCGGGCGAGGTGCCCTGCGGCACCTCGTAGCCCGAACACATACGTTCCACTTGCGCATACCGCGATGCAACCGACACAGTAAGCCCTGCCAGCCGAAGGCAGAAATGCGGCATCTTAGTAGAACCCCGTCCATCGCTCGCCATCATCCGATGGGTCCTGCCCCGCCGGAGGCTTTTGCTCGTCGGAGGGAGGGTCCGAGTCAGGAGAACCGAAATCCGCCGTGTTGTCGGCAGCGCTGCCTCCAGCATCCGCACCGTCCGATTCCGGGGCAGGCTGGTTGCCCGCCGCCCCCGGCTCCTCGTCGGAAGCCGATGCGGCAGAGGGACCTTCCGCGCTTGGCAGGGGCTGCACCGCATCGCCGGACTCGTCGGACGCGTTTGCTTGCGGCTTCGCATCCTGGATTGGTTCGTCCTTGGCGGAAAGCGAGCTCTCAGGCGTCGCCTTCTCGGGCGTCGCCTTCTCGGACTCGCCGCCGAACAGACCGATACTTGCCAAGCCAATACCTCCAACAAGAACAACCGCCACAGCGGCAACCGCAGCGGTGATTGCGATATGTTTTTGCTTCATCGACCAACCGCCCTTCACTAATGCGACAGGGGCGCAACCCGTGCGCCCCTGTCGCTGTTGCTACGCTTTACAAAACGTCAAGCGAATACGGATCCGTGTTGTCGCCAGGCATGGAGGCACATACGACATCCTTACCCTCAAACTCCACCACTTCCATGATAGGGGCTTCATATTTCATTGATTGGTCCTACTCTTTCTCTCGTTCCTCTAAGCGAGGATCTTCCTTGCATGTTCCTTCTCGGCAGCCGAAGCGCTCGGAGAATTCAGGATAAACTGCGCCACTTGATTCACTGAACGAATCTTCTTATCAGAATCTTCAAATGTCACCGTTGTGCCATCGGAAGTCTTGTACGTTACATACATGACAACCGGGATGTCCTTGCCATAGGCGTTCTTTGGAATGTCGGTGACAACCAGATTCGTATCCGTCTGGCCGTTGTCGTAGGTTGCGAAGTTCTTGGCCGCCAACGTACGTTCGCTATTTTCAATCACGTATTTCCAGCCGGCACCAACAAGCTGCATTTCTTTCGGAAGGGATAGCGAGTATCCGAATCGCAAACTATCCGCGGTCTCAGGTGCCGCATCCATGCGAAGCGATCCGCCCTTGAACTTCATCACGTCGGCGATGTTCACGAAATTCGCGTATGCGGTGCCCTCGGTCGCGGTGCTGGGAGTGCCGTACTGGCTGTCGGCGTACCAGCCCGCGAACGTCTGGCCGGAAGGAGCAGTCGGCGCGGTCCACGTGCTCGGATCGGCTGCATTCGTCTTGAACTGCGCGACGTTGTACGCATTGGTAGCATTCGGAGCAACGTAGTACAGGCCGTTTGCCTCGGTCTGCTTGTAGTTCTGGCCGTCCATATACTGCGAAACATTGCTGTTGAACACACCGCCCTTTACCGAGCAGTTCACGTTCTGGCCGATGCTGAGCGCACCCGCCTCGCCGGAGATCTTGCCGCCCTCGATGTTCAGCGTGGTGGTCTTGCCCTGCTCACCGACGGCAGAGATGCCGTATTGACCGGGAGCCGCAGAACGCGCGGAGCGGTACTCCAGCTTCGGAGTTGCTGCCTTTGCCTCAACCACGCCGCTCTTCACCGTCAGCGTTGCACCCGCCGCAACCTTGATGCCGTCGTTGGACGAGCTTGTCACCGTGGCACCGTCGAGCGTCACCATACCGGCAACCTCCACGGCAGGAGCCTGAGTGCTCGTCGAGGAGATCACGCCGGAACCCTTCGCATCGCTGATGACCAGCTCGGCGCCTTCGCCAACCTTAACCGCCGCATCAGTGCCCGACGCAGTAACATCGTTGCCGTTCAGCTCGATGGTCACGGACTCCACCTTTTGTCCCGTTTGAGGGGCGGGTATGGTAATGCCGCCCGTCTCGGCAACGTTGCCCGCCAGAACCAGAGAACCGCCCGACTTCTGCACTTCCGCAACTACTTCGCTGACGCTCTTGGCAGCACCCGTGGCATTGCCGTCTTTGTCGACAACTTGGACTTTGTTCTCGGTCTCGGAGGCCTTCTTCACGGTGTACGTGGTGTTACCGGCATCCGGCTCCACCAGGTAACCGTCGGCCACGCATCCTGCCGGTATCTGAGCACTGTACGTGCCGCCGGTCAGGGACACCAGAGCAGCTTCGCTCGGAACGCTCCAGCTTTCGACGTCGAACGTTCCGCCGGTCACCTTCAGAATGGCCTGCTTGGAGATGCCGTGCTGGGAAGCGTAGCTGCCCATGACAACTTTGCCCTTGAACTGCACGTTGCCGCCCACGGTCATCTCGCTAGATGGCAGATCGTTGCTCCACGTATCAACCCACAACGCACCCTGGATGTCGCCGCCGCTGACGGTCGCCTGGCCCCAGTTCTGGATCGCCGAATTTACAGACGTAGCCTGTACGCCATCTTTTTGGGTGTACGTTTGATCCTGAGTGCGGAAAGTGCCGCCGTTCACGGTCAGCTTGCCGTAGTCGTCGTTCTTCACGACGATGAACCCGGGCTGCTCGAAGGTGCCACCGTTCACGATAAGCGTGTTCGCGCGATCTGCCGCGACTCCGCCGTTCCTCACCAGCGAAGCAGCGCTCCATGTATTCTTCGCTTCATCGTAAAAACCAGAATTGTTCGAGAACGAACCGCCATCGACCGTCATCGTTCCCTGGTTGTCCACGACGTAGTAGCCCGCCGTCTGGGAGTCGTTGCGCTTCACCGCACCGCCGCCGACCGAATCCTTGATGACCAAAGTACCGTTGTTGGTCAGCGCGGCCTTGCTTGCAACCGTCCCGCCGTTCAGCGTGTAGCCAGCCAAGTCAAGCGTGCAGTTAGCAGTCGCAGGTACAGTGACGTTCTCGGTCGCATTCGCGATCAGGGAAATGGCCTGGCCGTCCGCCGTCGCATCGATGGCGTCCTGCAACGAAGCGTACTCGATATCGCCCACCTTGGCGACAGCGACAGCGGCCACCTCCCACATGCTGTCAACCGTCTGGGTCGTCTCGTACCCCGCAGGGATGTACGCAACAGGATCGCTGGAATATGTGCCGCCGGTAACGAATCCGGCCATGTTATCAGACAGGATGGCGCCTACCGACCCCTTGAACGTCCCGCCGGTGATGGCAAGAGAGTCGATATACGGGGTGCTTGCCTTGGCATTATCCTGCACGTGAGCAAGATTGTACTCGTCGATGGCGTAGTAGCTTGCGCTTTCCAACGTGCCTCCGGCGATGTCAATGTTCATGTGACCGTAATAGCCCGTAGCGGCCTGCGACCCCTTGCTCACAACGGCCAGCGCAGCTCCGAAATTGTAGTTGCCGTCGCCGCTGGTCTTGTATTTGCGCGTGCCGTCGCCTTGATACGTCGACTTCACAACCGCGTCTCCGCCGATCGAGAGGTTGCCGGAATCGATCTCGATTCCGGTCCAGCCCTCGACGGTGCCGCCCGTGATGCTCACATCGCCATATCCTGGCAGGTACATGGCGCAATCCTGAGCGCTCTTGATCGTGCCGCCCGTGACATTGACGGCGATGCCGCCGTAATCAAGAGAGCCGTTGCGAGTTCCGTTGCCCGAAACGGCGAACCCGCCATCGACGGCTCCGTTCGCATACGTGTTCTCGATGGTACCGCCGGTCACATTGAGGGTCGCACCGTTGCCGTACGGATACACGGTTGCTGCATAGCCACCGCTGTTCGCGATAGTACCGCCCTCAAGCGTAAGCGTAGAGGATACCGCATTGCTCGGATCCGGCTTGGATCCGTCGGTGTACTTCGTATCCCCAACCACCTCGAAGCCGTATTTGACGAGCTGGATCTTGCCACCCTCGGCAGAGTCCCTAACCGTAAGTTTCGCGCCATCAGTCACTTTGGCGCCGATTGTTTCATCGGCGACGATCGACTTCCCATTCAGATCGAGCACGATGCTCTTGTCCGCACCCGACACCTGCAAGGCGTCTCCGCTCCTAGAAAGCTGCACGTCGTTCGTCAAGGTCACCGTATCACCAGGTTGAGCTGCCGCGATGGCGTCTTTGAGGCTTGCGTAGTAACCGGTTCCCACGTTAGCTGCGAAATCGTTGACGGTCCCAATCGTAGCATCGGGTCCCACGTCAAACGTCCATGCAAGATCTTTCGCCGCATCCCAATAGCTGATGCCGATCGATCCGATCGTACCGCCGGTAATCTCGGTGGAAACCGTAGAGCTGCTATGATCCTGACCAGCACCGCTCGCTTCCCAGAAGCTTCCCTCGGTATACACGCTGTCGATGGCGCCGGCCTCGATAACGGTGCGCGGATGCGTGCCGACGACATAGTTGCCGGTAGTCACCGCATAGCCGCCTTGAGGAGCGGCGATACTCGCATTGGCTCCCCGAACGGTCAGGTTGCCGCAGTTGTTGACGGTCGAGTCGCCATTGCCGAGGCCCGAAGCCTGCACGACAACGTTTTCGAGCGTCAAGTCACCGTAGTTCTTGATCATGAAGTGCAGGCCCGCGTTCGCGCTGGCCGTCATGGTGCCGTTCTTGATGACCACGGTGCTGCCCTTGATAAGCTGCATGCCGTTCGTCTCGGTGCCTGTGGAGCCAACTCCCTGCACGACGTTGTACGTATGGCTGTTCAAATCGAGGATGACGTTCTTGTCGCCGTTGATTTTAACTCCGCCGGTGGCATCGCTGTTCAACGTGATGGTTGTCGGCGTGGCCCCCGAATCTGGAACGGCGGCGATGGCGGCGGCGAGCGTGTCGTACGCGGTGCCGTCGATGGTGGCCACTGCAGTTGCATTCTGCGTTTCTCCAGCTGCAAATGCAACCGGAGTCTCCGTCGTCTTGACAACGTCGACGATCTCGGACGACTCAACCGTCGGTTCTGCGCTCGAGTCGGTCACCTGCTCTTCAACAGGTACGACCGGCTCGGTTTCCGCCACCTGCGAACCGACCACGGCAGAACTTTCCTCGCCCGTATCAGCCCATGCGGCAATGGGCGCATTCATGGAAACGACCATGGATGCGCTAAGCGCCACTGCTAGCAGCTGATCCGCTCCTTTTCTTTTCTTCATACGGCCCCGCCTTTCTCGTCTGCTTTTGCTCAGTCTTTTGCTAGTACGTATGCATGTATGCCTTCCAGCAAACGTAATCGCTCGGTAATGATGAGCAATGAAAATAGAATAC
>ERZ1026903.865-NODE-865-length-12559-cov-30.763676_pt1 | contig 12559 bp, 9 predicted proteins | sample MGYA00380180_ERZ1026903 | MGnify/ENA primary metagenome ERZ1026903 (study PRJEB33269, sample SAMEA4719816) | human gut metagenome | biome: human-associated habitat; feature: organic feature; material: feces | place: Cameroon | collected 2013-10 ... | reverse complement strand
TGTCCGTAGTAAGCGTTAGGACCGTGCTTGCGGTTGAAGTGCTTCTCTACGAGCAGTGGGTTCATGGTGGTGTTTGGATTCACGCTGAAAGAGATGAACGCCATCTTAGCCACCTGCTCAGCTACCACTGCGTGGTAAACTGCCTGGTCGGCATCCTTACCCCATGTGAAAGGACCGTGGTTCTTGACCAATACGCCTGGTGTATGAACCGGGTTGATGTTGTCCTTCTTGAAGCGATCAACGATTACCACACCTGTATTGTATTCATACTCAGCCATCATATCCTCTGTCATTGCATCAGTGCAAGGGATGCAATCGTGGAAATAATCTGCATGAGTAGTACCGATGTTAGGGATGTCCATACCTGCCTGAGCCCATGCTGTGGCATAAGTAGAGTGAGTATGAACCACACCGCCCAGCTCAGGGAATGCACGGTAGAGTACCAGGTGGGTTGGAGTATCTGAAGATGGATTCAAGTCGCCTTCAACCACCTTGCCGGTTTCCAAGTCAACTACCACCATGTCGCTAGCCTTCATGGTGTCATAGTCAACGCCTGATGGCTTGATGACAACAAGACCTTTTTCGCGGTCGATGCCACTCACGTTTCCCCATGTAAAGAGCACGAGGTTGTGCTTTACGAGGTCAAGATTTGCCTTGAACACTTTTTCTTTTAATTCTTCTAACATAATATATATAGTTTGAGTTGAATATTCTATTTCAAGTTGAACGATGGGTCTTCCTCATAGGCCTTTTTGTTGAAGCGATAGAGGGCGGCACCTCGTTTCGAATTGACTTTGTCAATCAGTTCTGTCTTCTCGATGAAGTCGATTTCCTTCACGCGTTTGCGGAAGTTGCGCTTATCAATATCTTCTCCAAGTACAGCCTCGAACACGTGCTGAAGCTGTGTCAGCGTGAAGAGGTCGGGGAGGAGTTTGAAACTCAGCGGTTCATGATTGATGCGACGGCGAATCTGACAGATGGCATCGTGAATCATGGTCCTGTGGTCGGAATAGAGTTCTGGAAGTTCGTTCAGACTTACCCATTCCAATCCATGTTCGATGCGGAGACTATCATCGTAGTCTACTACATTGATGAGGGCACAGTAGGCGATTGAGATAACTCGTTCTCCCGGGTCACGGTCGATGCGGCCAAATGCTCCCACCTGTCTGATATAGAGGTTTTGCATTCCTGTAAGTTCGTAGATAACTCGGTTGGCTGCATCTTCGAGGTTTTCCTTTGCGCCAACGAAGCCACCATAGAGTGACCATTCGCCACGTCCTGGATCCATCTTTCGTTTGCCTATCAGTACCTGAAGGCTACTGCCGTTGAATCCGAAGATGATACAATCCACGGATACCAAAACCTTGGAGTATTCGTTATAAAACTGTGTCATGGTTGTGTTGATTTGAATGTTAAGATTCTAAGAATTGATTTATTGTTTATACTTGTTTCCTTAGGTTGCTCCCTTTCGGAAGCTTTGCATCTTGTTGGAAGAAAGCTGGGAGCCAGAAGCAGAAGAAAGGATGGTTGGATATAGGCAAATCCACATGTTGATTACATGATTCAATATATGCAGATTGCACTATATTTGTAGATTACACTAAAGGAAAATCCTAACTCCTAACTTCTAACTCCAAACTTTGTTTTATGTTTTACCAGAAGTATGCGTAGAATGCAGCGCAGAGACCGATTACTACGAGTGTACCAATGATATCGAAGGCACCCCAGCTCTCACGGATAGACTTCTTGAAGTCTGATGTGAAGGTGATTGCCTCTACCTGCTCCTTGCTTGGAGCTGGAGTGAAGCAGCTTACTACTACCATGAAGATGATGAGGAATACGAGCAACCAGCACTCGAATACGAGCCAGTTGGTCTGCCAGAACCATGCGGTGTAATCCCAGAATGCACCATCCATTGTTGCCTTACCTGTATCTGTGATGACGTTGGTAACGAGGCGGAGCATACCGATGAGGAAACCAGTAATCATGGTGTATTCACCTGCCTTTGGAGTAATCTTCTTGAAGAAGATACCCATTGCGAATACGGCTACCATGGCTGGAGCCAGAAGTGACTGGATTCCCTGGAGATAGTTATATAATGTATCCATCTTCATCATGATTGGCAACCATGCGAAACCGAGGATAACAACTACCACTGTAGCTATACGGCCTACGAGTACGTAGTGAGCCTCAGACATACCTTTCTTCAATGGCTTGTAGAAGTCCTCGGTGAAGAGGGTAGCACAGCTGTTGAAGAATGCTGCCAATGAAGCAACGAGTGCGCAGATGAAACCGATGGTTACGATTCCCTTGATACCTGCAGGAAGTACGGTCTTTACCATGATGGCGAAGGCTGCGTCAGTCTCGTTCATCTGAATTGCGCCCTTCTGAGCCAAGGCTGCTGCAATCATACCTGGAATGAGGAACATGAAGCAAGGGAGAACCTTGAAGAAACCGGCTGCGATAGTACCGCGGCGAGCACGCTTCATTACCTCTACGTTGCTCTCGCCAGGAACCTGACCGAGTACACGCTGAACGATGTGCTGGTCAGTACACCAGTACCAGAAACCAATGATGGTTGCACCGATGAATACTACGAAACCTGGATACTCCTGATACATTGAGTCACCTGCCTCCCAGTGGAACATGTGGGTTGTACCATAGCCGTTGTTCAACTTGCCGCAGTAGTCCATCATATCTGCCCAACCTGCAGAGATGCTTCCACCACCGAGGGTAGAGAGACCGAGGAAGAGCACGAGGAATGAACCGATGACGAGGATAGGAGTCTGGATGGTTGACAAGGTCATTACACCCTTCATACCGCCGAATACGGTGAAGATGGTGGTGAGGATGATCAAACCGATGGCACCTACCCAGAAGTTCAAGCCCCAGAGATACTCGAAGAAAATTCCACCTGTAAGAGCAGTAACGCTCACCTTGGTGAGGATGTAAGCTACGAGTGTGATGATAGAGAGCCATGAACCTGTGCGCTGAGTGTAGCGGAACTTCAGGAAGTCTGGCATGGTGATGATCTTACCCATCTTGTTGATGAGCAACTGATAGAAAGGTACGAACAACCAACCGAGGATGAGGATCATCCAACCCTGCATCTCCCAGTGTGCCATACCGACACCACTCTTGGCACCTGTACCAGCCAAACCAACGAGGTGCTCAGAACCAATGTTGGCAGCAAAGATAGCCATACCGATTACATACCATGGCTCACCCTTACCGAAGAGGTAAGCAGAAGAGTCTTCACCTTTCTGAGCCTTTCTGTCTTTAACGATAGCATGCCAGACAGCCCAAATCACGCCGATAACACCTACGGCGAGTACTGTCCAATCAAGCCATACGAATTCTGTTGAATTCCAATTCATAATTACTATAAGATTGTTTTTATTTATTATTTGTTTATTCTTTCTTTTATTGGATGCCTTCCTTACTTCTTAACGCTAAACTTGTAAGCGAGGTGAGAGTAATACTTCTCTCCAGGCTTCAAAGTTGCATCTGTCCAGCCCTTTACGCCCTGGGCAATCTTGGTTGGAGAATCAGGATACTTCTGGCTCTCGAAGCAGACGCTCACGTGCTTTGGATACTTGATTCCATGCTTGCAGGCAATGCCTGTGCCCTGGAAGTTACCAGTGTAAACCTGAATACCTGGCTCGTTGGTGAATACCTCGAGCAGGATGCCGCTCTTTGGAGAATAGAGGCTAGCGCATACTGTCTTGTCATCGCCCTTGCCATCCTTATATGTATTCAGACACCAGTTGTGGTCGTAACCAGTAGCGTTCTTGATCTGGTCGAAGCTGTAATCCACCTTCTTGCCAATCTCTGTAGGAGTGCGGAAATCCATTGGAGTTCCCTCTACGCTCTTGATTTCACCTGTTGGAATGTACAGGCTATCAGCTGGTGTGAACTTATCTGCATTGATGTACATCACCTGGTCGAAACCTTCCTTAGAAGGATCGCCATTAAGATTGAAGTAGCTATGGTTGGTCATGTTGACAACAGTTTCCTTATCTGTTGTTGCACCAAATTCGATATCGAGTGTATTATCACTCTTCACTGTATATTTAGCAGTAGCTGTCACATTACCAGGGAAACCATTCTCGCCATCCTTTGCCTGGATAGTGAAGGTTACAGAAGAATCATTCTTCTCTGTAATATCATAAACCTGATTCAACCAACCGGTAGCACCACCGCCGTGGAGGCAGTTGCCATTATCGTTTGGCTTCAGATTGTAAGTCTTGCCGGCAAGAGTCAACTTTGAATCCTTGATACGGTTGGCGTAACGACCTACTGAAGATCCGTAATCAGATGGAGAGTTGAGTGTGTCTGCATACTGATGGATGTTATCATAACCCAATACTACATCTGTAGGTTTGCCATCCTTGTCAGGAACTGAGATGGAAACTACGCGGCCACCATAGTTGGTGAGGCATACTTCCATGCCACTGGCATTCTTGAGGGTTACTAACTCAGTCTTCTTGCCCAAAACAGTAGAATCGAAGTCTGCTGGATTCAAGCCTGACTGTGTAAGACTAGCATTGCTGCTTGAAGAACAAGCTGAGAGGGTAGCGATTGCCGCGAAACCAACTCCCATAAAGAGGTTCTTTGCGTTACTCATTTTTAGGTTGTTTTATATTGTTTATTAATTTTGGGTGTAAAATTACAATTTTATTCCGAATTAGCAAGCGTTTTCCCTAACTTTTTTCATTCTAAAGTGTGTTTTTAACACTATTTGCATATAATTGCCCTATTTCGGGCGTTTTCATTCTCTTTTTCCTCTGTTTCTCCAGCATGTATTCATGGCTTGGGAAAGGGCATAAAAAAACTGCAGCCGGCAAACGCCAACTGCAGTTCCTTTATATATATTAATAATGAATATTAGCAAACCTTGTGAGAACCCTCAGAGATAACCACAGGGTAAACCTCAGGAGCGTGACCATACTTAGCTGTGAACTTAGCGGTAACATCCTCAACAAACTTGTCGTAGATGTCGTCCTTTACCAAGTTGATGGTGCAGCCACCGAAGCCACCACCCATGATACGGCTACCAGTAACACCGTTCTCCTTGGCAACATCGTTCAAGAAGTCGAGCTCCTCACAGCTTACCTCATATTCCTTGCTCAAACCGTAGTGAGTCTCGTACATCTTCTGACCTACTGTCTCGTAGTCACCCTTCTCAAGAGCATCGCAGACTGCCAATACGCGGTCCTTCTCGCCCAATACGAAGTGAGCGCGGCTGTAATCCTCTTCGCCTACCTCAGCGCGAACCTCTTCCAACTGCTCCCATGTGCAATCGCGGAGAGTCTCGAACTTAGCCTCAGGGTGCTTAGCAGCGATGTGCTTAACCACATTCTCGCAAGAGTTACGACGGTCGTTGTATGGAGAACCAGCCAACTCGTGCTTAACCTTAGAGTTAACCAAGCAGAGCTTGTAGCCCTGTGGATTGAATGGGAAGTACTCAAACTCACGGCTGTTGCAGTCGAGACGCATCAGCTTGCCTTCCTTACCGAATACAGAAGCAAACTGGTCCATAATACCGCAGTTAACGCCGATGTACTTGTGCTCAGTAGCCTGACCTGCGAGAACGAGATCCCACTTAGAAACCTTGTTGTCACCGAAGAGATCGTTCAAAGCGAAAGCGAAGCAGCTTTCAAGAGCAGCAGAAGAAGACATACCTGCACCGAGAGGCACATCACCATAGAATGCTGCATTGAAACCTTTAACGTCAACGCCCAAAGCCTTCATCTCCTGGCAGATACCATAGATGTAGCGTGCCCATGAAGCGCGAGGACCCTCTGGGTCGTTTACCTTGAACTCAACGCGATCCTTCAAGTCGATAGAGTAGAGCATTACTGTTTCAGTTCCGTTAGGACGAATCTCAGCCATGATGCCCTTGTCAACTGCACCTGGGAATACGAATCCACCATTATAGTCAGTGTGCTCGCCAATAAGGTTAATACGACCTGGTGACATATAGATGTTACCTGTTTTACCATCAAAGTGCTTGATAAAGCGGCTTCTTACTTTTTCAATATCCATAATTATTGTAGTTTAAAAAGTTATTATTAAAGTTTTGATTATCATTTTATTACCCCCGAGTAGTAAAAGTATTACTTTACTCGGGGATAAGTTGTTTCGAAGATTACTCTACTGGGATGTCCTTGTTTACATTCTTGCAACCTACGAGTGCGTAGAAGAGAATGTAGGCGATCATGGCGATGATTACCCAGTAAGATGCGATAGGGCCGGCAGCCTTAGCTACTGCGTCCTGGATAAGAGGCATTACACCACCACCAACTACCATCATCATGAAGATACCTGATGCCTGAGCAGTGTATTTGCCAAGACCCTCAACGGCGAGGTTGAAGATTCCACCCCACATGATAGAAGTACACAAACCGCAGACTGCGATGAGCACACACTTGGTAGGGATGGTAAATGCTACAACGCCAGTACCATGGTCGTCGAGCTTGAGGAGGCTTGCAATTTCTGAGTCACCTGCCAAAGAGAAGTTCAATGTGTTGGTCTCTGGCAAGAAGATAGCTGTGAGCAGCAAGAGGATAGCTACTGAAGAAACCACTGTCATCTGAGTCTTGGTAGAAATGGCGCCGCTGATGAATGAGCTGAGGAATCGGCCGCACATCATAAGCAACCAGTAAACCGCTGCGAAAGCACCACCTACAGAAGCTGCACCTGTGAAGTCCATGCTACTGATGTAGAAGATAAGCTGAGCAGGAATACCAATCTCAACACCTACATAGAAGAAGATACCGATGACACCGAGTACGCAGTGACGGAAAGACCAAGGACTGTGGTCGTACTGCACATTCTCCTTCTTGATGTTTGGCTCAGGAATAGCTACGAACCAGATGATGAAGAAGGCTGCGATGAATACTGCCATACCGATGAAGAGGAGAGGAGCAACGTCGCTCATACTGGTGTTGGCTGTAACTGTACCTACGAGCACACCTGCCAACAATGGGGTAAGAGTACCACTCAATGAGTTCAATGTACCACCAATCTGAATGAGCTGGTTACCACGGTTACCACCGCCACCGAGCAAGTTCAACATTGGGTTTACCACCGTGTTAAGCATACATACGCAGAAACCGCAGATGAATGCACCCAACAGATAAATGATGAGGTTGAGGCAAACTGCGCCAGAGCTGAGTGTGAATACTGGGATGTCGTCACCGAAGATGCTTGATAAGTACTGGATCATCAAACCGATTGTACCGACAGCAAGTGCGATCAATGCAGTTTTCTTGTAACCCTTGCTTTCAATCATCTTGCCTGCAGGAATACCCATGAAGAGGTAAGCGGCAAAGTTCATGAAGTTACCCATCATGGCTGCCCAAGAGTACTTAAAACCCCAGATGTTGCCAAAAGGTGCTCCCATGTTAGTTACAAACGAAATCATTGCAAAGATAAAACACATCGTAATGATTGCAATGATGCGACCGTTGTTGTTTCCAATTTTTTGTTCCATTGTCTAATCTTGATAGTTGATATTTTATTGTTATGTTTAATATTTTGCGTTTTATTGCCGGTTTACCTGTGTTGTGTTTACTCAAGTCGGTTTTACCGCAAAAAGGAGTAACTGCCTCAGCATGAATTATTTAGAGACAGCAACTCCTAATATTGTATGAAAGATGTTTATTTCTCTACGCCAAACTTATAGATTGTCTTCTGGGTGTATGTTTCACCTGGATTCAATCGGCAACTTGGGAAGTAAGGATGGTTAGGTGTATCTGGGAACTTCTGTGCCTCGAAGCAAACAGCGCTGCGACGTGGGAATGTTGCACCGTGCTGGCCTACGAAGTCTGCCAGGAAGTTACCTGTGTACATCTGCATACCTGGTTCTGTGGTGTAAACCTCCATGGTACGGCAGCTAACTGGGTCCTTGATGCGGGCAGCAAAGCTCAACTCGCCCTCTTCCTTCTTGTTCAATACATAGTTGTGGTCGTAACCCGAGCCATTCTTAATCTGCTCGTTGTCCGCATTGATGTCCTGGCCGATTGGCTTTGGAGTGCGGAAATCGAATGGTGTACCCTCTACCTTCAGGATTTCACCTGTAGGGATAGACTCCTCATCTATAGGCAGATAGTAGTCTGCGTTAACCTGACAGATGATGTTGTCGATGGTTGGAGTTGGGGTAGCGATTCCCTGGATTGAGAAGAATGCGTGGTGGGTCAGGTTGCAGATGGTCATCTTGTTGGTTGTAGCCTGATACTTGATGACGAACTCATTGTCGTCGGTCAAGGTGTAAGCCACCCAAACAGTCAGCTCTCCAGAGAAACCTTCCTCGCCGTATGGGCTGGTGTACTTCAATACCACGGCATTGTCGCTCATGCGAGTTGCATCCCAAACGTGTGCGTGGAATCCAGTAGGGCCTCCATGCAAGTGGTTCTTGCCATTGTTGCATGCTAACTGATACTCCTTGCCATGAAGGGTGAACTTACCCTCCTTGATGCGGTTACCGTAACGACCGATGAGGACGCTCAAGAAAGGCTCAGGCGAGTTGATGACATCCTGGATGTTGTCGTGACCCTGAACGAGGTTGGCGTAGTTGCCGTCCTTGTCAGGCATCATGATTGCAACAACAGCACCACCGTAGTTAGTCACAGCAATCTCGTTGCCCTGCTTGTTTCTCAACACGAAGAGATCAGTCTTCTTTCCGTTCACTGTGGTCTGAAAATCTTCTCTTTTCAAACCACACTTGTTAACTGGTTCTGTATTCATAATATGTCATTTTTTTAGTTACTCTACTTTATGTTCTAAAGTAATCTACTGCAAAGTAACTAAAAAAAAATGAATGTGACAAATTATTTAGCAATTATTTGATTTAAAAAAACTAAAAATTTTCAGGAGAGCAAATCTGCCACTACGTAACTTGAACCGCCAACGAAGATGAAATCGTTATTTCTCGCATTTTCTTTTGCTGCTTTATATGCTTCTTTTACAGAATGATATGCATTTCCGTGCAAGTCATACTCCAATGCGAAATCTCTCAGTTTCGCCACAGGGATGGCTCTTTTGGTAGAAGGCTGCGTCCAGTAGTATTTTACCCCGTTTTTGAGCTGTTGACTCAAAAGTTGCAAAACGTGTGTCACATCCTTGTCGTCAACCATGCCGAAGACGATGTGCTTGGTCTCTGCCTTCACATTCTTGATTTGTGGAGCCAGATAGTTCCAGCCAGCCAGATTATGCCCCGTATCGCAGATGGTGAGAGGTGCATCATTGAGCTTCTCCCATCTGCCGCGGAGTCCGGTCAGTTCACAAACCTGGGCGAAGCCTTTTCTGATGGCAGCATTGCCGATAGTAGTGTTCTGTCGGAGGATGCTGAGTGCTGCAAGGATAGTTTTCCTGTTGCATTCCTGGTAGGAACCCTTCAGTTCCATCTCTACATGGCTTTCCATCTCTGTATCCTGCGCAGAGAAATCCTGCGCAAAGAGGATAGGAGCCTGCATCTCCTTAGCCTTCTCTTCAAACACAGGACGGGTTGCTTCAAGATATTCGCCTACAACCACTGGCACGTGTGGCTTGATGATGCCTGCTTTCTCGCCGGCAATCTCTGCCAGCGTGTTGCCCAGAAACTGGGTGTGGTCGAAACTGATGTTGGTGATGATGGAAAGCATTGGGGTGATGATGTTGGTGCAGTCGAGTCTGCCGCCCAGTCCTACCTCGATTACGGCGTAATCTACACCCTGCTCGGCAAAGTACTTCAGTGCCATGGCAGTGGTCAGTTCGAAGAAGGATGGATGGAGAGGTTCGAAGAAGCTTCGGTTCTGCTCTACGAAGTCAATGACATACTGCTCCGGAACGCATTCGCCGTTAACTCGGATGCGCTCTCTGAAATCTACGAGATGAGGGGAGGTGTAGAGACCTACCTTGTATCCCTGACTCTGCAGGATGGCGGCGATGGTATGAGAGCAGGAACCCTTGCCATTGGTTCCGGCAATATGGATGGTCTTGTATTGGCGATGGGGATGTCCGAAGTGTTCGTCCAGGGCATGGGTGGTTTGAAGGCCTGGCTTGTATGCTTTGGCTCCAATCTTTTCGAACACTGGGGTGCTGTTAAAAAGGTATTCTGTTGTTTCTTGATAATTCATGAGCTATATATTAATGTATGAGATGAAAAAAGGCAATCTCATCACCGGCGATAGCCAATGCATGAGATTGCCAGTATTAATACTAAAAACTACAACTTCCGTTTTTACTTGAACAGGTTCTTGATGCTGTCGAAGATTGACTTCTTGTCAGCATTATCAGCCTTGAAGTTCTCGCATTCCTTGAACTTCTTCACCAGTTCCTTCTCCTCCTTGTTCAGAGTCTTAGGAATGTAGACGGTGATGTTGACGATGATGTCGCCTCTTCCGTAACCATATCCCTTGATGGCCGGCATTCCCTTGCCGCGAAGGCGAAGCTGCTTGCCTGGCTGTGTTCCCGGTTCAATCTTGATGGTAGTCTTTCCTTCGAGTGTAGGAACCTCAACCTCGCCGCCAAGAACGGCTGTAGAGAAATCGAGTACCAGGTTGTAGTAGAGATCCTTGTCGTTACGCTCAAACTGCTCATCCTTCTCTACACGTACAATTACCTGCAAGTCGCCGTTCACGCCATTGTGCTTGCCGGCGCCACCCTTGCCAGGAACCGTGACAACCATTCCGTCGTCAACACCTGCCGGGATGTTTACCTCTACCACTTCCTCGCCGGCAACGATACCCTCGCCGCCGCAAGCCTTACACTTGTTCTTGATTACATGACCTTCGCCGCCGCAAGTAGGGCAGGCAGCCTGGGTCTGCATGGTTCCGAACATAGAGCGAACCGTGCGTACGGTGTAACCCGTGCCATGACAGGTAGGACAGGTCTCAGGCTGAGAACCAGCCTCGCAGCCCGAACCGTGACAAGCCGTACAGGTTACGTCCTTGCGAATCTTAAACTTCTTGGTGCAGCCAGCGTAAGCTTCTTGCAGGGTGAGCTTGGCCTGAACGCGCAGGTCGCGACCCTGATACTGCTGTGGCTGAGCGCCACCGCCTCCAAAGCCTCCGCCGAAACCGCCGAAACCACCGTGTCCGCCGAAGATGTCGCCAAACATAGAGAAGATGTCATTCATGTCCATGCTGGCTCCACCGCCGAATCCGCCGCCGAATCCGCCCTGAGGACCGTTGAATCCAAACTGGTCGTACTGCTGACGCTTCTGAGGGTCGTGCAGAACCTCGTAAGCCTCGGCAGCCTCCTTGAACTTTTCTTCCGCCTCCTTGTCGCCAGGGTTGCGGTCAGGGTGATACTTGATGGCTATCTTGCGGTAAGCCTTCTTGATTTCGTCTTCTGATGCCTGCTTATCTACGCCAAGCACCTCATAATAGTCTCTCTTAGCCATTGCTAATTCTTTATTCTAATAATGATGTTTCTTGAATGATATTCTCCTCCTTGATGATGGATAAACTGAAGCCAATCAAATTATAGGCAATTAAATCACGAAGATGATTGGCGCTCAGATTACTGACCTACGGCAACCTTGGCGTGACGGATCACTTTATCGTTGAGGGTGTAACCAGTCTGTACGCAGTCTATTACCTTGCCCTTCTTGTCGTCGCCCATTCCTGGTACCATGGCGATGGCCTCGTGGAAATCCACATCGAAATCCTTGTCGGCAGTTTCAATCTTCTTCACGCCAAGACCCTCAAGTGTCTTTACGAACTTATTGAAAATCATCTGTACGCCTTCCTTGATGACCTTAGGGTCCTCGCTTTTGTCGGCGAGTGCACGCTCAAAGTCGTCGAGAACAGGGAGGATGGCAGAAATGGTCTTCTCGCCGCCGTTGAGGATAAGGTCTGCCTTCTCCTTCATGGTGCGCTTGCGGTAGTTCTCAAATTCTGCAGTCTTGTAGAGCAGCGTCTTCTTGAGTTCTTCCACTTCCTGCTGAGCCTTGGTCAATGGGTCAACCTCAGCGTTCTCTGCCTTGTTGTCAGCATTCTCTGTCTTGTTGTCAGCCTCAGCCGACTCATTGTCAGTTCCTGCTTCCTGCTCTTCGGCATTTGCCTTGGCATTATTCTCGTTCTGAGTAGCGTTCTGCTCAGCATTCTCGTTAAGAACCTGCTCCTGAGCGTTACCGTCTTCAACATTTATATTCTTTCCTTGTGACATAGTCTTAAATTTTTTAAACATGATTATTTTTTTATTAGGTGTTTAACAAAGAGTGTGCCAATCCGATTCGCATCAGATTGGCACTCTCTCTATATATATAAATATGTGTATTCCGGTTACTGCTGCACGCCGTACATCTTTGCCTTCTGCTCCTTGATGGCCTCATCGTAGATATACTCGTCGTAAGACATGAGCTTGTCGATGGTTCCGGATGGAGTGAGCTCGATGATGCGGTTTGCCACGGTATTGATGAACTCGTGGTCATGGCTGGCGAAGAGGATGTTGCCTCTGAAAGCCACCAGGTTGTTGTTGAATGCCTGGATACTCTCCAAGTCCAGGTGGTTGGTAGGAGTATCGAGAATCAGACAGTTGGCGTTCTGCAACTGCATGCGGGCAATCATAC
>ERZ1026903.855-NODE-855-length-12639-cov-23.699857_pt1 | contig 12639 bp, 8 predicted proteins | sample MGYA00380180_ERZ1026903 | MGnify/ENA primary metagenome ERZ1026903 (study PRJEB33269, sample SAMEA4719816) | human gut metagenome | biome: human-associated habitat; feature: organic feature; material: feces | place: Cameroon | collected 2013-10 ... | reverse complement strand
TATCGATGTGGATGATAAGGAGTATGTGGAGAAGGCGATTGAGAAGGCGCGCGAGCTGAACTGCTCTTCGGGGATATGGAACGGCTCGTTGCTGCATCTCTGTTATAGCGCTCGCAAAAAACTGCATATCGGGATTAGAATGCCGGTGGGGATGACCATCGAAGAGACGCAGAAGGCGTATTGTGAGGCGCTCGGTGTACCTTATGATGAAAGCTGCATCACACCTGAGAGGATGATTTTCCTGACGGATAAGGACTCGGAAATCTACCGGTCTAAAATGTGGTGCGCAGTGCTGTCGGAGAGCGAAATACAGGCTCGCAGACAGGCTTTTCTCGACCGTGGGCTCACCGTGGACGGAAGAGGCGTAGCAGTTAATAGTTTACAGTTTACAGTTAATAGCAATCTTAAATTTCAAAGTAATGAAAACAATAGACTTTCGGGCAATCATGGCGATTATGCTGCTCCTGCTGGCACTGCTGTTCAGCCTGCCCAATCTGGTAATAGCAATCATGCTGATGATTCTCATTTCGGGAATCCTGGAGGCAATTATGGCACTGGTGAACTGGGAGAGGCCAGTGAGAAGAATCTGATAGCCTTTGATCTGTTCGTGCAGTCGGCTGGGCTTGAGGGGATGGCGATAGATACCGTTGGGTCTCGGCACTCTTCGCTGCTCGCTATCATGAGCGCAGGCGCTTCGAGGGTGATGAGCGAGGAGGAACTGATGAAGGTGGTGAGGACGAAAATGCCGAGCTACTATCAGGAGGATGACTGCCATCAGCTGATACATGATTTCTATGCGAAATATGCTGACAGCTGCAAGCCGATGTCGAGGGATGTGATAAGGGTGAATGCGCTGGCGGAAAAACAGGCCAGCCAACAAGTTAATAGTTTACAGTTAACAGTTAATAGCCCTAACGCAAATCATGCAGTTCAAGGTTCAATGATACAAGTTCAAAGTAGCGAGGAGGATTATCCGGAACCGCCAGCGATGCCGGAGAAACTGCCGAAGCTGGTGGAACTGCTGATATCTCGGACACCGGAGATTTATAAGCCGGCAGTGGCGCACGCTATCTTCCCTCCGCTCGCTACGCATCTCTGGCAGACGAGCTTCCGGTATATTGATAATGTAGTACATGAAGCTACGCTTTCTACTTGCTTGCTGGCTGGTACGGGCGCAGGTAAATCGTCTGTGGATAAGCCGATTAGGTATATCATGGAGGATATCAGAAAGCGGGATGCGGAGAATCTGAAACGTGAGAAGGAATGGAAGGAGGAGGTGACGCGCAAGGGTGCCAACAAGGATAAGCGCAAACGACCGGATAATCTCGTTATCCAGGAGATTGATGCTGATATGACCAGTCCGGCATTCGTGATGCGTACCGCTGAGGCGCAGGGGCGTTTCCTCTATACTTCGCTTAACGAGCTGGACCAGTTTGATGCTCTCCGGGGTAGCGGTAACCAGCAGTTCCGCATCATGTGCCTCGCCTTTGATCCATTCAACCTCTTTGGCCAACAGCGCGTGGGCGTTCAAAGTGTGACAGAAAGGGTAACGATCAGGTTCAACTGGAATGCATCTACCACTATCCAGAAAGGGCAGCGTTACTTCTCAAAAGTTTTGACAGACGGTCCGATAAGCCGTATCAATTTCTGTACCATTCCGGAGCGTGAAATCGGTGATGAAATGCCTGTCTTTGGTGATTACGATGATGCTTACCGAGAGGGGCTGAAGCCTTATATCGAGAATCTGAACAACGCCAGGGGGCTGATTGACTGTCCTGAGGCATTCCAGCTTGCCCTCAAACTGAAGGATGAGAATGCTGAGTTTTCACGTCTGTCGCAGGATAGGGTTTACGAGAATCTTTCCTTCCGTGCCAACGTCATCGCCTACCTGAAGGCGTGTGTGCTGTATGTGGCGAACGGTTGCAAATGGGAGCCGGAGATTGACGAGTTCATCCGCTGGAGCGAGCGTTACGACCTCTACTGCAAGATGCGTTTCTTCGGTGATGCCATCAAGAGGGCGAATGATACAGGCGAGAAGTCGAGCAAGCGAGGACCATCCAACATGTTGATGCAGTTGCCGGATGAGTTTACTTACCAGCAGGTGATAGATTTGCGTGTAGCGAACGGGATGAGTCAGAAAGGTACTTCCAAGATGTTGGGAAACTGGAAGGATCGCCATTACATCAGGGCTAAGGAGAACGACTCAGTTCCTCAATTCCTCAGTTCCTCAGTTTTTATTAAACTTAAATTCCGAAAGGAGAATTCATAGCGTATGGAAATAGTAGTAAAAAGAATAGCAAAAAAGAAGACTTATACGATAGGTCATCTTTATATCTTGAGCGATAAGGATGTGAAACGTACCTGGCGTTCGGGGGTAAAAATAGGCGACAAGCGTATCTTTGAGCACAGCTTTGATAAGGCGAAGTTGGACAAGGAGCATTACTTCTGTGATACCCTGGAGCCTACGTGGAGAAACCTCCTGGGTATCGAACTGAAACCGGAAGAGGAGGATGGTCGGTACAGCAGGGTATCGGGCAAGAAAGCCCGCAAGATACCGGGTCATACGGCGATACCGGAGGGTTCGTATCCTGTGGTTATCTCGAAATCGCCAAGGTTTAAGAAGTGGCTTCCGCTGGTGCAGGGTGTTCCTGATTTTGAGGGCATCCGCATTCATGCCGGTAATTATCCTGATGATACGCAGGGCTGCATTCTGGTAGGTGAAAATAAATTACAGGGTGCCGTCTTTAATTCCCGCATCTGGCTGCATCGGCTTATGAATGCCATTACCGCAGCAAGGGAACGGGAGGAGAGCGTTTGGATTACCGTTTTGTAATGTTGAATGTTGAGTGTTGAATGTTGATTTTTGAATGTTGAGTGTTGAATGTTGAATTTTTAGTGATTAATTTTTAAAAACAAATTATTATGGTAAAGTCAGTTAATACAAATAAAGTCGAAATGGATAAGAAGGCAGCAATTGCTGTCGTGTTTGAAAATCCTGAATTCGGTAAGATTCGTACCTTGACCGATGAGAATGGAGAACCGCAGTTCTGTGCAAAGGATGTCTGTGATATACTGGGGTACAAGAACCAGCGTGATGCCATTCAACGACATGTCGAAAGGGTTGACGTCGTGAAACGCGACGTCAAGGTATCGGGAAGCCTTCGTAAGGATGGAACCTCATCTAAACGACTCCAAAAGATGATCTTCGTTAACGAGAGCGGTTTCTATGCTTTAGTTCTCGGCTCCAAGCTTTCTACTGCCGTGAAGTTCAAGAACTGGGTTACGGCTGATGTGCTGCCACAGATTCGCAAGACGGGTGGTTATATCCCGGTGCAGCAGGGCGAGAGCGATGAGGAGACAATCCGACATGCAGAAGAAATCCTCCGTGCTACGCTCAAGGAGAAGGAGAATCTGCTGAAGAAGCAGCGTCTGCAGATTGAACAGCAGAAGAAGCTTATCGGCGAACAGGATACGGAAATCCGCCGCTTGAATGATGTGGTGGATGAGCAGGTGGTTCGCAACGCCAAGAATGGTGAGAACATCATCCAGTTGGAGAATCAGGTGGGTAATCTTCTGCCGAAAGCGCTCTATAGCGATAACGTTCTCGATTCCGTTTCGTGCTTCACTACTACGCAGATTGCGAAGGAACTCGGTATCACAGCCCAGGAGCTGAACCGCTCGCTCTGTGCTCTCCATATCCAGTACTACCAGAGCGGTCAGTATCTTCTTTATGCCGATTACGCCCACATGGGTTTAGCCAAGAGCCGTACCCGCTACAGCGCCTTCCTCGACCCGAAGAGCGATGGCAGACAGGAGAAGATGGGCAGAGCCTACACCCATACCTATCTCGTATGGACCGAGCGAGGACGAAAGTTCATCCATGACCTTGCTCACAGATACTGGGAACTGTGTGAAAAGGTAAAAGGCTTTTCGTCCGTACTTGAACCACTTGCTAAACTTGTATAATCGGGAAAACGACAAGGGTCTATATGCCATGATGAACAGGTGGCGTATAGACCCTTGATTTTTAGAATCTCAAAATGTATTCGTCACCATCTTTAAAGGCATTGGTCCCTTCGAGGTAGCGACGAGTCTCCTCGAAATCCTCACCTATGATGTTGGCACTAAACTGCCGAACTCTTGATATAGCCTTGATGATTACGCTTGGGTCGCTCTTTCTAGTCAAGCGTCTCAATCCATTTAGGTAATCCTCACGAAAGACTGTAGGGATGATAATCTTTGATTGGTCTGCATGGACAAGTTCTGCATTCATCATGATTCTTGAGATACGACCGTTACCATCATTGAATGGATGAACCTCGCTAATCATGAATAGGATAAAGAGAGCCCTAGCGAAAGGAGACTCCAGGGCTTTGTAGAAGTCGAATCCCTTTATCAATGTCCCCCTTACAAGTGTGCAGTCTACAAAATGCGAATCACCGGCATGGTTGTTTTGCGTCTTGAACATACCTGGGTTTCTGTCTGGTCTCGCTGCCATCATAATTCTATGACGGTCTTGAAGAATCTCCATCAGTTCATCGGCGGTACTTGGCGTTCGTCTCATCTCCCGTCTGCTTGCTACGATTTGGAATGTTCCAAGAACATCATGTGAGTCTGCATTTCTTGCTGGCATTGGTTGACCAGTCTCTATGATGCGATAAGCATCTTCTATCTCAAACTCTGTTCCTTCGATATAGTTAGAGAAGTAGCTCTCGAAAAATGCAAAGTTTCTAAATGATGCGGTAGAAACATTCTGCTCGTCCATGCTAGGAAAAGGTTCATTATGAAGCGCCTTGAACAATGTTTCAAACAACTTGACACGTTCTTGGTCAAACGGCACACCTTGAGCTCTGGCTAAAGCACTGCCAGAGGAAAGTATTCCTGAAGGTTTGGTAGAAAGCAAGGCTCCAATAATAGAATTGAGAGTTTCAAACTCTTCTGTCATATTCAGCTGTTTGGCAATCTCTTTAGCCTTGTCACGGAAGCCGTTGATGCCTTCTTCTCCATTAACTACCAACATTTTTTCCAGGTTCTCCTCGATATACGTCCTTGGCAAACATTTGGAAACATTGCCACGAGTCCTGCCTTTTTGAAGGTTTTCAAGCATGCGTCTTTCTGTGCTTGATATATACAAGTTCTCAATGAAAGGCATATCATGGGCTGTACCCATTGGACCTTTCATTAAGTGAACTTTAATACCTGGCAATTCTATGTTTTTGGTGTATTTGTATGTCAAGAAGATATCACCCTCAGATGTTGGTTTAAGTTCAAATGCAGAGCGATGGCTGATAACAGCATGAGGATAGAGTTGTCCTAAAATATAGAATACATTTCTTCTGATGATGTCCTCAGGTGCATCATCCATGTTACTTGTATAGATTCTTGTAGCAATCTTTCTCAGTTTTCCACTTTTCACTTGATTACTACTGCGAATATCAGCAGTACCTACCACTACTTCCAGAATATTATGGATTGTATTATTTTGTGCCATATTTTTCAATTAAACGTTTATTTTTCTGCAAAGATAGCTATATTTTTCGATTAAGAAGAATTTTTGTGCCATATTTTTCGATTAAGAAGGTGTTTTAAGTAATATTATCCATCGACAGGCACCAGAACACGATGAACAGGTGGCGCATAGACCCTTGATGCAGCCATATCCTTAACCCAGCACAGCCATATTCATAACCCAGCGCAGCTTTCATATGAATAAAAAGTTTGATGTCGTGAAACGCGACGTCAAACTTTTTGGCCGCCTGCGTAAGGATGGAACCCCAACTAAACGCTCCCAACTGATGATCTATGTTAACGAGAGCGGTCAGTATCTTCTTTATGCCGATTACGCCCACATGGGTTTAGCCAAGAGCCGTACCCGCTACAGCGCCTTCCTCGACCCGAAGAGCGATGGCAGACAGGAGAAGATGGGCAGAGCTTACACCCATACCTATCTCGTATGGACCGAGCGAGGACGAAAGTTCATCCACGACCTTGCTCACAGATACTGGGAACTGTGTGAAGTTTATAGTTAATAGTTTATAGCCCCTGGTGTGCTTTGCATCAGGGGCTTTTGGGTTTTCAGTCCGTACTTGAACCACTTGCTAAACTTGTATAATCTTTCAATCAAGTAGTCTTTTATGTAGATAAAGAAACTTTACAACTATGGCGTTTGAAGAGAGAATAGCAGGAAGACTGGCGCACCGGCAGGGGGATACAATCTTGAATATGGTTACCCTGTCGCATTCGTTGGATATTTCCAAGGCGGAGCGGTCCCGAAACTTCTCGGAGACTGACATCATTTCAGCCGAGTGCGGCTTCTCTGCCCGCCCCTATCTGTACCGCATTTTCAAGTTAAAGGAAGGTTGTACTCCTACCGAATGGCGGGATAAAATGGCTGAAAATGTAGCCGCAGAGGATAAAATGTAGGATTAACCATTTTTCGATAAATACCAGGAAAACGCATCGCGAAATGAAAAAATACGTTAAAAAGGGTGTCGCATTCTTAGGAATGCGACACCTTTTTCTTAGGAATGCGACACCTATACAGAGGAATGCGACACCTTTTTTGAAAAAAAAACACTATATTTGCACCATGAAATAAATATTAGAAACCATACCAAGGATAGAATTGGCTCTGATCATCATCGGGACGGCGGCACTCATGTTAGGCATCATCTTCGGATATCTTTTTATTTCTGACATCGGTATTCATCATGCTGTTAAACCTCTTGTATTTCCAGGAGTGAGTTTTGGCTCAGATGAATGAACTGGCTTGATGGTGTAGTCTATCCCATCATAGAGGAAAACACCCTATCCTCTTGAAGAATTTAAGAATAGATAAACGAAACAAAATATTTTACATTATTTATTAATAACAAAACGTGTATGAAACAGAAACAATTACACAAACCGTATCGGCTCGTCACGATGCTGCTGCTCGTGATGGCGATCCTCATGCCTTATGGGGGGGCATGGGCACAAACGCAGCCTTCGGAAGGAGATGGCAGCAGTGAACATCCGTTCCTCATTACCACAGCCGAGGAACTCAAGTGGTATGCCAGCTATGTGAATGGTGAGAGTGGCGACAACGTGGTGCATAACACGGCGTGTGCCCAACTTGTTAAAGACATCGACCTTTCTACCGTGTGTGGCGAGGGCAAAGGCAACTGGACGCCGATTGCTAAATACGACATTTACGGACTCACTAGTAGTAATAAATTTGATGGCGTCTTTGACGGAAACGGCCACACAATATCCAATCTTTATATAGATGTAGATAACCAGAATGGTTCAAAATTAGGGCTTTTTGGATTCATAATGCCAACCACATCAAGTACATCTGCATCTGTCAAAAATTTGAAGATGGCTAATGTTCAAATAGTAGGAGATGAATATTGTGCCGCAGTGTGTGGTTATGGTATTGGGGGCACGTTTGAGAATATAGAAGTTCTAAGTGGTAGTATTGCCAGTTACACCAAAGCTTATGGCATAGCTGGTTGTAGTGGAAATGCAAAGAACTGTATAAATCGTGCCAATGTGACGGCCAAAAGAACGTATGCAGCAGGTGTTATTAATAATATCAGTGACGAGGTGTCCAATTGCAGTAATTATGGTAAAATAACTGCAGGAAATGGTCTGGCTGGGGGCATTGTTGTAAAGAGCAATGGTTCTACACAGCTGATAAATTGTGCCAACTATGGTGACATCGTGATAACTGGCAATGTTTCCGATAAAGTTGGCGGTTTAGTTGCGGCACCATGGAATTTGGTAATTAGTAACTGCGCAAATTTCGGAAATATCTACCTCAAAGAACAATCTGAACTTGTAGGCGTCATAGTAGGCACAGATCAACTTTCAAAAGCAAGCGGAATTTTGGCCAATACTGGCAAAATTTATGTTAACGGTATAGCCCAGACCGATGCGCCTGTGCTGCAGACTGGCATTAGTTGGACTAATGGCGAGAGCGCAAACACTGCCACTTGTCTCACCCCTACGGCAGATCAGATCATTTCGGGTTGGCTCGCATGGCAGTTGCAACAGAACTGCAGCACACAAACGTGGGGACAGAACATCAGTACCGACCCTAAGGATGAATGTCCTGTAATAGGCGGCAGCGTGTTGTATGCAGTAGGAAGTTGTACTGACATCCAGTTTAGCAATGACCCGGGTGTTGTGACTCACAGCCTTACGCATAATGGTGCAGTGTCCGCTACTTGCAGCAAAAAGGGTAACCACGAATATTGGTATTGCAGCGATTGCAAAACATACTTTAAGGAGGCGATTTGTGAAAATGCCTACACCGCTGATGCAGATGCCAAAACGGGCGTGTGGATAGAGATGATTCCGCACACCCTACCTATCGATTTCGACGAGAACGGACTGAAATATTGCTCGGTGTGCGGACATGTTGTTGAAGTCGAAGCGCCAACGCTTGTGGCTGATGAGGCATCGAAGTTTAATGGCTACTACGCCCTCAGCAAGGCAGGTCATTTGGTGTGGTTGTACAATCAAGTGCAAGTTTATGACGAAGCGACAGAGACCTATCCAAACGAAAGCATCAAGTGTTATCTTGCCAACGACATCAGTTTGAAAGATGTTTGTCACCCTGCCGATGCTGCAAACAGCGTGGCAGAGGCAAACTGGAACCCTATTGGTGACAGTCACCCTTTCAAAGGCATATTTGACGGCAACGGACATACAGTCAGCGACTTGTACATCAATAGTTCTGGTTACAACCTCGGGTTGTTCGGACAGGTAGCTGGTGCTGAAATAAAGAACGTCACTGTGCAAGGAAACGTGACGGGCTTTTATGATGAAGAAAATAGTCTATCAGGGCAATATGTGGGGTTGGTGTTAGGTGTTGGCACATCAGGCGTAAAACTGGAAAATTGCGAAAGCAGGGGTAGCGTAACGGGATACAAATACGTAGGTGGTATTGTCGGACAGGTGCCATCAAGTGGCGGTACCATTACTATGTGCACCAATCGCGCCACTGTGAAGAACTATTCAGGTCAAAGCGGCAAGTACTTTGGCGGCATAGTAGGAAGGGGGTGTGGACTCTCTTTGTGCGCAAACTATGCCGATATTACAACCGAAAGTAACAACGTCGGTGGTCTGGCTGGAGTGTTAAGTACCGACAGCAACAGGAAAGGAATGAACAACTGCATGAATGTGGGCAATGTAAAAGGAAAACAAAATGTGGGCGGTTTGGTTGGCAATTGCTGTGCTGCCAATAATGTCAACAATTACAGCTCAGGCCGTGTAGAGGCCACCAGCCAATACGCAGGACTGCTTGTGGGTACATACACAAATAGCCCGAGCGCAGCTTTTGAAAATACATATTATGTAAAGGAAGGCTTTGTGGTGGAAAATGGAACTACTACTGCAGGCAAATACTATGGTAATGGTACAATCTCAGCGAAGGCGGAGGCAATCCCTCAAGCTGACGTAGCTTCGGGCAAATTGGCCACTATGCTGGCATCTGTTAACAGTACTTGGGGACAAGACCTGGTGCAAGAAAACTCCTATCCCGTATTGAACGGCAAGGCAGTCTACTTCTCAGGCAGCATGCTGTGCAACGGGCATCTGCTGAGCGAAGCGTATACCAACGACGAAGCAAAAGAGACTGTTACGCCTGCCCACTCTCCGGAGTATGAAAATGGCGAATTTTGCACAGTGTGCCACGAAAGCCGCGTTTTGCACGGCACAGGCATTGCCGAGGATCCTTACCTTATTTCAAGCGTGGAGCAGTTGGAATATTTGCGCGACCAATCAAACTTAGGAAGTGGACAGATTACAGCACACGCCAAACTGGTTAATGACATAGACTTGGCTTATGCTTCTGCATCAAGTTGGATACCTGTTTCAAAGTCATTTTCAAATGGTTTCGCAGGCACGTTTGACGGCAACGGACACTGCATAAAGAATCTGTATTCTTCATTAAACCAAGGTGGCTATGTCGGATTGTTCGGCTGTGTCAATGGGGGCACTATCAAGAATCTCACAGTTGAAGGCGTAATCGAGTCGTCATGCTCAAATCAGGGTATGATTGCTGGTTCTTCATACGGTGGCAACTATTATAATTGTGTGGCCAAGGGCCGTATCAACACAAGCGGTAGTTATTTTGTTGGAGGCATAGCAGGCAATATTAGCAAATCTGGCTCTTCCAACCCCGTTGTGCAGGGCTGTGCCAGCTACGTAGACATTGTTTCAACTGGCACATATACAGCTGGCCTTGTAGGTATGGCTAGCAATGGCATCAACATGGAAGCCTGTGCCAACTATGGTAATGTGACGGGCACAGCAAATGTGGGCGGTTTGATGGGATACTATAACCCCAATTCCGAAAGTCATATCACAAACTGCTATGTAGGCTCTTGCGAAGTGAGAGGAGAAGGCGCAAACGTGTTCTTGACTTGCTTTGAGTATGATTCTTCGAGCAGTTGTTTGTCAAACTACGAAAAAGTCTTTTATTCAAAAGACGCCAAGGTGTTCGCATCAGCCGATGCCACAGAGCCTGAAGTCCTTGCCAGCCGCATCGCTCCTGGCGAAAGCAACACATCGTCAGCATTTGTAGGCTTTTCGACACAGCTGGTAGCTGGTGGCGAAGCTACTTATCTTATGAACAACGAGACGACGGCATCGCCCGTCTGGACACAAGATCTCAGTCAGACAAATAGCCAACCTGAGCTTAACGGTAATGCCGCACTCTACACCGTGTACAAAATGGGCTATGCCCATGGCAGCACCACTCTCTCGTTCAGCAACAACCAGGATAAAGAAAACACGCTCCACGCCGAGGCCGACAATAATGGCAGCCACGACAAGGCAGTCGGTTATGTGTCAGATGGATATCAAAGCTGCACGCACTCTGCTATATGCCGTGAGTGCGGTCATATTGTCGTTGAATCTGAGGACTGCAGCCGAGATAATGACATCTGCACAAAGTGCAATTATGGTGATTTGTTCGAACTGGCAGACGGCGAGGCATATACCCTTGCAAATGGTGCAGAAGTGGGTGAATTGAACTATGCCCGCAATTTTGGTGGCACGAACTGGACAACGTGGTATGTGCCGTTTGAACTGACGCTCACACCGGAGCTTTGCAAGAAGTACGCTTTCTCGCGCATCAACAACGTGCACCAATATGACGATGACAATGACGGTGTGGCCGACCGCACCATTGTAGAGAGCTTCAACCAAGCCGAAGGCGTGACCCTCAAGGCCAACTATCCGTACCTGGTGCGCGCCCTGACCGATGCCGACAAGGAAATGACCATTAACCTTAACAATGTGGATTTGGCCAAGGCCGAGAGCAAGCACATCGACTGTATGAGCGTGGATAACACCTACACCTTTACCGGTATATACAATGGAATGGGTGATGGTGGCAACACGGCAAATTCGCCTTTGTCACTCTTTGATAACTCTGTCGGAAACAAGTGGCTCAACTTCCACAGCCTGCCGGCTCAGCGCCACCACCTTGTAATCACACCACGTGATGGCAGTGCCCAGACAGTGGCTCCTGCACGCATAATGTTGCAAGTGATTGGCGATGAAACGGCGACTGGCATAGTCAACATCTATAGCCACGACAAGCGCTCTTCAGAGACTTACGACCTGTCGGGCCGCCGTGTACGCAGCAACCAGCGCGGACTGCTTATTAAGAACGGCAAGAAAGTATTCGTAAAATAACCCTTTAAAACAGATAACAACATGAATAATAAAAAACCATACATGGCACCAGCCATGACGCTTATCCACATTGAAGCGTCGACCATGCTCGTCGGCAGCAATGTAACAGAAACCGAAGTGTGTCCGGGTGTATATGCACCCGACCCACCCCAAAAAAATCGCGGCGGTGGGCTTTGGGACGCTGAGTGATACATATTAATGAGGGTGTGTCATAAGTCCATGACACACCCTCTTTCATCCGCACCTCACGGCAAAATACAAGGGTCTATATGCCACGAAGAACAGGTGGCGTATAGACCCTTGATTATATGGAGATATTCGTAATCTACGTCTCCGTTTATGAATTGCTCAGATTCTTAATGATTTCCAAAGGTAGCTGGGTAGCTTTGGAAACCTGTTCGGCAGAAAGTCCCATTGCCAGCAAACGTTGTGCTGTTTCTGTGTTGGCCTCATGTTTGCCTTCTTCTCTGCCTTTCTCCATACCTTTTTCCATACCTTCCGCAAGACCTTTTTCCATACCTTCCTTCATACCAATTTCCTTGCCCTCAGCTATGCCTTCACGCTTAGCGGTGTCTACGGAATTCTTGATGTCGCGATATGCCATCTTGCTGGTCTCGTACTCCCTCATTTCCTGCGGAGTAAACTTGGCTATCTCGGCTTCCTCGAAGAGGCGGTCGAAGACTTTATCGCACAGCTCTTTAGGGCGCTGGGTAAGCTTATAGAGGTTCTTCAGTGCATAGAGCCACTTCTCGTAGAGCGTATCCAGTTCTTCCAGGGGTTTGTTGAACTTGGAAATCTCTACATAAATATATTCGAGTTTGTCGTAAAATACTTTGTGGGTAGCTGTGTCGCACAACTGCACATGATGGCGGATTTTCTCCTTGTCGAAGGCGTCCTCGTTCATGCTGAAGTTGAGCAGGGCAACGGTATAGACATGATTGAGTTTGA